>OLPD01001517.1_pt1 | contig 11250 bp, 9 predicted proteins | sample 1672111 | NCBI WGS metagenome assembly OLPD01 (sample SAMEA3136646, study PRJEB25190) | human gut metagenome
AGGTGAACTTCGAGCAAGGCGCGATAGGCCCGATGCACAATCATCCGCACGAGCAGCTGACTTACGTGTTGTCCGGTGAGTTTGAATTTACCATCGGCGAAGAAAAGCATGTCGTTAGGGCGGGCGATACCCTGTATAAACAACCCAACATTATGCATGGCTGCGTCTGTTTAAAACCGGGAACGCTGCTGGATACCTTTACGCCCATACGCGAAGATTTTCTACACGGGTAAAGCGCTAAATAAAAAAGCCGGGTATCGCTTACCCGGCTTACATGAGACGTCATCCGACACTCCGTCTCAACATTTACACCCCAATATCTCTTAACTTCTCACCTGCCATCAGCTTACGTTCGATATGCTCAAGCGTGACGTTTTTGGTTTCTGGAATCAGCCAGAACGTAATACCGATAAACACGACGTTCAGCGCAGTATATAGCCAGAACGTACCAGCAGCGCCAATGCTATCGAGCAGCGTCAGGAACGTTGCACCAATGATCATGTTCGACACCCAGTTGGTGGTGGTGGAGCAGGTAATACCAAAATCACGGCATTTCAGCGGCTGAATTTCCGAACACAGGATCCACACCACCGGCGCGGCGCTCATCGCATAGCCTGCAATACACATCATCGTCATGCCAACTGACAGCCAGGATAGTCCACTGGAAGCCGTGCCGTTATCAAACTGCATCAGGCAATATCCGAGCACCAGCGTCCCGATGGCCATTACGCTGAAACCAATTTTCAGCGCCGGTTTACGTCCTGCTTTGTCGACCGTGAAGACGGCAATAAAGGTAGCGAACATAAACGTTAAGCCAACCACCAGCGTGGCAATCATCTGCTGCTCTGTGGTGGTAAAACCCGCCATTTTGAAAATGCGCGGCGCGTAATACATGATGATGTTCATCCCGGTGAACTGCTGCATCGCCTGCAGTAACATCCCAAGAAAAACTGCGCGGCGCACGTTACGGTTAATTTTAAACAGCGCCCAACCACCCTGCTTCAGCTTCAAGCTTTCACGGATTTCGTTCAGCTCATCGCGGGCCTTTTCTGAGGTATCACGCAGCATGCGCAATACTTCTTCAGCTTCAACGTGGCGACCTTTTTCCGCCAGCCAGCGCGGGCTGTTGGGCAGGAACACAACCAGAATAATCAGCAATACAGCCGGAAGCGCCAGCACGCCCAGCATAGCGCGCCAGTTACCGCTGTAGCTGAACGCGGTATCAGACAAAAAGGCCAGAACGATGCCCAACGTCACCATCAGCTGATACATACTGATCATCTTGCCACGCACGTTTTCGCTTGCCATTTCAGAGAGATAGAGCGGTGCGGTGTAAGAGGCGATCCCTACCGCAACGCCCAGTACCACGCGGGCAAAAATGAGCATTTCTACGCTGGAGGCAAACGCCGAGCCCAGAGATCCGACGACGAAAAGGATCGCCCCCGCCATCAGACTGTATTTACGTCCCAGGCGGAATGACAGCCAACCGTTAAACAGCGCACCAATTGCCGCGCCCAGCATCATGCTGCTGACCACCCACTCCTGCAGGCGGCTGGTCAACACAAAGTGATCGGTGATGAAAGGCAACGCCCCGGCAATCACGCCAATATCCAGGCCGAATAACAACCCTGCGACAGCCGCAGAGATAGAAACAAACATATTCATACGTCGCGTATCGCGCACTGGGCGCGGCGCTAAAGCAGCATCATTATTTATTGAGACCATTTTTTCCTGCCAGATACAGAGTAACCATGCCATTGAAAGTAAGGGATCCCTTGCAGGAAGCGTCAGGCGGGAAACGGCAAAAACATGGATTAAATAGCTACACCACATCGTTATGTGATGGATATTCCAATTTTAAAATTTACCGACAATCACTCAATTAAATTTAATTGATTGATATTAAAGAATATTAAAAACAATAAATTGATACGCATGATATTTAATATGGAATAATTTATAACCACAATATGGATTTTAATGATTCAAAAGTAAAAAAAACCCTGCCATTTAGCAGGGTTTGTTGGCTCTGGAAAGCAATTAACGCGCCAGCCAGCCGCCGTCTACCGCAACGGTATAGCCGTTGATATAGTCAGATGCGCTGGACGCCAGGAACACGACAGGCCCCATCAGGTCGCTCGGCAGACCCCAACGCCCCGCCGGAATACGATCGAGGATTTCTGCGCTACGCTGCTCATCAGCACGCAGCTGTTGAGTGTTATTCGTCGCCATGTAACCCGGTGCAATCGCGTTGACGTTGATGTTATGTTTTGCCCACTCGTTCGCCATCAGACGGGTAACACCCATTACGCCGCTTTTAGACGCGGTGTAAGACGGCACGCGGATCCCGCCCTGGAAGGAAAGCATAGAGGCGATGTTGATAATTTTACCGCCGTTACCCTGGGCGATAAAGTGCTTCGCCGCGGCCTGAGACATAAAGAACACGCTCTTAATGTTCAGGTTCATCACGTCATCCCAGTCTTTTTCGCTGAAGTCGATCGCATCGTCACGACGGATAAGACCCGCGTTGTTGACCAGAATATCGATATGGCCAAATTCTGCCACTGCGCGCTCCAGCAACGCCGGAATACCGTCGATTTGACGCAGATCGGCGGTCAGGCTTAAAAAACGGCGGCCCAGTGCGGTCACACGTTCGATGGTTTCTGTCGGTTCAACAATGTTGATACCGACGATATCGCAGCCCGCTTCAGCCAGGCCCAGCGCCATACCCTGACCCAAACCGGTATCACAACCGGTCACAACGGCGACTTTACCTTCAAGAGAGAATGCATTCAAAATCATTGTAAATCCTTAATTTTTTATAATGCCCGCCGCAGCAGGCACGGCTGTCGCCCGCAACTAGCGCAGATCTTTTACTGCAACATGGTCCATATCATCAAAGACCTGGTTTTCGCCGACCATGCCCCAAATGAACGTATACGCTTTTGTGCCGACACCGGAGTGAATAGACCAGCTTGGAGAAATCACCGCCTGCTCGTTGTGCATCACAATATGACGCGTTTCCTGAGGCTGCCCCATCATGTGGAATACGCAGGTATCTTCTTCCATATTGAAGTAGAAATAGACTTCCATACGACGTTCATGGGTATGACACGGCATGGTGTTCCACAGGTTACCCGGTGCCAGTTCAGTCAGACCCATGCTCAACTGGCAGGTTTCCAGAACATCCGGCACAAAGTATTTGTTGATGGTACGACGGTTACTGGTGAGGTTATCGCCCAGCGTCACTGGCGCAACGTCTGCAGGCGTGACTTTCTTAGTTGGGTAAGTCGTGTGGGCCGGCGCGCAGTTGTAGTAGAACTTCGCCGGTTTTGTCGTATCAATACTGGCGAATACCACCTCTTTTGCCCCTTTTCCGACGTACAGCGCGTCGCGATGGCCAATTTCATAGCACTGGCCGTCAACGGTAATCGTGCCCGGGCCGCCGATATTGATCACACCCAGCTCACGACGTTCGAGGAAATAGGTTACGCCCAGCTGTTTGCCGACTTCGCCACCCACAGAGACGGTTTTGGCCACTGGCATAATGCCGCCAACAATGATGCGGTCGATGTGGCTGTAGACCATGGTGTATTCATCTGCGACAAACACTTCTTCGACCAAAAACTCATTACGCAGCCCCTGAGTGTCCAGGGTTTTCGCATGCGCACTATGGATGCTTTGTCTTACGTCCACATTTACCTCCAGTGATAAATTGACCGTGAATGCTTAAACGAATAGCAAAACGCTGTTCCGTTTTATCTTATGCACTCATGATATTCCTCCCTGAATGTGTTTTCAATTATAAATAAAACGATGTTTCACTTTTTTCGCATCTTATTATCAAAAGTGTAAGTGCGATCACGCTAGCGCGTATGAATAGCGAAACGGACTTTAATAAAATGATTGAATAACAATACGATAAATTTATTTATTCATTAGGGGCGGGGATAAAAAATGGAAAATTCAGCCGAGATGATCAGTCGAAAAGACACCTTTTCTAACAAAGTGCGCAGTTAATCACATGAAATGAAACAATGTTTTGATAAGTTAACTTTGTTTAGAGTGTATGTTTCTGTAACTGGCCTTGCCCTCCTGCTGGAGGGCTTTTTTACAGGTGCAGGGAAACTCTTAGAAAGGCGTTTAAGACGGTAAATGTAAGATCGTTAATCTCGTTCGATAGCGAGCGCCACCCCCTGACCACCACCGATACACAGCGTTGCCAGGCCCTTATGCGCCCGACGCTTCACCATTTCATGCACCAGCGAAACCAGAATTCGGCAGCCAGATGCGCCAATCGGGTGACCGAGCGCAATGGCTCCGCCGTTAACATTCACCCGCCGTTCATCCCACTCCAGCATTTTCCCAACGGATAATGCCTGCGCGGCGAAGGCCTCATTAGCTTCGATAAGATCAACATCTGCCAGTTGCCAGCCCACACGCTCAAGGCAGCGGCGCGTCGCATACACTGGCGCAATCCCCATGAGCGCAGGGTCGACCCCGACGCTGGCAAAGGCGCGAATACGGGCCAGTACAGGTAAGTTCAACTCTTGCGCCTTGGCCTCGCTCATCATCATCACCGCAGCGGCGCCGTCATTGATGGATGACGCGTTACCTGCCGTTACCGAACCGAGCCTGTCAAAGGTAGGATCCAGACGCGCCAGCCCTTCGGCGCTGGCATCGGTACGGGGCTGCTCGTCGGTATCCACCACCAATGATTGCCCATTACGCTGTGTTACCACCGGCACGATTTCATCTTTAAAGCGTCCAGCATCAATTGCCATCCGCGCTTTGTGCTGCGAGTGCAGCGCGTAGGCATCCTGCAATTCGCGGCTAATGCCGTATTCTCGCGCCAGGTTTTCCGCGGTAACGCCCATGTGATAATCGTTGAAGGCATCCCACAGACCGTCATGTACCAGGCTGTCGACCAGTTGGCTGTTCCCCAGTTGAGCGCCGGTGCGGCTATCGGTAAGGACATGCGGGGCACGGCTCATATTCTCTTGCCCGCCCGCAATCACAATGTCGGCTTCGCCGCACTGGATAGCCTGGGTCGCCAGATGCAGCGCTTTCAGGCCCGAACCGCAGACATCGTTAATGGTGATGGCAGAAACGGTATTGGGTAGCCCACCATTGATGGCAGACTGACGCGCCGGATTCTGCCCGGCACCTGCGGTAAGCACCTGACCGAGGATCACTTCATCCACAGCATGAACGTCCACGCCTGTGCGTTCCAGTAAAGCCCTGACCACCATGCTGCCTAATTCAACGGCAGAATGGCGCGCCAGCGTCCCCTGGAAGCAACCAATCGGTGTCCTTAACGCCCCGACTATCACAACCTCTTTCATCACCACCTCAGCGCAAAATAACACCGCAATAGTAGATGATTGTTAAAAAGAGTTATCAAGGTTGTTTAAAAACGGTGATTTTTATCACAAAGGAAATTCGTATCATTTATTGGTCATCTGAACGCCACTCTGCTGTAAATGGTCGCGCAGCCAACTTCCCGCCACGCCAGGCGGTGATTTCTTATTCCACAACAGATCGATAGAGATAGCCTTTGGCCAGCCGGGCAGCTTTAATTGAACCAATGGTTTTTCTGCCGCAAACTCCTCCACCAGCGCACACGGGAGCGCGCACCAGCCGAATCCCTGAACAGCCATACTTAGCAATAACAGGTAGTTAGGAGCCGACCAGACGGGACCGCGCGCCACGTTAGTCCCGCTTTCCAGATAGGTATTCAGACGCAGCTCGCGCCAGGTATGCAGCTGTTCCCACTGCAGTTTTTCTTGAGCCGCCAAAGGATGCGATACCGCCACGTATAATCCCATCCAGGTTTGCATCGGCAGACGCGTAACGCCCATGTCGGTCGGGTAATCCTCCCGCGCTTCGATCAACCCCACCTGAGCACGTCCTTTTTGCAGCAGATCGATCACGTCCTCGTCTTCGCCAATCAGACATTCAAACTCAGTATGGGGAAACTTGCGATCAAACTGCACCATCAACTCTTCCAGCACATCCGGATGCAGCGTGTCTGACAACACGAAGGTCAGACGCGCTTCCGTTTCACCCGACAGCGAGATCGCCGCTTCATCCAGTCGTTCGCTGGCCGTCAGAATCGCCTGCACATAACCCAGCACCCGCTTACCTTCTTCGGTCAGCGTTGGCTGGCGCGATGAACGGTCAAACAGCGCAAAACCAAGGTCGGCTTCCAGATGCGCAATGGCCGTACTGATGGTGGATTGGCTTTTGCGCAGCCGCCGGGCTGCCGCAGAAAATGAGCCGCAGGAAACGGTCTCTACAAATGCCGTTAACGCTTCAGGAGAGTAACGCATGAACTATCTACTTTATCGATGGGTACTATCTTTTAGATATCACATTAAACGATAAAATTGCCACCATTCCGTTATCCGGGCATCAAAGAAGGTTTTAGGTTATGCAACACGATACAGTCCAACGCCGCTCGTTAGTAGAGCGTATTTTTCATGCCGTCTGCTTTGAAGGCATTGCCACCGCTGTTCTCGCACCAACCACCGCATGGTTGATGCAGCGCTCGGTGCTGGAAATGGGCGGACTGACCATTCTTCTCGCCACTACAGCGATGATCTGGAATATCATTTATAACGCCCTGTTTGACCGTCTGTGGCCGTCGCACCTGGTAAAACGTACGGCAAAAGTGCGAGCATTTCACGCCTTAGGTTTTGAGAGTGGTTTTATTGTGATTGGGGTGAGCATCGTGGCATATGTGCTGAACGTCAGCCTGTTTCAGGCATTCACGCTGGAAATAGGTTTCTTCCTGTTCTTCCTGCCGTATACCATGTTCTATAACTGGGCTTATGACACGTTACGCGAGCGTGTTATGAAGCGTCGCCAGCAGCGCGTTACTGCCTGATAATTAAAATAATAGTCGGAATTTTCTCGGTTCCGGCTATTCATCCATTCACCAGCCCGCTTGTTCACACCTCCCCCAGCCCCTGCCATTTGTGGTAAATTGCGCTTCTTTTTGTTTATTTTATAGTTGATACGTTCAAATAATGTCGAAATTTTGGTCAAAAGAAGAGACTCTCTGGAGCTTCGCACTATATGGGACTGCCGTCGGCGCAGGAACCCTCTTCCTCCCCATACAGCTGGGTTCTGCAGGCGCGGTGGTATTGTTTATCACCGCTCTCGTCGCCTGGCCTTTAACCTACTGGCCGCACAAGGCGCTGTGCCAGTTTATCCTGTCTTCAAAAACGTCGGCTGGTGAGGGGATCACTGGCGCGGTTACACACTACTACGGCAAGAAGATTGGCAGCCTGATCACCACCCTCTATTTTATTGCCTTCTTTGTGGTGGTACTGATCTACGCCGTGGCGATAACCAACTCACTCACCGAACAGCTGGCAAAACATATCGAGATAGATCTTCGCGTGCGTATGCTGGTCAGTCTGGGCGTGGTACTGGTGCTGAATTTAATTTTTCTGATGGGTCGACAAGCCACCATCCGGGTGATGGGCTTTCTGGTGTTCCCGCTCATCGCGTATTTTTTATTCCTTTCGCTCTACCTGACCGGAAGCTGGCAGCCAACGTTACTCACCGGCCAGATGTCTGTCGATCAGCACACGCTTCATCAGGTTTGGATATCTATTCCCGTGATGGTTTTCGCTTTTAGCCATACGCCAATTATCTCCACGTTTGCCATTGATCGACGTGAGAAATATGGCGAGCAGGCCATGGGTAAATGCAAAAAAATCATGAAGGTAGCCTACGTCATCATCTGCCTGAGCGTGCTGTTTTTCGTTTTCAGCTGTTTGCTTTCGATTCCGACAAACTATATCGAGGATGCAAAAAATGAAGGCGTGACCATTCTGTCAGCACTATCGATGATGCCTAACGCACCGGCATGGCTGTCGATTTCTGGGATCATCGTTGCCGTCGTAGCGATGTCAAAATCGTTCCTTGGCACCTACTTTGGCGTGATTGAAGGGGCAACGGAGGTAGTAAAAACATCGTTGCATCAGGTGGGTGTGAAGAAAAGCCGGGCCTTTAACCGCGCCCTGTCCATCATGCTGGTCTCGGCTATCACATTTATCATCTGCTGCATCAATCCTAATGCTATTTCAATGATTTACGCGATTAGTGGGCCGCTGATTGCCATGATTTTGTTTATCATGCCGACATTGTCTACCTATCTGATCCCAGCGCTGAAGCCGTACCGTTCAGTGGGTAACCTGATCACCCTGATTGTCGGTCTGCTGTGCGTATCTGTGATGTTTTTTGGCTAAATGACGTTATCAACGGCTCATTCATCAGTGTGTGGATGAGCCGTTAAACTGGCTTATTTGATGTACGAATCCAGTACTTTCAGAATCACATCCAAATCTTCTTCGCGCTTTATTTCATCGCCCTGATGCACAATGTGCTCGGTCAGATGACCTTTAATCACTTCGCGCATTAATCCATTTACTGCCCCGCGGATCGCCGCTATTTGCTGCAATACCGCCGCGCATTCATGCGGTTCATCCAGCATGGTTTTCAACGCCGCTACCTGCCCCTGAATCTTGCTGGTTCGGGCTTTCAGCTTTTGTTTGTCGCGGATCGTATGTGACATAACTTTACCTTTTTAACGTCTGGCTGTAAGGACAATACCATCGACATTCTACTGGGGGGTAGTATTTGATACTGGGGGGGAGTAGAATCAGGCGAAATTAAACAACTAAGAATCATTCTCATGGGTGAGTTTTCTACGCTACTTCAGCAAGGCAACGCCTGGTTTTTCATTCCCAGCGCGATTCTATTAGGTGTGTTGCACGGTCTGGAACCAGGGCATTCCAAGACGATGATGGCGGCCTTTATTATTGCTATTAAGGGGACCATCAAACAGGCGGTGATGCTGGGGCTGGCAGCAACGCTGTCGCATACCGCCGTAGTATGGCTGATTGCGCTCGGTGGGATGTATATCAGCAAAGCGTTTACCGCCCAGGCCGTTGAGCCCTGGCTGCAATTTGTCTCGGCGATAATTATTCTCGGGACCGCATTCTGGATGTTCTGGCGAACCTGGCAGGGAGAGGAGAACTGGCTGGCCCAGACGCATCACGACCACGATCACGGGCATCACCGCCACCATGTTCATGACGACCATCACCACCATCATCATAACCACGATGACGATCATCACCATCATCATGACCACGACCACGATCATAACCATGCCGCGTTAGCAAGGCTGAGCGAGGGTTCGAAAGAGTATCAGGATGCCCACGAACGGGCGCATGCCACCGATATTCAGCGCCGCTTTGCGGGCAAAGAGGTCACCAACGGCCAAATATTACTGTTCGGTCTGACTGGCGGGCTGATCCCGTGCCCAGCTGCCATTACGGTGCTGCTGATATGCATCCAGCTCAAAGCCTTCACGCTGGGCGCCACCATGGTGCTGTGCTTCAGCCTCGGGCTGGCGCTGACACTGGTAACGGTGGGCGTGGGTGCGGCAATCAGCGTGCAGCAGGCGGCCAAGCGTTGGAGCGGATTTAACACGCTGGCACGCAAAGCGCCCTATTTTTCCAGCGTGCTCATTGCAATGGTCGGCTTATATATGGGGATTCACGGCTATATGGGGATCGTCGGTTAATATATGGGAGCGCAGCAGCGATAGCCGCTGCGCGGAAAACCAGGCTAGCTTGCGACATTCCCCCACACCAGTTGCCCTTCATGGAAGGTCGCAGTGCGTGGGGAGATTCGCGCGACCGCTTCCGCTGAGCATGAAGCATCTACCAGCACAAAGCTGGCTTCATCCTGCGCTTTCGGCCAGACGCGCTCACCTTTATCGTTAAGCGGCAGCACATCACCGGTAGCGAGAAACAGCGCCCGCGACAGGTTGAGTTCATTCGGGCGAATATAGAGCTGCGCGTACAGATTCGCCTTCTCCAGCATGTCTCCCAGGCCGTACGGCGACCAGTGGTCAATCACGCTGTCGGTCCCGGTAATCACTTCCACGCCTTTGTCGCGCAGCTGTTTTAGCGGCATGTGCATCGTGCCAATCGGCACCGTCGAGGCAATGGTAATCTGCTGCGCCGCCATGCGGGTTGCGAGTTCATCCACCTGCTGTTCGTTCAGCGTAGACAGCGCAAACGCGTGGCTGATGGTCAGTTTGCCCTTTAACTGCGGCGTTTTCTCCACCGTTTCTACCATGTAATTCACCGCCGCCACGCCCGCCGGACTGGTTTCATGCAGATGGATATCCACGCCTTTGTTGTAATCGAGCGCAATCTGGAACATGGTATCGAGTGATTTTTCCATCGCCCCATCCACGCTGGTTGGGTCCAGACCGCCGACATAATGCGCTCCCGCCTGCATCGCTTCACGCATTAGCGGTTCAGATTTTGATAACAGCAGGCCATGCTGTGGAAATGCCACAATTTCACAGGCAAAACCCGGCTGGCGACGCGCCAGCACCGCCTGCAGGTTCTCCAGGTTTTTCAGTCCGGAAACCGGTTCTATGTTGCAGTGGCTGCGGGCAATCGAGGTGCCTTTTGATTGCAGCAGATCGATCAGCTTTTCCGCCCGCTCCTGGGTGTAAGGCTGGAGTTCAGGCAGCAGCTTTTGTTCCAGGCGGATCATATCCTGAATGGTGGTACCCGCCGGACGGTTCAGCGAACGCCAGGGACCGCCGTAAAAGGTTTTATCCAGATGGATATGCATGTCGCGCATGGCGGGCAGCATCAGCTTTCCACCCGCATCGTAGTGCGGCAGCGTCGCATCCGGATGCTGCTTATTCTCGCGCAGCGCAACTATTTTCCCGTCCTGGATTTCAACGGTTTGCAGCGCGGTACGGGTGTGCACCACCACTGAGCTTTCGTAATCAAACCCCGCTTCCAGCAGGACGTTATCCAGGTAATAGTGCTTATCGTTAATCGTCATTGTGCTCTTCGACCCGCAGGTGTTCCCGACAGGATTAGCAGCATACGCGACCGGGGCGACTGCGCCAAACAGCGCGGCAGCAGTGACCATTTTTCCGCTCTGGCTTAAAAATTCACGGCGGCTGTTACTTTCCTTCATTCGCATCTCCTCTCAGGAATGGACAATATGGGTGCCCGTTTCGCCGCGCAGTGCGGCGGGCAGGCATTCCGGCGTGGTGATGATCACTCGTTTACCGCCATGCTCCAGAAACGCCAGGCTGGCAACAATCTTGGGTAACATGCTGCCCGGCGGGAAATGTCCCTCCTGCATGTAACGGGTCATCGTGGCGACATCCACCGTATCCAGCGCCTGCTGGTT
>OLPD01001525.1_pt1 | contig 11179 bp, 10 predicted proteins | sample 1672111 | NCBI WGS metagenome assembly OLPD01 (sample SAMEA3136646, study PRJEB25190) | human gut metagenome
AGAGAAAAATTTGTTAAATTCTAACATGAATTTTGCATTGCAACATGAGACATAATAAAGTATAATGAATTTACAAAGATACCTGAGATGTTCGACAACCCTGTGTATTTAGAACCTACATTTACTTTAAACGGGATTCCTATATTGCCGGGTAGATGTCAGGCCCTCATTGCGCAGGGGAAGGCAGAAAAGCAGATGCGGTCGCCCACCTAGCGGAGTGCTAGGAGTCAAAAAACGGAAAACGGCATTTCGGGGGACTACAAAAGATAAAGGACAGTTGCGAGAGCAACTGTTTTTTTGGGTTTTCAAAGAAGTGAAAATGTGATAAACTATTTTGAAAAATGAAACTGCCGATAAGATAAATGGAGTTATTATATGATGAAAACGATAAACAAGATTCGGGAAATTACAGGGCAGGTGTCACAAAAGCATGTGGGAGCATACGCGGCCCAGTCTGCTTATTTTTTTGTGCTGAGTATGATCCCGATTATTTTGCTGCTTCTTGCTATCATACAATATACTCCGGTGACAAAAGCAGATGTTATGACTGCAGTGGTAAATTTGTTTCCGGAGACAAATATGCAGGATTTTATGGTTGGCATTGTAAATGAAGTATATAACCAGTCGAAGACGGTCATTCCGATCACTGCGATTGTAGCACTGTGGTCAGCAGGTAAAGGAGTACTTGCGGTTAGTACAGGACTGAACTGTGCATATGAGCTTCGTGAGACACGAAATTATGTATTTTTAAGAATCCGGGCATCCATCTATACGATCCTGTTCATTGCAGCAATTGTGATGGCTCTGGTACTTTCTGTGTTTGGTAATAATATCAGTATTTTTATATATCACAAAATTCCGTTTCTTGCGGAGACGACGGATATGATCATGCGTTTGAGAACAGTGATTTCATTTGTTGTTATGACTGGAATTTCGCTTCTGGTATATCACTTTTTGCCGAACCGAAAGCTTCCGTTCCGGGATTTGATTCTGGGATCTATTTTCTGTTCTCTGGGATGGCTGGTGATCTCGTTTGTTTTTTCAATGTATCTGACAATCTTCAAAGGATTTTCCGGTCTGTACGGAAGTATGACGGCGATCATTCTTGTGATGCTGTGGCTGTATTTTTGTATGTATGTGATGCTGCTGGGAGGGCTTATTAACTGTATCTGGGTAGATGCAAAGCGGGATATCCTGGAAAAGGATTAGTTCTGCAAAAAGCAGCATCCAGGTTCCGGAATATGATTTTGCGTAGATAAACGGTGAATCTATCGGATAAAACCGCTTGACATAAAAAAATCATATGTTACAATAATTAAGTATATGACATATCATAAAAGCAATGACCGTGTAAGTAGTGAACTGTTTTCCGACAGAGAAGGAGAATCCCCGGCTGTAAGTTCTCCCCGGTTCAGGCAGGAAACGAATTTCCCACGTGAGCTGCGTTTTTGAAAATAAAGTAGAAAACGACGTCCCTGCACGTTACGCAGTCCGAGTGCCTGTTATTCAAATAGCAGGAAACAGGGTGGTACCGCGATTTATCTCGTCCCTTTTTAGGGGCGATTTTTTTATATATTAGGAAAGTGTTCTTTCCTAATATATAAAAACGCTCCGCGAGGATGTGCACTGCGGCGTATAAGGAAGATGTCACAAGCGATCGCCGCAGGTGCCAGAATGTGCCAAGGCACATTCTTTTTTCTTCCACAGGAAATTTTATTTCCTGTTATAGTCGCAAATGAATAGCCAAAACAAGTTTTAAGGAGGATATCATGAAAGAAAGACTTGAGAGCATCAAACAGGAAGCCATTAAGCAGATCCAGGCTTCTGATGTACCGGAGAAATTAAATGATGTACGTGTCAAATTCCTTGGTAAAAAAGGAGAACTGACAGCCGTATTAAAAGGAATGAAAGATGTAGCTCCGGAAGAACGTCCGAAGGTAGGACAGCTTGTGAATGAGACAAGAGCTGCTATCGAAGAACTTCTTGATGAGACAAAGAAGAAAATGGATGCTGCAATCCGTGAAGAAAAATTAAAACAGGAAGTTATTGACGTAACACTTCCTTCCAAGAAAAATACAGTAGGTCATCGTCATCCGAATACGATCGCTCTGGAAGAAGTAGAGCGTATCTTCATCGGTATGGGATACGAAGTTGTGGAAGGACCGGAAGTAGAATATGACCTTTACAACTTTGAAAAACTGAATATTCCTGCAGATCATCCGGCAAAAGATGAACAGGATACATTCTATATCAACAAAGACATCGTGCTTCGTACCCAGACATCACCGGTTCAGGCACGTGTGATGGAACAGGGCAAGCTCCCGATCCGTATGATCGCACCGGGACGAGTATTCCGTTCTGACGAAGTGGATGCAACCCATTCACCATCCTTCCATCAGATCGAAGGACTGGTAATCGATAAAAATATTTCCTTTGCTGACTTAAAGGGAACTCTGGAAGTATTTGCAAAAGAACTTTTCGGACCAGATACCAAGACAAAATTCCGTCCGCATCATTTCCCATTCACAGAGCCAAGTGCAGAAGTAGACGTATCATGCTTCAAGTGTGGCGGAAAAGGCTGCCGTTTCTGTAAAGGATCAGGATGGATTGAAATCCTCGGCTGTGGTATGGTTCACCCACACGTACTCGAAATGTGCGGAATCGATCCGGAAGAATACACTGGATTTGCATTCGGAGTAGGACTTGAAAGGATCGCCCTTCTCAAATACGAGATCGACGACATGCGCCTCCTCTACGAGAACGATATCAGATTCCTGAAACAGTTCTAGTGAGCACGACAAAATCAGAGAGCAGTGCGAAGAGCTGCGGCAGCATCGAAAGATGCTGGATTTTGGAGACTGAATAAGAGAAATATATAAACAAATCAGAAGGAGATATAAAATGGATACTTCATTATCATGGATTAAAGCGTATGTTCCGGATCTTGACGTAACAGCGCAGGAATATACAGATGCAATGACTCTTTCCGGAACAAAAGTAGAAGGTTTTACAAAGCTGGATGCTGATCTGGACAAGATCGTAGTAGGACAGATTGAGAAAATTGAAAAACATCCGGATGCAGATAAACTGATCATCTGTCAGGTAAATGTAGGAACAGAGACCGTACAGATTGTTACAGGTGCTCCGAACGTAAAAGAAGGAGACAAGGTACCGGTTGTTCTGGATGGCGGACGCGTTGCGGGCGGACATGAGCCTGGACAGAGAGTAGAAGGCGGAATCAAGATCAAAAAAGGAAAACTCCGTGGAGTCGACAGCTACGGAATGATGTGTTCCATCGAAGAACTTGGTTCAGACAGAAATATGTACCCGGAAGCACCGGAATATGGAATCTACATTTTTGATGATGACGCAGTTGTCGGAGAAAGTGCAGTAAAGGCACTCGGACTGGATGATGTCGTATTTGAATATGAGATCACCTCCAACCGTGTAGACTGCTTCAGCGTGGTTGGTATCGCAAGAGAAGTTGCAGCGACATTCCGCAAAGAATTCAAGCCACCGGTTGTAACATCAACCGGAAATGATGAAGATGTCAATGATTACATCAAAGTAAAAGTAGAAAATACAGACCTTTGCCCACGTTACTGTGCAAGAGTTGTAAAAAATATCAAGATCGGACCTTCACCGAAATGGATGCAGAGAAGACTTTCTTCCGTAGGAATCCGTCCGATCAACAACCTTGTTGATATCACAAACTATGTAATGGAAGAATACGGACAGCCAATGCATGCTTATGATCTGGATACCATCGCAGGTCATCAGATCATCGTCCGCAATGCCCATAAAGGAGAAAAATTCGTAACACTGGATGGTCAGGAAAGAGAAATGGATGATTCTGTTCTTATGATCTGTGATGGCGAAAAAGCGGTAGGTATTGCCGGAATCATGGGTGGCGAAAATTCCATGATCACTGACAATGTACAGACCATGTTATTTGAAGCTGCATGCTTCGATGGAACCAACATCCGTAAATCCAGCAAGAAAGTCGGACTTCGTACCGATGCATCCGGTAAATTTGAAAAGGGACTGGATCCGAATAATGCAGAGGATGCAATCAACCGTGCCTGCCAGCTGATCGAAGAAATGGGAGCCGGTGAAGTTGTCGGAGGAATGGTTGATGTATACAGCAAGAAAAAAGAACCTGTACGTGTATCATTTGATGCCGACAAGATCAATGCACTTCTCGGAACAAACATCCCAGAAGAAGATATGATCAAATATTTTGAAAAGATCGACCTGGAATATGATGCAGAAGCAAAAGAAGTGATCGCACCAACCTTCCGTCATGACTTATTCCGTATCGCCGATCTTGCGGAAGAAGTAGCAAGATTCTACGGATATGATAATATCCCGACTACACTGCCTACAGGTGAGGCTACAACTGGTAAGCTTTCTTTCAAGCTTCGTGTGGAAGAAGTAGCAAGAAATATTGCAGAATTCTGTGGATTCAGTCAGGGAATGACTTATTCATTTGAAAGCCCGAAGGTATTTGACAAGCTCCTCCTCGACAAGGATGATCCGATGCGTCAGGCAATCCAGATCATGAACCCGCTTGGAGAAGATTACAGTGTCATGCGTACAACATCTCTGAATGGTATGCTGACATCTCTTGCAACAAACTACAACAGAAGAAATAAAAATGTCCGTCTGTACGAGCTTGGAAATATTTATCTTCCAAAGGCACTTCCACTGACAGAACTGCCGGACGAAAGAATGCAGTTTACACTTGGAATGTACGGAGATGGAGACTTCTTCAGTATGAAAGGTGTTGTAGAAGAGTTCTTTGAAAAAGTAGGACTTCATAAAAAAGAAACTTACGATCCGAATGCCGGAAAGACATATCTGCATCCGGGACGTCAGGCAAATATCATTTATGATGGAACAGTTGTCGGATATTTAGGAGAAGTACATCCGGATGTTGCAGACAATTACGGAATCGGAACAAGAGCTTACATTGCTGTTATTGATATGCCGGAAATTGTAAAGAAGGCAACCTTTGACAGAAAATATACGGGAATTGCCAAATTCCCGGCAGTTACCAGAGATATTAGTATGGTAATGCCGAAAGAGATTCTTGTCGGACAGGTAGAAGAAGTCATCGAGAAGAATGGTGGCGCTTATTTGGAGAGCTATGCACTGTTTGATATTTACGAAGGAGAACAGATTAAGAAAGGCTTTAAGTCCGTAGCATATTCTATCGTGTTCCGTGCAAAGGATAAGACACTGGAAGAGGCAGAAATTACAAGTGCTATGAACAAGATTTTGGAAGGACTGGAAGCGCTTGGAATCGAACTTCGTAAATAAACAGTTCATTCACAGAAAGGAAAGGTAATTTCCAAAATGAAAAAGAAACAGATCATAGGCCTGCTTATAGCAGGTCTTCTGTTCGCTGTGATCGGGGTGATCAGTGTATTTGTAAATACGGCGGCAGAAAGTATTATAGGGGATGTAGCAGAAGAGATCCTTGCAGGTGGCAGTAATTTTGATCCACCGGATGATGATTACATTGCAGTTGTGAAAGTGCAGGGAACGATTCAGGAACAGGCATCAGACACGACAGATATTCTGAGCGGACAGGACAGTGGTTATCAGCATGATACGACAATGGAGTATCTGGATGAACTTATGGATGACGAAAATAATAAAGGAATTTTGCTCTATGTAGATTCGCCGGGTGGAGCAGTCTACGAATCGGAAGAATTGTATGACAAACTGATGGAATACAAGAAGATAACCAAACAGCCAATCTGGACTTATATGGCACATTATGCTGCTTCGGGAGGTTATATGGCTTCTGTATCATCAAATAAAATCTATGCAAATAAGAATACAGTGACCGGTTCCATCGGAGTTATCATGTCCGGTTATGACCTGACAGGCTTATACAAGAAACTGGGCATCCGCTATGTGAGTATTACGAGCGGTAAAAATAAAGATTCCAGCAGACTGACAAAAGAGCAGGTGAAGATATACCAGTCACAGGTAGATGAGTGTTACGAAGCGTTTGTATCCAAAGTGGCTGACGGAAGAAAAATGTCCAAAGAACAGGTGAAAAAGCTAGCTGATGGAAGAACTTACACAGCAACGCAGGCAAAAAATAATGGTCTGATCGATAAAATCAGCAGTTATGATGAGATGCAGGATGAAATGAGTGACAAACTTAAGACGGATGAATTCTATGAGCCGGAGCGTAAGACGAGCCTGCTGGATGAACTATTTTCGAAAGCAGGAAGTCTGGTTCCAAAGTCAGAGGCACAGGTATTGAAAGAGACTGCCGAAGAATGTAAAAGCGGAGGACTGATGTATTATGCAGAAGGATTGCAATAGTGAAAATCTGGAATACGCAGGATTCTGGGTAAGGTTTGCTGCATATGTGCTGGATCATATGATTGTCTTTCTTGGACTTATCGGCGTCCGTCTGGCATTGGCGCTTGCTTCATTTGTATTAGGGTTTCTTGAGATTAACATATTGAATACGAATGTTTTGTTTCAATATTCCTTAAAAGATATTGCACTTTATATTTGTCAGGTGTTATATTTTATTATATGCACTTACGAAACCGGAACAACTTTTGGAAAGCGCGTATTCCATCTTAAGGTTGTAAGTGCAAAAGAAGGAAGATTAGGTCTGTTCGATATTGTGTACAGAGAGACCATAGGACGGTTTCTATGCCACGTGTCGTTAGGATTTGGTTATCTGCTGGCAGGATTGGATCAGCAGAAATGTGGACTGCATGACAGACTCAGTGATACGAGAGTTGTATATGCAAAGAAAATAAAGGAGATTCATATAGAAAATGAAAACACAGGATTTTTATTATGATCTGCCGGAAGAATTGATTGCACAGGATCCGCTTGAGGATCGTTCCAGCTCCAGGCTGCTTGTCCTTGACAAGAAGTCTGGGGCTGTTTCCCATCATGTATTTAAAGAGATTATTGACTATCTGCATGAGGGAGACTGTCTGGTTATCAATGACACGAAGGTAATTCCGGCAAGGCTGATTGGTTCCAAAGTAGGAACAAATGCAAAGATTGAGATTTTATTATTAAAAAGAAAAAGCGACAACACCTGGGAGACACTTGTAAAACCGGGGAAAAAGGCAAAAGTCGGAGCAAAGATCAGCTTCGGTGACGGACTTTTGATCGGAGAAGTTGTAGATATTGTAGAGGAGGGAAATCGTCTGATCCGGTTTACTTATGACGGGATTTTTGAAGAGATCCTTGACCAGCTTGGCCAGATGCCGCTTCCTCCTTACATCACACATCAACTGGAGGATAAGAACCGTTATCAGACTGTTTATGCGAAGCATAACGGCTCGGCAGCAGCGCCGACAGCGGGACTGCATTTTACACCGGAGCTTCTGGAAGCGATTAAGAAGAAAGGCGTGGATATCGCAAGTGTGACATTGCATGTCGGGCTTGGAACTTTCCGACCGGTGAAGGTAGATGAGATCACAGAACATCATATGCATTCGGAATTTTTCCAGATTACAGAAGAAGCAGCACAGAAGATCAATCATGCAAAAGAAAACGGCGGAAGAGTAATCTGTGTCGGAACGACAAGTTGCCGTACGATCGAATCCGCGGCAGATGAAGACGGGCATTTAAAAGCATGTAGCGGTTGGACAGAGATTTTCATCTATCCGGGATATAAGTTCAAGGTTTTAGACTGCCTGATCACGAATTTCCATTTGCCGGAGTCTACGCTGGTAATGCTTGTATCAGCACTTGCCGGAAGAGAGCATGTCCTTGCGGCATATGAAGAGGCAGTGAAAGAGAGATATCGATTTTTTTCGTTTGGGGATGCGATGTTTATCCAGTAAAATGGATACATAAAGAAGGGAGAAAAGATGCAGCAGATAATAAGTGGCAAAAAGGGAGCGAACCGAGTAGCGCTTTTCTGTACAGCAGGAGTTCTGATCGGATTATTCAGCCACCTTTATGAGAAAGATACATTTTTTATAACAAAAGGAATACTGGGGCTTCCATATAAGATCAGTGAAGCAATCTATCAGTTTATGATTGGAACAGATGCGGCAGACGCAGAAGAGACTCTGGCAAATCTGAATACGGATTTTTTTCCACACAGTCTGATTGCCACAGGGATGGCAAGATGGATCACACCTATGCTGATTGGTCTATTTCTGGTGGGGTCCTTTGCGTATTTTACAGGAGATAAGAAAATATTTACGTTGCAGAGATATACACACTTTCTTTATGGAAATATTATTGTGATCGCAATGCTGATCTGTCTGACTTATGGCATTAATAAAAAGGCAGTCAGTGATTGTGGAGAGCTGAAAGGCATCAATACATTTGTATTTCAGAGTTCTCAGATGATCAGTGAGGAATTTTCGGGAAAATCAGCGCAAACTTTGAAAGATAGTTTCCAAAAAGGTCTGAAAAAGGACCCGGGAATCACAAGAAATTATGAGGATGAGATAGAAATCGGGCTTATTATGGGTAATAAGACAAGATTTACAGATGCTTATGTAAATCCACAAAAATGTTATATTGTGATAGATGACAAGACAATTTATCATGTAGATAAGAAATTTGCAAACTATGTAAAACAGTATAAGATATCCGGCGATATTCCGGAATTCCGGAAACTGTAGGAGGAAGTATGATACGAGCAGGAGAGAATAAAAAAGAGCAGATTACTTTTTTAACGCTTACATTTTTTGTTGTATATAGTTGTTCCTATCTGTTATCGGATACTTTTGGACGTTTTATGCTGAGATATGGGAATCCGTTTGTCGGTTCGGCAAATCAGCCGGTCAGTTATATGAATCTTGCTTTTACGGTGCTGGTACTGACTCTGGTGATAACGCTTCGGCTTCTTGTTAAAAGAACAGATTTTAAGAAGACAGTGTCTGCGCTGGCTGTCGGGGGATGCCTTACGGCTTTGATCGTTGTAGGATATTTTGTAAATTGTAATTTTATGGCATCTGCCATGGAAGACAGAGCGGTGCTGGATCATTTTTTCTATAAAACATCCGATGAAAAATTAAATGAAAAATACGATGAAAATGAAACGAAAGAGATCATCCGCTTATGTAAACAGTTAAAACCGGTTTCTGAAAACGAGCAGAGAAAGCTTGAGAAGAATTACCGGAAGAACGGAGAATCTTCGGATGTGGTGTCAATAACTGTTATTTATGAAGAGTCTTTTGGACAGAATCTGGATATCAATATTAATATAGACGGAAATAAGATTTATGTTGATAAAGGAACCGGACTTCATGACAAAGAAGTTGTCGTGTTTTTTAAGGACAATGGGTTGACAAAATATTTTCGGTAAAAGGATTGCTTTCTTCTCTGTTTTTTTGTATGCTTGATGAGGAGTTTTCAAAAAAGTGGGGATAAGAGTATGAACGAAAAAAAGAAAATATGCTGTACGTTTGAGAATGTGAAAGAAGTTGCAGTTATGTCGGTTGCCGTGGGGATCATTGCATCGGCTGTTTACTTTTTCCTGATTCCGAGCCAGACATCAATCAGCAGTGTATCGGCGCTGGCGATCATCCTTGCGCATTATGTGCCGTTTCCGGTATCGAGCGTTACCATGATCCTGAATGTAGTTCTGCTGGTGATCGGATTTCTGACCTGTGGGAAAGAATTTGGCGCGAAGACAGTATATACCAGTATTTTACTGCCGCTTTATCTGGCAGTCTTTGAGAAAATTTTTCCGGATTTTCAGTCTCTGACAGAAAGTACAGAACTGGATGTGTTATGTTATATTTTAGTTGTAAGTGTCGGACTCAGCATTTTGTTCAATATGAATGCATCTTCCGGTGGATTGGATATCGTAGCGAAGATGATGAACAAGTATCTGCATATTGAACTGGGAAAGGCAATGTCCATTTCCGGGATGTGTGTAGCGCTTTCTTCAGCGCTGATCTATGATAAGAAAGCAGTTGTTTTGAGTATACTGGGTACATACTTCAACGGAATTGTGCTGGATCATTTTATATTTGGACAGAATGTGAAACGTCGTGTTTGCATCATTACAAAATATGAACAGGAAGTGCGGGAGTTTATCCTGCATGAATTGCACAGTGGTGCGACATTCTATGAAGCAATCGGTGCATATAATATGGAAAAATACAGAGAAATCATTACAATTGTGGATAAAAACGAGTATCAGAAACTAATGAATTACATTATCCACAAAGATCCGAAAGCTTTTGTTACGGTTTACACAGTGGCAGATATGCGCTATCGACCGAAAGTCAGATCGTTTTAAAAGAGGCGGAAGAAAGGAAGAGGAAATAAAAAATGGAAAAGATGGACGTGCTGGAGATGTTAAGAGAAGCAGAAGATATATATGTCATATATTCGGCTTGTACGAATATGCCATTTGTCTACTGTGATCCGGAGACTTATGATGATGAAGTGATCCTATTTGACAGTGAAGAAGAAGCAAAAAAACAGGCAGACAGAATGTTGGATGCCAAAATTCCGGTAAGACTTGTAAATGTGAAGAAGGAACACAGACTGGAATTTTTCACAGGTCTGTTTCCGATGGGAGTAAACTGTATTCTGGTTTGTACCGGTGAAGAGAAAGTGCAGGTACAGTTAAATGATCTGGTTATAAGAACAGCAGAAGAGGATCTTCCGGAGGATGAACCGAGAATTGAGAATCCGGAACTTCACCTGACAGCACTTTATTTTGTACAGGAGCTTCGCCGAAATCCGGAAGAGATGACAGAAGAGATGGATGCGTTGAATGAAGAGATGATGGCGCATTTCTATGAAGGAAAATATCTGGTTGCAGTACAGGAAGACAATCAGATTCCGGCACTTCGCAGAACAAGTGGAAAAGTATATCAGCCAATCTTTACAGATTTGATGGAATTTGTAAAGTTTGATAAGGAACAGAAATACAGAGCATTGATCATGGATGCAGAGACGGTAGCAAAGCAGCTCCCGGATGGGATGGAAGGTGTAGCGATCAATCCATTTGGAGTAAATGTGCTGCTTGATATTTCAAAATCTACAGCAAGTGAAGAAGAATAAATGATGATATAACCTACAGAACCTGCCATTGGCAGATTCTTTCGGATGCTATGGCAACAAAAAGGCGGACAGTAGAAACTGTCCGCCTCAGATTGTAGACAAAGCCCTGCTTTTGCAGGGTTTTGCTATTGTTGGAACCGCT
>OLPD01001529.1_pt1 | contig 11167 bp, 10 predicted proteins | sample 1672111 | NCBI WGS metagenome assembly OLPD01 (sample SAMEA3136646, study PRJEB25190) | human gut metagenome
GGTAAGGCGGAGGTCGGCGGTTCGATTCCGCTAGGCAGCTTATTTATTTAAGAAGCAGAGTTGTATTTCCGGTTGGAGATTACGATGTCTGCTTTTTTTGTACTTGTTCATGTATAGAAAGTGTGATAAACTAAAGAACATGAATCAAAAGTTGTCTACAGGGCAATGATTGAGATACATGACATGAAAAAGACTGCTACATACCGGCAGATTTTGAAGTAATAGAGAGACGTGAGGAGGAACTTCAATGGCAGAAGAAGCTGTATCAAAGAATTTTATAGAACAGGAAATTGAAAAAGATCTTGCAGAAGGCGTATACGATCATGTATGTACCCGTTTCCCACCGGAACCGAACGGATACCTTCACATCGGACATGCAAAGTCTATCCTTTTAAACTACGGACTTGCACAGAAGTATAACGGAACTTTCCATATGCGTTTTGACGATACCAACCCGACAAAGGAAAAGACAGAGTTCGTAGAATCCATCAAAGCCGACATCAAATGGCTGGGTGCTGACTGGGGAGATCACCTTTACTTTGCATCTGATTATTTTGATCAGATGTATGAGTATGCGATCAAACTGATTAAGAAAGGAAAAGCTTATGTCTGTGACCTGACAGCGGATCAGATCCGTGAGTACAGAGGAACTCTGACAGAGCCGGGAAAGGACAGCCCGTACCGTGACAGAAGTGTGGAAGAGAACCTGGAACTTTTTGAAGATATGCGTGCAGGCAAGTATGCAGACGGAGAGAAGGTTCTCCGTGCGAAGATAGATATGGCATCACCGAATATCAATATGAGAGATCCGATCCTCTACCGTGTAGCCCGTATGACACATCATAATACCGGTGATAAGTGGTGCATCTACCCGATGTATGACTTTGCACATCCGATCGAGGATGCAATCGAAGGAATTACACATTCTATCTGTACACTGGAATTTGAAGATCACAGACCACTTTATGACTGGGTAGTAAGAGAATGTGAATTTGCAAATCCACCGCGTCAGATCGAATTTGCAAAATTATACCTGACGAACGTAGTTACAGGAAAGCGTTACATCAAGAAACTTGTAGAAGATAAGATCGTAGACGGATGGGATGATCCGAGACTGGTTTCCATCGCAGCACTTCGGCGCCGTGGATTCACACCGGAATCTATCAAGATGTTCGTTGACCTGTGTGGAGTTTCCAAAGCACAGAGCTCTGTAGATTATGCAATGCTCGAGTACTGCATCCGTGAGGATCTGAAGCTTAAGAGAGCACGTATGATGGCAGTTCTTGATCCGATCAAGCTTGTGATCGACAATTATCCGGAAGGACAGATTGAATATCTGGATGCACCGAATAATCTTGAGAATGAAGAACTTGGAAGCCGTCAGCTTCCATTTGGAAGAGAGCTTTATATTGAGAGAGAAGACTTTATGGAAGAGCCTCCGAAGAAATATTTCCGTCTGTTCCCAGGCAACGAAGTACGTCTGATGAATGCTTACTTCGTAACCTGTACAGGATTTGAAAAGGATGAAGACGGTAATGTAACTGTTGTACATTGTACTTATGATCCAGAGACAAAGAGTGGTTCCGGATTCACAGGAAGAAAAGTAAAAGGAACGATCCACTGGGTAGAGGCAAGTACAGCACTTCCGGCAACCGTAAGACTGTATGAGAACCTGATCGACGAAGAAAAGGGTGTCTACAATAAAGAAGACGGTTCCCTGAACCTGAATCCGAATTCTCTTACAGAGAAAGAAATCTTTGTAGAATCAAACTTTGCAGATGCAAAAGCATATGAAAGCTTCCAGTTTGTACGTCAGGGATATTTCTGCGTGGATTCCCATGATTCTTCCAAAGAGCATCTGGTATTTAACAGAATCGTTTCGCTGAAGAGTTCATTCAAGCTGCCAAAATAAAGAAAGCAGTCTTGCTCAGAATTTAATTGCAAATAATGTGTTAGTCGACAGTTTTTGAAAAGAAATGGCAATGAAAAACCCGGTAAGAATGAAAAATTCTTCCGGGTTTGGCTTTATGCAGAAAATGATAAGCTGTAAGATAAGTTCTTTCTTAAACTTCTTCTGAAGCCGGATCGGATTCTTCGGAATCAGTTTCCGGTGTCTGGGAAGCGGCTTCTGCATCGTCAGTTTTTTCTTCAGACTCTTCAGAGGTTTCTTCCTTTGCAGAAGATGGAGTAAGAGTTGTGTAACCACGCTCAGGCACTTCGCCAAGATCATCATCCAGTTCAAAATCATCCTCTTCAAAAGTATCATCGAACTCGTCTTCCGGTTCTTCATTATGTCGGTTCTTTAACCAGTAATATGCACCGGCACCAGCTGCGCCTGCGGCAGTCAGTCCGAGCAGGATTTTACCAAAATTTTTAGCCATGTTGCTGCTCCTTTCTTGATCTCGTCCTGTCAGATATGGCAGATGAGATAGTTCGTCATGAAATATAGTATACATGAATAATTTTATTGTAATACTTTTATTTGAAAAGGGAAAGTAAAATATTTATAAAAGAACCAGAAAAACAACAAAAATAAGGAAGTGTTGTACGATTATAAGCAACTGGAATGTTGTGAAAGAATAAAAATTGTGTTACGATATAAAATAGTATCTAAAGAGAGGAAGACCGCGAATGAGAGAATTTACAAAATATCATGATACCAGCAAGTCAGTCAAAGAACGTGCCAAGACAAAAGTATTTGGTGCAGTGTACAGCCATACCGCGATTATTCTTCTGCTGATTCTTCTTCAGATTGGTATTATGGTTCTCACTTTTACATATCTGGGAAATTACAGTACCTATATGAACGGAGTGATATCGCTTCTTTCTTTTATCACAGCGATTTATATTTTCAATGAAAAAGGGAATCCGGCGTTTAAGATGACGTGGATCCTGTTTGTGTTCCTTGTCCCGGTGGTCGGAGTTGGATTTTATCTGTTTACAAAAGCAGGAATCGGAACCAAATATCTGGGTGCCAGACTGGAGAAGCTTCGAGTGGAGACTGAACCTTATATGCAGCAGAATGAATATGTCGTCCATGCGATGAAAGGTGGAAGGGTTGCAAACGCCAATCTGTCACATTTCCTTTATAACCAGGTGGGATTTCCGACTTATGGGAACTCACAGGCACAGTATTTTCCACTGGGAGATGACAAATTTCCGGTTCTGATCGAAGAACTGAATAAGGCAGAAAAATTTATTTTCATGGAATATTTTATTATCGGAGAAGGATATGTGTGGGACACTGTTCTGGAGGTTCTGCGTAAAAAGGTGAAAGAGGGCGTGGAAGTACGCCTGATGTATGACGGAACCTGCAGTATCAGCCTTTTGCCGTATGAGTATCCGAAGCAGCTCCGGGAATATGGAATCCAGTGCAAGGAATTTGGACCGATCGTACCCATCCTTTCTACCAGCCAGAATAATCGGGATCACCGGAAAATCTGTGTGATTGACGGAAAGGTTGCATTTACCGGAGGTGTCAATCTGGCAGATGAATATATCAACAAGAAAGTCCGGTTCGGACACTGGAAAGATACAGCGATCAAAATCGAAGGTGATGCCGTGCAGAGTTTTACCATGATGTTCCTGCAGATGTGGAATATTACGGAGAGACAGCCGGAGGATTATGCAAAGTATCTGACAGAAAAGCAGCCGGGATTCAGCCGCAAAGATGGTTATATCATCCCATACGGAGACAGTCCGTTCGATCATGAAAATGTAGGAGAAGAAGTGTATTTCCACATTCTGAATCATGCGAAGAAGTATGTGCATATTATGACACCGTATCTGATCCTGGACAATGAGATGATTGATGCGCTGACAAGAGCTGCAAAAGGTGGAATAGAAGTGCAGATTATTATGCCACATATTCCGGATAAGCCGTATGCATTTTATCTTGCGAAGACTTATTATGAGGAACTGATCGCAGGTGGGGTAGAGATCTATGAATATACGCCTGGATTTGTTCATGCAAAAGTATTTACTTCAGACGATGATACGGCGACAGTAGGCAGTATCAATCTGGATTACCGCAGTCTTTATCTGCATTTTGAATGCGGTGTTTTCATTTACCGCAATCCGGTTGTGCGTGATATTGAAAAGGACTTCCAGGATACACTGGCAAAATGTCAGAAGGTGACGATGACGGAGGTCAGAAACCGGAGTACTTTTGTGAAAATATACGGTCAGGTTTTAAGACTTGTGGCACCGCTGATGTAGCAAGACTGTTACGGAGCATAAAATCAAGAAAAATACGGAATTTTCGGGAAGTAGCTGAAAATAAGAGTGTACTTTTTATTTGAAATGTAGTATAATTCAATCGGTGTCTTTATAAGGGACATTGATTATATTTATAAGTAGGAGTTATCCCGATGAAAAGAGGGATGACACTGTGGAGATATTTCACAGATAGCCAAGAACACGCAGGAGGATTTATTATGGTTAAAGCAGTAGTAGGTGCGAACTGGGGAGACGAAGGAAAAGGTAAGATCACAGATATGCTTGCCGAAAAAGCAGATATTATCATTCGTTTCCAGGGTGGAGCAAATGCCGGACATACAATTATCAATGATTACGGCAAATTCGCTCTTCATACATTACCGTCAGGAGTTTTCTACGGACATACAACCAGTATCATCGGCAATGGTGTCGCTGTAGATATCCCGGTTCTTTTCAAGGAAATCCAGTCAATCATTGACAGAGATGTTCCGATGCCGAAGATTCTGGTGTCAGACCGTGCACAGATGGTGATGTCTTATCACAAGAATTTTGATGCATATGAGGAAGAGAGACTGGGCGGAAAGTCGTTCGGATCTACAAAGTCTGGTATTGCACCGTTTTATTCAGACAAGTATGCAAAGATTGGTTTCCAGATCAGTGAGCTTTTCGAGGATGAAGCTGAACTTAGAGAAAAGGTAAACCGCATAGCAGAACAGAAGAACGTCATGTTGGAACATCTGTATCACAAACCGTTAATCAATCCTGATGATTTATATAAGGAACTGATGGAATACAAAGAAATGGTAGCACCGTATGTATGTAACGTTTCTCTGTATCTTAACGAAGCACTCAAGGAAGGTAAAGAAATTCTTCTTGAAGGACAGCTTGGAACATTAAAGGATCCAGATCATGGAATTTACCCAATGGTAACTTCTTCTTCTACACTGGCAGCTTACGGTGCAATCGGTGCCGGAATCCCGCCGTATGAGATCAAACAGATCGTTACAGTATGTAAAGCCTACTCAAGTGCAGTAGGAGCAGGTGCCTTTGTAAGTGAGATCTTTGGCGAAGAAGCAGATGAACTCAGAAGACGTGGTGGAGACGGCGGAGAATTCGGCGCAACAACAGGTCGTCCGAGACGTATGGGATGGTTTGACTGTGTAGCATCCAAATATGGATGCCGTATGCAGGGAGCTACAGATGTAGCATTTACCGTTGTCGACGTACTTGGATACCTGGATGAAATTCCGGTATGTGTAGGATACGAGATTGACGGAGAAGTTACAACAGAATTCCCGACAACACATCTTCTTGAAAAAGCAAAACCAGTACTCAAGACACTTCCGGGATGGAAATGCGACATCAGAGGAATCAAGAAATACGAAGATCTTCCGGAGAACTGCAGAAACTACATCGAATTTATCGAGAAAGAGATCGGATATCCGATCACAATGGTTTCTAATGGACCGGGAAGACATGATATCATCTTCAGAAATAAATAGGAATGTAAAAATAGGGCAGGACTTTTTTAGTCCTGCCTCATTTTTTTATGGCGAATTATCAAATTGTGATAATAGTTGGTTATGTATTACAGTAAGTACACTCCGCGGGATGCGGCTTCTTCGAGGACGTCGTCCGGCCAGATGGAGGACTGGACTTCTCCGATGTGGGCTTTGCGGAGATAGAACATACAGATTCGGGACTGTCCGATTCCGCCTCCGACTGTGTACGGAAGTTTTCCGTTCAGTAATGCTTTCTGGAAATCCATCTCGGCGCGTTCTTCGCAGCCGGCTTCCTTTAACTGACGGCGGAGTGCATCTTCATCGACACGGATACCCATGGAAGAAAGCTCCAGTGCGATATCGAGTACCGGATAGTAGACGATGATATCACCGTTCAGTTCCCAGTCATCGTAGTCCGGTGCACGTCCGTCATGACGCTGTCCGGAGGCAAGGGTCTTACCGATCTGTTTGATGAATACGGCACCTTTGGCTTTGGCAAAGTGGTATTCACGTTCCTTTGGTGTCTTGTCAGGATACATGGTTTCCAGTTCCTGGGATGTGATGAAGCTGATTTCATCCGGAAGGAATTCTTCAATATAATTGTAACGGCGTGCCATGTAGGCTTCGGTTTCTTTGAGTGCACTGTATACTTTTCCTACGGTGTATTCCAGTGTCTCCATGTTGCGTTCTTCTTTGGAAATTACTTTTTCCCAGTCCCACTGGTCAACATAGATGGAATGGATGTTGTCAGTATCTTCATCTCGGCGGATAGCGCTCATATCAGTATAAAGTCCTTCTCCTGAATGAAAGCCGTAGCGCTTTAAGGCGTAACGTTTCCATTTTGCAAGAGAGTGGACGATCTCAACTTCGCGGTCTTCCTGTTCTTTGATGCCAAATGCAACCGGGCGTTCTACTCCGTTCAGGTTATCGTTCAGTCCGGATTCCGGGCGGACGAAAAGAGGAGCGGATACACGCGTCAGATGCAGAGATTTGGCAAGTGCGCGTTCAAAGTGGTCTTTTACTTCTTTGATAGCCACTTCAGTCTCGCGGATCGTAAGTGGAGAATGGTAATTCTCCGGTATCTGCAAATTGTTCATGATGTTCTTCCTTTCTTACTACTCACTATGTCTAGTTTAGTGAATTGACGTGGTGTTGTCAATCATATTTTCTTAAGAAACAACTTATGATTTTTTTAGAGAATCTCCATAGTAAGGTCACAGAACACGGCTATACTCTTAAAATAAAAAAGAAAAAGTCATAAATCAGAAAATAAGAACATATATTAAAGATGTCGGGGAAATGCCGGATGAGGCTTATACCAGAAGGCAGACAGACGAAAAAACTGTAGACAGGAGGTAACAAGATATGCAGAAAGAGAAGAATATCAGCACACAGGAAGTCATTTCCATGGAAGAATATCTAAATAAAAGACAGAAGATCAGAGAACAGGAGAAAAAACGATTTGGAGGCAGATTCGGCGAAGAGAAAAGCCCTGCCTGGATGATGGCAGAGCTTTATGTATGAGATGTTAATATTCACTGTGAAAGTCGTCATCATTCCTGTGAATCAGACGATAAACCAGGATATAGGCGTAACTCATAACCGGCACAAGAATCGTGCAGGCAACAGATGCTTTCAGAAGTCCTAATGATCTGGATTTGTCGATAAATGCAAATACCAGAGTGCTGACGTACATCAGGAACAGAAGAATTGCACAGATAAGAGCTGCAAAACGCTTGAATTTTTTCATAACAACCACCTTCGTACTGTACTTTATCTCTATTATATAGATAAAAAACAATTTCTACAAGAAAATGTTTTGCAAACAGTCGAAAAATGCTGTATGATATATGGAGTGATAAAGAATAAAAAGGAGAATTTACAGTATGAGTACATTATTAGAACAGTGGAGAGATACCGCTTACTCGAAAGAGATGGATAAAGCTTCTCTGCAGAAGTTCTGGGGAACCTATTTCCAGACTGAAAAAGAGATCTATGAAAAGCTGCTTGAGAATCCAGACGAAGAAGTAAAAGGAACTGTAAAGGAACTTGCTGAAAAATATGGCATTAATGTATTTACAATGACAGGATTCCTTGATGGAATCAACGACAGCCTGAAAGTGGCTAATCCAATTGAGACAATGGATGAGGACACTGAGGTAAGTCTTGCTTTTGATAAAGAACTGCTTTACAAGAACATGGTAGATGCAAAAGCTGACTGGCTGTATGAACTGCCACAGTGGGATAAGATCTTTACAGAAGAAAAGAAAAAAGTCCTTTACAAAGAACAGAAAAACGCACGTACAATCCACGTGGAAAAGAAAGTTTATCCAAACGATCCATGTCCGTGCGGAAGTGGTAAAAAATATAAAAAATGCTGTGGTAAGAACAAATAGGTTCTGATAGAAATTTTCAATACATTTTTTGAACGTGTTGACAAATGAAAATCCCATGGTATAATGTTAGCAAATGCGATGAAGAGAAGAGTAGAATGCAGGAAGAATCCCAGAGAGAGAGGTCTTAGGCTGAGAGCCTCTTATTACAGAAGCGTTTGAAGACCACCTCCGAGCGGCTGTAAAACAGTCCGGCTGGATACCGTTATCATCCACAAAGAGGTCCTGGAAATCAGGACAAGCGGGGTGGAACCGCGGGTATACAAAGTAACTCGTCCTCTGCAGCAGATATTTCTGTTGCAGAGGTTTTTTAGTTTACAGAAAGGATGATCTGATGGAAAGTATTTACGATTGTTTCAAGTTGAACAATGATATGAAAATCCCATGCGTTGGTTTTGGAACCTACAAAGCGGCAGAAGGGAATAACGTGGAGATTTTAAAGACTGCCATAGAAGCAGGATATCGCTATTTTGATACCGCATCCTTTTATCAGACCGAAGAGTTTGTAGGTCAGGCGATCCGTGAAAGCAATCTTCCAAGAGAGGATTTCTTCCTTGTATCCAAAATGTGGAAAGATGAAATGGGATATCAGCAGACAAAGGATGCATTAGAAAAGAGTCTGAAAAGACTTGATACCGATTATCTGGACATCTATCTGATCCACTGGCCAAGACCGTCGGCTGACTGTGAGAACTGGAAAGAACTGGATCTTGAGACCTGGAAAGAACTGGATCTTGAGACCTGGAGGGCGATGGAAGAACTTCAGAAAGAAGGGAAGATCCGGGGACTTGGACTCAGCAACTTCCTTCCGCACCATATTAAGAACATTCTGGAGAATGGAACAGTAAAACCAGTTGTCAACCAGCTGGAACTGCATCCGGGTTATATGCAGCAGGCTGCTGTGCAGTATTGTAAAGAGCATGGTATTCAGATGCAGGCATGGAGCCCGATCGGAAGACGGCGGATTCTGGAAGATGGACTGATCCTTGAACTTGCCAGAAAGTATCAGGTTTCACCGGCGCAGCTGTGTCTGAGATTCCTGCTTCAGAATGATATCATTCCGCTTCCGAAATCATCTTCGATGGAGCGGATGAAACAGAATATGGATCTGTTCCATTTTGAGATCAGCGAAGAGGATGTATCGAGACTGGCAACTATGCCACAGGCAGGATGGTCAGGAGAACATCCGGATCCGGAACTTGCACAGAAAAATGTTGTATAATCAGAAATTATAAAATAAAGAGAGGAACAAAAAGACTATGAAAATCACATTAAAAGATGGATCAAGCAAAGAATATGCACAGAGCATGTCTGTAATTGATATTGCAAAAGATATCAGTGAAGGACTTGCAAGGGTTGCAACAGCAGGAGAAGTTGACGGAGAAGTTGTTGATTTAAGAACTGTGATCGACAAAGACTGTGAGCTGAACATTCTTACATTCAATGATGAAAAAGGAAAAGGTGCATTCCGTCACACAACATCCCACATTATGGCACAGGCAATCAAGAGACTGTATCCGGATACAAAGCTTGCAATCGGACCTTCTATTGAGGATGGATTCTATTACGATATCGATCGTGAGACTCCACTTGTAGCAGAAGATCTGGAAAAAATCGAAGCTGAGATGAAGAAGATCGTGAAGGAAGATCTTCCAATCAAGCAGTATACAATGCCAAGATCTGAGGCAATTGCATATTTCAAAGAAAAAGATGAACCATATAAAGTAGAACTGATTGAAGATCTTCCGGAAGATGCTGTAATCAGCTTCTATTCACAGGGAGAATTTACAGATCTTTGTGCAGGACCTCACCTGATGAGCACAAAACCGGTAAAAGCATTCAAACTTACAAGCCTTGCAGGAGCTTACTGGCGCGGAAGTGAAAAAAATAAGATGCTTCAGAGAGTTTATGGTACTTCTTATCCGAAGAAAGCAGAACTTGAAGAATATCTGCATATGATGGAAGAAGCAAAGAAGCGTGATCACAGAAAACTTGGAAAAGAACTTGGACTTTTCATGATGAGAGAAGAAGGACCAGGATTCCCATTCTTCCTTCCAAAAGGAATGGAACTGAAAAATCAGCTGCTTGATTACTGGAGAGAGATCCATAAAAAAGCAGGCTATGTGGAGATTTCCTCACCGATCATGTTAAGCCGTCATCTTTGGGAAACATCAGGACACTGGGATCACTACAAAGACAACATGTATACAACTGTGATCGATGATGAAGATTTTGCAATCAAACCGATGAACTGTCCGGGTGGAATTCTTGTATATGAATCAGAACCACGTTCTTATCGTGATCTTCCGATTCGTATGGGAGAACTTGGTCTGGTTCACCGTCACGAAAAATCAGGACAGCTCCATGGCCTGATGCGTGTAAGATGCTTCACACAGGATGATGCACATATCTTCATGACACCGGAACAGGTTCGTGATGAGATCAAAGGAGTTGTAAAACTGATTAATGAAGTTTACAGCCTCTTTGGATTTAAATACCATGTAGAGCTTTCTACAAGGCCGGAAGACAGCATGGGAAGTGATGAAGACTGGGATATGGCTACAGAAGCTCTTCGCGGAGCCTTGGATGATCTGGGACTTCCATATGTAGTAAATGAAGGAGATGGAGCGTTCTACGGACCGAAGATCGACTTCCATCTGGAAGACTCTATCGGAAGAACATGGCAGTGTGGAACCATCCAGCTTGATTTCCAGCTTCCGCTCAGATTTAACCTTGAATACACAGGAGCAGATGGTGAGAAGCATCGTCCGATCATGATCCACCGTGTAATCTTCGGATCGATCGAAAGATTTATCGGTATCCTGATCGAGCATTTTGCGGGAGCATTCCCGACATGGCTTGCACCGGTACAGGTTAAGGTACTTCCGATTTCAGACAAATATATGGATTATGCACAGAAGGTTCTGGATGAACTGAACAATTCAGGTGTTCGCGCAGAGATTGATACACGTGCAGAGAAGATCGGATACAAGATCCGTGAAGCACAGATGAAGAAGATCCCGTACATGCTGGTTGTGGGAGCAAAAGAAGAGG
>OLPD01001532.1_pt1 | contig 11154 bp, 7 predicted proteins | sample 1672111 | NCBI WGS metagenome assembly OLPD01 (sample SAMEA3136646, study PRJEB25190) | human gut metagenome
ACTTAATAACAGCAGCAGGAGCAGATAGAGTTTTAACTATGGATTTACATGCTGCTCAAATTCAAGGATACTTTAATATACCAGTTGATCACCTTTTAGGATCACCTATTTTAGCAAAAAGTTTTGTAGAAAGAGGATTTAGTGATCAAGATGACGTAGTTGTTGTATCACCAGACTTAGGAAGCGTAACAAGAGCAAGAAAGTTTGCTGATAAGTTAAATGCACCAATTGCTATTATTGATAAAAGAAGACCAAAAGCAAATGTTTCTGAAATAATGAATATTATTGGAGAAGTAAACGGAAAGAGATGTATCTTAATTGATGATATGATCGATACAGCAGGAACAATAGCAAATGCAGCAAATGCACTTAAAGATTTAGGTGCAAAGAATGTTTATGCATGTTGTACTCATGGAGTGTTATCAGGACCAGCATTTGAAAGAATTAATAATTCTGCTATTGAAGAATTAGTTATGTTAAATACAATTCCACTTCCAGAACAAGAAGGATTAGAAAAGTTTAAATCAATTTCTGTAGCTCCGTTATTTGCAGAGGCAATTAAGAGAATATATGATGATGAACCAATAAGTAAATTATTTGAGAACTAATAAAAATAAGCTGTTGTAAATGCAACAGCTTATTTTTTTAGTCTTTTTTAAATAATGTGTTACAAATGTAAATTTTATTGAAATTTTATTAGAGTTTTTTAAATTATAGTATAGAATATTAGTTAAGGAAGGTGAATAAAAATGGATGATAAGTTAGGAAAAGTATTAATAGTAGATGATGATATTCATATTAATGAACTTATAGATATGTATTTACAAAGTGGGGGATATAGCACTAAAAAATGTTTTAATGGAAATGATGCATGTAATATTGTAATGACAGAGGATATCGGATTAGTAATATTAGATGTTATGTTGCCAGGAAAAGATGGTATTGATGTATTAAAACATATAAGAAAAAATAGTGATATTCCTGTAATAATGCTTACAGCAAAGGGAGAGGTATTTGATAAAGTACTTGCTTTAGAATTAGGAGCAGATGATTATATGGTAAAACCATTTGATCCAAAGGAATTATTAGCTAGAGTTAAGGCTGTAACAAGAAGATATGCAGTGGATAATCAATCAAAAGATGTTATTAAATATTCAGATTTAACTATTGATATTGGAGCATATGAAGTAACGTATAAAGGAAAAAATGTGAAATTAGCACCAAAAGAGTTAGAGTTACTTCATTTTATGGCCAACAATCCAAATAAAGTTTTTACTAGAGAACAGCTTATGTATGAAGTTTGGGGATATGATTACCCAGGAGATTCAAGAACCGTTGATGTACATATTAAAAGATTAAGAGAAAAGGTTAAAGGTGGAGATGAGTGGGAGCTTCAAACAGTATGGGGTGTTGGATATAAGTTTGAGGTGAGATAGTGAAGAAAAATAGCATAGTAAGAAAGCTAATAATAACCTTCTCTTCTATAACTGGTGGATTATTAATATTAGTAGGATTGGTTTTAACTATTTGGTTTTATAAAAATGATTATAATGGAACAGTAGAATCATTAAATAAGCAATTAGATGTTGTTTCTGAGGCTGTTGGTAGCTATTTAAAGTCTCAGGAAGGAAGCTATGAAGAAATTGGTAGACTATTGGAAATAGCCTGTTTAAGCAATAATATGGATGGGATTATTGTAGATAGACTTGGATATGTATATATAGTTTCAAATAGTAAATACGACTATCTTAAATACACCAATATTGATATAAGTTCAAATAAAGTGCCAACTTCAAATAAGTTGGAGTATTCAAAGAAATTAATAAAGGATTATTCAAATGAAAATCTAGGTGCTTTTATAAAGCCTATTTATTCAAATGAAAAATTAGATGGATATATTATTATGCTTCAAGAGGAAAAAAGAAGTGTAAAACATACCATAATTATTATATGGGTTGCTGTTATCTTAGCGGTTATAGTTGCTGCAGCTATAGTAAAGTATTTTGCTGAATTGCTAGTTGTTAAGCCTATAGAAGAAATAAATAATGCTGCAAAGAGGTTGGCAAAGGGAGATGTAGATGAAAGAGTTAAGGTGATTAATGATAATGAGATAGGAGAACTTGCTCAGTCATTTAATATAATGGCGCAATCTATAGAAGAATCAGATATTATAAGAAAAGAATTCATTTCAAACGTTTCTCATGAACTACGCTCACCAATTACATCTATTAAAGGCTTTATTGGTGGAATATTAGATGGTGTCATACCTAAAGATAAGGAAAATTACTATTTAAAAATAGTATACGATGAAATTGATAGGTTAGCACGATTAGTAAATGATTTATTAGATATTTCAGCTATGGAATCAGGAAAATTTAACTTAAATATTTCTGAATTTGATATTAATCAAACAGTAAGTTTGTGTATATTAAATTTAGAAAATAAGATACAGACAAAGGCACTAAGTGTTAAAGCAACATTTCATGAAAAAAGATGTTTTGCAATAGGTGATAGGGATAGAATACTTCAAGTTATCACTAATTTACTTGAAAATGCTATTAAATATAGTGATGACAATGGTCAAATAGAAGTTAATATATCAACAAAGGGTGAAAAAATATTTGTAAGTATATTTAACTCTTGCGATATTCTTTCGGAAAATGATTTAAATCATATTTGGGATAGATTTTATAAGAGTGACAAGTCAAGAACTAATAAAATTAGTACGGGACTTGGGTTGCCTATAGTAAGATTAATATTATCACAACACAATCAAGATATATGGGTAGAGAATGTAGAAGATAAAGGTGTAAGATTTATATTTACATTACAAAGGAACAGCTAAAAATAAACGGTAAGATAATATCAAAAATTAGATTTTGATATATGATTAGAAATATTGAAATTACTTTTTTATATGCAATATTTCAATAGTTGGAGGTAGATATGAGTAATAAAGAAGACGGAAAAAGAAAAATATCGAACAATCCACAAGATAGGATATCTAATATAATTTTTGAAAAGAAGAATACTACTCGAACAAGAGTAAAATTTGGTGCTAAAATAATTTTATATGTAGCAATAGCAGGAGCCTTAGGTGCAATTATATCTAATATAAATATTAAAAGTAAGTATGGCGGAGCTATACAACAGATTGAAGAAATTAAAGAAAGTACAGATATGGTTATATTAGACTATACAAAAATTATAAAAGACGTATCACCGTCATTAGTTAGCATTAGTGATTCAGCAGAGAAACTTACTGAAGATGAATATTTTGAAGGAAATATAACTGGAGTTATAATAGATTCAAGTGGAATAATATTAACAAACTATTCTGGAATCAGAGGAAAAAGTAATATATATGTAAAGCTATCATCAGTGGCGGCAACACCGATAAAAGCACAAATATTAGTTGAAAATGAAGATAGAAATTTAGCGATAATAAAAATAGAATTTGATGGAGAATTACAACCTATAAAAATAGCAGACTCAGATAGTATAAAAGAGGGGCAAGGAATAGTTGTATTAGGAAATGCTATAGGTGATGACTATATAGGCAGTTCGATTCCAGGTGTAATTACTTCAAAAAATGAAAAGATAACTATAGAAGATGAGAGAGAACAATCACTTTTACAAATAAATGCGCCTATAAATGAAAAAAATACAGGTGGTGCAATTTGCAACTCTAAAGGGGAATTAGTTGGAATTGCTGATTTATCTATTACTAATGAACGAAATGAAGAGGGACTTTATTACGGGTTACAAATGGAAGAATTTAAAGATATTATAAATTCAACAAATGCATTTAAAAGACTATTAGGAATAATTGATGGTGGAATAGTTGTTGATGAAGTAAAAGGGTTTAGTGGGCTATATATACAAGAATTAGACAAAGAGGGAAGTGCATATTTAGCCGGTATTAAACCTACAGATATTATTATAGAAGTAGATGGATATAAAGTTGAAAATGCTGATGATTTAATACAATTATTACAAAACAAGAAAAAAGATGATATACTACATTGTAAAGTTTTAAGTGAAGGTGAAATGAAGAGTGTAGATATTAAAATATACTAGATATAAATGAGTTTAGACTAATTCTAATTAAGAATTGGTCTAAATTTTTGTTTTTAAAATTCAATTTGATATAATAATATAAAACTTTTATTATTTAAAAATGGTATAATATAAAATAGTCACTTTAAAAGTAACGGAGGAATAAAGGATGTTTTTAATAGTTGGATTAGGAAATCCGGGGAAAGAATATGATGGAACAAGACATAATATAGGATTTGCAGCTATAGACTATATTGCTGATAAGTATAATATAGAATTAAATAGGATAAAATTTAAAGGTGTGTTTGGCGAAGGATTTATAAATGGAAAAAAAGTAATTTTATTAAAGCCAACTACCTATATGAACTTAAGTGGGGAAAGTATTAGAGAAGTAATTAACTTTTATAAAATATCAAATGAAGAAGTTATTGTAATTTATGATGATATTAGCTTGGAAGTAGGACGATTAAGAATAAGAGAAAAAGGTAGTCATGGTGGACATAATGGAATAAAAAGTATCATAGCTAACTTAGGAAGTGATGTATTTCCAAGGGTTAAAATAGGAGTGGGAGCACCAAAGGGTAATTTGGTTTCACATGTATTAGGAAAATTTAGTGAAGATGAAATTGAAATTTTAAGAGAAACAATAAAGGCATCAAGTGATGCAGTAAGTATAATATTAAAATCAGATACTAAAGAAGCGATGAATAAATTAAATGGATTTAATGCATGTAAATAAAGTTAAAGAGAAATTGTGGAAGGTGATAAAATGAGGTTACAGGGGCTATTACAACCCTTACAAGAAAATGATAAGTTTATTACAGTGATAAATAGTATAAAAAATAAAAAGTTCCCAATAAACATATCTGGATTATCGGATTCGGGAAAAAGTTATATAATAGATGGAATATTTAATGAAATAGAAAACTCTTTAGTTGTAGTAACACATAATGAAATTGAAGCTAAAAATTTATATGAGGACTTAAGTCTTTATGCAACTAATGTATACTTTTTACCTATAAGAGAAGTTGTATTTTATAATGTTGATGCAGTTTCAGGAGATCTTAGATGGGCAAGATTAAAGGTAATAAAAGAAATACTTAATAATAAGAATAAAAAAATAATAGTTACATCAGTTGATGCATTGACTGCATTATATACACCAAGAAAAAAATATTTTAATTATAGTATTACTATAAAAAATGGTGATGAGGTAGATTTAAAGGATATTTCAAAAAAATTAATTGAGTGTGGATACGAAAGAGTTGAGGTAGTAGAAGGTAAAGGAGAGTTTTCATTTAGAGGGGGGATACTAGACGTTTTCCCTCCTATAGCTGTTTATCCATATAGAATTGAGCTTTTTGGAGATGAAATAGATTCTATTAGAACTTTTAATATAGAATCTCAAAGAAGTATTGAAAAGGTTGAATCTATGGAAATTTTTCCAGCGAAAGAAGTAATAGTTGATGAAGAAGCAAAAAATAGTGCAAATGATAAAATAATTAATGAATTAGACTCTATAGTTGAAAAATCAAATAAGAAAAACAATGAACAAGTTGATAAGATAAGAGGAATAGTTAATAAAAATTTAGAGATGTTAAATGAAACATCAACATTTGAAACTGTTGATAGCTACTTACCTTTCTTTTATAAAGAAATGGAATCATTTTTTGATTATTTAGAAGGATATACATTTATTATTGATGATTTAAAGAGATGTCATGGAAAAATTGAAAGTATATACTATGAATTTAATGAAAATTATTTAGCTTTTCTTCAAAGAGGTGATATATTACCTTCTCAAAACAAATTATTAATAGATAAAGAAGAATTATTAATTAAGTTAGAAAAATCTGATGTTATAACATTAAATACATTTGATACAAGAGCAGATATACTATTTCCATTAACTAGTATAGAGTTAAATCAAATTACATCTAATAATTATAATGGACAATTAGATTTGCTTATTGAAGATATAAAATTAAGGAAGGCAAATGGATTTAGAACCTTAATATTAGCAGGTACTAGAACTAGAGGAGAAAGGTTAGTAAAGACACTTAGAGATAGAGAAGTTGAAAGTGTTTATAAGGATGAAGTAGACAATATTGAATTAGGTCAAGCGGTAGTTACATTTGGAAATTTAATGAAGGGATTTGAATATCCAGATTTAAAGGTATGTGTAATATCTGATAAAGAAGTATTTGGAGAAGCTAAAAAATCATTAGCTAAAAAGACTAATAAGAAAAAAGGCGTAGGAAAGATAACAAGTTTTGCAGAGTTAAAGCCAGGGGATTATGTAGTACATGCAAATCATGGGATAGGTGTATTTAAAGGGATTAAACAAATTGATATAGCAGGCAATACAAGAGATTATTTAGATATTGTATATGATAAAGGGGATAAGCTTTATGTTCCTGTTGATCAATTAGATTTAGTTCAAAAATATATCGGAAGTGAAGGAAAGACACCTAAAGTTAATAAATTGGGTGGAAATGAGTGGCAAAAAGCTAAGGCTAAGGTTAGAAAATCAATTAATGAGATTGCCGAAGATTTAGTAAAGTTATATGCAGCTAGAGCAGCATTAAAAGGCTATAAATATTCTAAAGATACAGAATGGCAAAGGCAATTTGAGGATGAATTTCCATATGAAGAAACTCCTGATCAATTATCATCATTAGAAGAAATAAAGCATGATATGGAATCAGATAAACCAATGGATAGATTGCTTTGTGGAGATGTTGGATATGGTAAAACAGAGGTAGCCATAAGAGCTGCTTTTAAAGCAGTTATGGATGGGAAACAGGTTGCATTCCTTGTTCCAACAACTATATTAGCTGAACAGCATTATAAAAATTTAAAAAAGAGATTTTCAGATTTCCCAGTTAAGATAGATATGATTAGTAGGTTTAGAACTACAAAGCAACAAAGGGCTACTTTACAGGCTTTAAAAGAAGGAAATGTAGACATTTTAATAGGTACTCATAGATTGGTATCAAAGGATATTTCATTTAAGGATTTAGGGTTACTGATAGTAGATGAAGAACAAAGATTTGGAGTTGCTCAAAAAGAAAAGATAAAGTCTTTAAAGAAAAATGTAGATGTACTTACATTAAGTGCTACACCAATTCCAAGAACACTTCATATGTCACTTACAGGTGTTAGAGATATATCAGTTATAGAAACTCCACCTGAAGAAAGATATCCTATTCAAACATATGTTGTAGAACAAAATGATCAACTTATTAGGGATGCAATTTTAAGAGAAGTTGGAAGAGATGGGCAAGTTTATTTTGTATATAATAGAGTAGAGAGTATACAAAGTGCAGCAAATTATATAAGAGAATTAGTTCCTGAGTGTAAAGTTGGAATTATTCATGGTAAGATGACAGAAAAAGAGCTTGAGACTGAAATGATTAATTTTATGCAAAGGGAATATGATGTTTTAGTATGTACAACTATTATAGAAACAGGTATTGATATACCAAATGTAAATACTATGATAGTAAATAATTCAGATAAAATGGGATTATCCCAACTATATCAATTAAGAGGAAGGGTAGGGCGTTCAAATAAAATAGCCTATGCATATTTTATGTATACTAAAGATAAGGTACTAACTGAAGTTGCTGAAAAGAGATTAAAGGCTTTAAAAGATTTTACTGAGCTTGGTTCTGGTTTTAAAATTGCTATGAGGGACTTAGAAATAAGAGGTGCTGGGAACATGATGGGATCATCTCAACATGGACATATGGCAGCTATTGGATACGACTTATATTGTAGAATGTTAGAAGATACTGTTAAGTTAATTAAAGGTGAAATAGATCAGGAGCCTATTGAAACTACTGTTGATATTAAAATGGATGCATATATTCCATCAGCATATATTGAAGATGAAATACAAAAGATAGAAGTTTATAAGAAAATAGCAGCAATTGAAAATATAAATGATTATAATGATATAAAGGAAGAATTAGAAGATAGATACTCGACTATTCCAGAAGCTGTTTATAATTTAATGGATATAGCTTATATTAAGAGTTTAGCAAAGGTTTTATTAATTGAAGAAATAAAGGAAAATCAAAAGGAGATAAGATTTAAGTTCTCAAAAGGTTTTAAAAATATTAATGAAATATATAGCGTGCTATTAAATAAGTATAAGGATAATGTGGTTTTATACTTTGGAGAGACACCGTTTTTTGCTGTAAGAATTAATACTATAAAAAGAGAGGAAATGTTGAATTTCTATAAGACTATTCTTAAAGAATTAATTGAAAATTCACGTAAAAAATAGACAGTAAATTTGAATAAAAGAAATATTGCTGATATACTAATTGTATGCAACAAATTATTATTTAAGTAAAGTGAGGGAAATGAATTGAGAAAAATAAAAAATATAGTGGTGGCTGCAGCCATAACTACAATGGCCTTTTCGATAACAGGATGTAAAATGATAGAAAAAACTCCAGAAGCTATACAAAAAACGGTTTTAGCAAAGGTTGGAGATGAAAAAATTACTATGGCTGATGTAAACAGTGAATTACAAGCTGATATAGACTATTTAATAGAGACATATGGTGAAGATTATGAAAATAATATTGATGATACTTTAAAGGAACAATTAAAAACAGCTAGAACACAAGTGTTAGAGCAGTTAGTTAATGATAAAGTATTAATAACTAAGGGTACAGCACTTGAATATATACCATCAGAAGAAGAATTAGCAACTGCTATAGAAGAGGAAAGAGCTAATTTTGTAGAAGCATATGGTGGAGAAGATTCATTAAAAGAAGCTTTAGAATATTATGGAATGACAGAGGAAAAATTCAATTCGTTTTTAGAAAACATGGTTAAAACTGACAAGGTTAAAGAAGCCATGACAAAAGATGTAACTGTAACTGATGAAGAGGTTGAACAATATTACAATGATAATATTGATAAATATACAACTAAGGCTGGAGCAAATGCTAAGCATGTTTTATTTGAAACTGAAGAAGAAGCACAAGCTGCTAAGAATAAAATTGATTCAGGAGAAGCTACATTTGATGAAATATATGCAGAGTATGAAGCTAACAATGATGGAAGTGGGACACTACCTGTTTCTCAAGATTTAGGATATGTTGAAAATGAAGAAGAAGGCTATGATACAGATTTCTTAGCTGGATTTAAGATTTTAAAAGAAGGTGAAATTTCAGCACCAATTAAAAGTTCATTTGGTTACCATATAGTTAAAGTTGAAGGTCTTCAAACAGAAGAAAAGGTAACTTCACTTGATGAAGTTAAGGATACTATAAAATCTACTTTATTAAGTGAAAAGCAAAAAGAAACATATAATTCAACATTAGAAGAATGGAAAAAAGAATTAAACGTTAAGTTATATGAAGATAAATTATAATTATTAATTAAAAGTTAAGCAAAATTTGCAATTTTGCTTAACTTTTTTTTATTTTAAATATTTTTGTCTTATTACCATAGACTTCAAGGAATTCCTCAATAAATAGGAAAGGATAAAATCAACTGTGAAAACTATTTCAGAAATTTGTTGACAAACATATACGTACAAGTTATTATTAAAGTATAACATAAGATGTACGTACAAGTTTTGAATAAGGAGGAAAAGCGATGGGAAAGTATATTGATGAATCAAAAAGATTGCTTGAATGTGTAGGAGGAAGAGAAAATATTGCTGCAGTTACACACTGTGTAACACGTATGAGATTTGTATTAAAAGATACAGCTAAAGCAAATAAAGAAGAGATTGAAAAAATAAAGTCTGTAAAAGGTACATTTATTCAAGCTGGACAATTCCAAGTAATTATAGGGAATACAGTAACAGATTTTTATAACGATTTTGTAAAGGTGTCTGGAGTAGAAGGAACGAGTAAAGAAGATGCAAAAGATGCAGCAAAATCAAATATGTCCTTTATACAAAGATTGATGGCAAACTTAGCAGAAATCTTTTCACCACTTATACCAGCAATTATTGTTGGAGGTTTAATATTAGGATTTAGAAATATAATTGGAGATGTTAAGTTCTTTGAAGATGGAACAAAGAGTTTAATTGAAATATCACAGTTTTGGGCAGGAACACATAGTTTCTTATGGTTAATAGGGGAAGCTATATTCCACTTCTTACCTGTAGGAATTACATGGGCAATAACTAAGAAGATGGGAACAACTCAAATACTAGGTATAGTATTAGGTATTACTTTAGTATCACCACAGCTTTTAAATGCTTATGCAGTTTCAGGTGGAACAGTAGCTCCAGTATGGGACTTTGGATTTGCACAAGTTAATATGATTGGATATCAAGCACAAGTTATTCCAGCGATACTTGCAGGATTTGTACTTGTATATTTAGAAAGATTCTTTAGAAAAATTTCACCAGCATCAATATCAATGATTATAGTTCCATTCTTTGCATTAGTACCAGCTGTACCTATTGCACATACAGTATTGGGTCCAATTGGTTGGACTATAGGATCATGGATTTCAACTATAGTTTATTCAGGGTTAACATCATCATTTAGTTGGTTATTTGCAGGTGTATTTGGATTTATATATGCACCACTAGTTATTACTGGATTACATCATATGACAAATGCAATAGATCTTCAATTAATGGCACAAGTAGGTGGAACATTACTATGGCCAATGATAGCTTTATCTAATATAGCTCAAGGGTCAGCAGTTCTTGCAATGATATATTTACAAAGAAAAAATGAAGAAGAAAAACAAGTTTCAATACCAGCATGTATTTCAGCATACTTAGGTGTAACTGAACCGGCATTATTTGGTGTTAACTTAAAATATGGATTCCCATTTATTTGTGGAATGATAGGTTCAGGTATAGCAGCAGTTATCTCTGTTGCAAGTGGAGTTATGGCAAATGCGATAGGTATTGGAGGTATTCCTGGAATCCTTTCAATTCAACCACAGCACATGCTGATGTTTGCTGTAGCAATGGTAGTAGCAATAGTTGTACCATTTGTATTAACAGTTGTAGTAGGTAAAAAGAAATTAGGCTAAAAATAGATTGAAATGGATGATATAGATAAGTAATTTTAAGTTGCTTATCATATTGTCCTTTCTTGT
>OLPD01001545.1_pt1 | contig 11056 bp, 10 predicted proteins | sample 1672111 | NCBI WGS metagenome assembly OLPD01 (sample SAMEA3136646, study PRJEB25190) | human gut metagenome
ATATAATATGGAGATAAGCAGCACCCGCAAGATCAGGGGTGCTGTTTTATGCGATACAAATCGGGGATGGTTTCTGCTCAAAGAAGTGTCGCTGACCGCAAACCGGATTCCTGCACTCTGTGAATTATATGAATATCTGAGAACTGAAGGATACACTCATTTGGATCATATAGAAATGAACAGGGAAGGCGGGCATATTACAGAAATGGAAAATGGGGAGAAATATATATTGAAGCGCTGGTGTGATGGAAAAGAATGCGAAATACGCCGATCAGAAGAATTGGTGGAGGCGTCGGCAGAGCTTGCAAAGCTTCATCTCCTTCTTCAGCATCCCATGGAAAATAAATGCGGACAGGCGGAACATCTGGTGAAAATATATGAAAAGCATGACAGAGAACTGAAAAAAGTGCGCCGTTTTATCAGAAAGGTGCCTGTGAAAGGAGAGTTTGAATGTGCATTCCTGGAAGCTTTCGACAGTATGTATGAATGGGCACAGGCGGCAACGGAAAAGCTTGGCAATTCAGACTATGAGAAACTTAGAAATGACTGCTTTCTCACGGGCAAGATGATTCATGGGGAATACAATTATCATAATATACTGATGTGCCGGGATATGCGCAGCAGCAAGGTCGCTGCAATCACTAATTTCGAAAAATTTCATCAGGATGTGCAGGTGGAAGATCTGTATTACTTTCTCAGAAAAACAATGGAGAAAAATGGATGGAAAGAACGTTTTGCAGATGCAGTGTTAAATGCGTATTCAGCGATCCGTCCAATTCGTTCGGATGAAATGGATTATCTGCGCATCCGGCTTATGTATCCGGAAAAATTCTGGAAAGTTGCGAGTGTGTACTATCATTCAAATAAGGCGTGGATGTCTGTAAAAAATGTTGAGAAATTGCAGACGGCAGTGATGCAGATGAAACAGAAAAAGAAGTTTTTAAAAGCTGTTTTTAATGAACCAGTACAGGGGCTTTAAAGGAGACTTTCAGAAAACTGTAAAAAAGTGTGAAAATGCCGGAAAAAGGGCATTTTCTGGATGAAATTCCTTGACAAACAATAAGAAAACAGGTATAACAGTAACTAAAGGCGGTTGGCGCGGGGACGTGAAAACCGATGACAGAATAGAATAAATAAGGGATTCTATAGTTAAACAAGAGGAGGAAAATTATCCATGAACAAAACAGAATTAGTAGCAGCAATCGCTGACGCAGCAGAATTATCTAAAAAAGATTCCGAGAAAGCTTTAAAAGCATTTGTTGATGTTGTTACAGAAGAGCTGAAAAAAGAGCATAAAATCCAGTTAGTTGGTTTTGGTACATTTGAAGTAAGCAAGAGAGCTGCAAGAGAGGGTAGAAATCCTCAGACAGGTAAGACAATGAAGATTGAGGCTTGCAAAGCTCCAAAATTCAAAGCTGGTAAAGCTTTAAAAGATGCTGTTAATGCATAATCAGTAATAGTAGTGGATTATAACGGAGTGTCTTGCGCTGTGGCGTCAGGCACTCCGTTTGTTATGGCGATGAGGAAATGAAGTCTGCCTATAAAACAACACCTTTCAGACCATCTGCAGTTTGGGTGAAAGCACTTTAACATTATGAAGAAAAACCTCCATGATATAATGAAATATTCATCAGTTGTCTTATTAAGTAAAAGAGATCGTACAAGATGAACAATAATAATGTATCACATACAAAATGAAATTACAGGTATCATATTGTTTTTCAGCTAAATATAGAAAAAGTGGTGTGCAGAAATCTTAAATAAGATAGATAAGTTGCAGGCAGCAGAGTGTGAAGGTATATAGAAAATATATTTCCTGAGAAAAATTTCGAGGAGAAGAAAAACATGAGATTAGATAAATTTTTAAAAGTATCCCGCCTGATCAAGCGCAGAACCGTGGCGAATGAAGCATGTGATGCGGGACGTGTGCTTGTCAACGGGAATGTTGCGAAAGCATCCGTGAAAGTTAAAGTCGGAGATATTATCGAGATCCAGTTCGGCACGAAGACAGTTAAAGTAGAAGTCCTGGCAATTCAGGAGACAACGAAGAAAGAAGAAGCAAAAGAACTGTTTAAATATTTATAAAATGTCATATTTTATCCTGATCTTTCATAAAATTATTTTAGTCGGAGGAGACGCTTGCTTCTATGAATAAATGGCGGGCAATAAATATGGCCTGGAGGAAATGCCAATTCCGGTTAAGATAAATGCTCCGCAGGAATGTGCAGCAATTTTCTTAGGTGAATGTTAACAGTGTTTATCAGAAGCGTATGCAGCTCCTGCGTGTCCGGCTCGATTAAGAAAGGTTGGGATACAGATGGAAGAAAGAACAACGGTATCGAAAAATCATAAACTGGTTGTAAATAACCGGAAGACAAGTCTGGTGACAGGTGTGCTGGATGTGTTGTCTTTTGATCTGAATGAAGTGTTTCTGGAGACGGAACAGGGAATGCTTATGGTCAAGGGGAGCGATCTGCATGTGAACCGGCTGAATCTGGAAAAAGGCGAGGTGGATCTGTCCGGGACGATAGACAGCATCGCTTATTCGGATGTACAGTCGGCGGTCAGCAGAGGCGAGAATATTTTTGCAAAATTGTTCCGGTAACGCATGCCACAGATTCGGGAAGAAGTCGTGATTTTTCTTGCTGCACTGCTTACTGGGATGATCGTGCGGTTGGTTTATATCGGACTGAATGTGTTCCGTCAAATTGTCAGACATAATCTTCGCATTATGGAGAGTGAAGACCTGATTTTCTGGATTGGATCTGCATTTTATATCTTTGTGCAGAATTACCACACAAATAATGGTAGCATGAGATGGTATTGCATACTAGGTGTGGTAGGAGGCGCGATTCTTATATCAATCCTGTATACTCATCTAAAAAAAGTGCAAAAAAAAATCTACACACGCAGGAAAAATAAATGCCCTTAAAAACTTGCGAAATGTCCGAAAAACATTTATCATATATAAGTAATTAAGGGAAAAGCCTGGGTGGGACCGGGCAAAAGGGTGAGTATATAATTATGAATGCAAAGAGACAAAAGAGACGCGTGAGCTTTGGGCAGAAAAGGCGTGTCAGAACACACAAGAGAAGCATGATTGCAATTGGAACTGTGCTGGTGCTGATGATCATTACACTGACCGTAAGTGGAATGTCACTTAAGGCAAAGGAACAGCAGAGCATTGCAAGAGAAACAAAGTTAGAAGAACAGATCAAACAGGAGAAAGCACGGACTGCACAGATCGAAGATATGGAGAAGTATGCAGATACCGATGCATATGTAGAAGAGATTGCACGTGAGAAGTTACATCTCGTACATAAGAATGAGATCATATTTAAAGCCAAATAAAAGATACAGATGATAAGCTTTGGGAGAATTCCCAAAGCTTTTTCTGTTATGGCGACGAGGCAAATGCGCCATGCTTGCATGGTAGCATTTGCCGACCGTTAATCAGCGAATAAAACTCGCAGCGCGTGTTTTATCGCTGATTTATTGCTGGCATTACAATTATAAAAGGGGAGATAAGGGTGGAAGAATTAAAAGAAAAAGGAGCATTTTCCAATCCGTATGTGATGCAGATGGACAAATTTGCAGATTCGCTGGTTCATTTATCCAGAACATTCTTTACACTGGAAGGTTATAAGGGAACATTTTCAAGAGAGGAACTGGAAACAATGTTTTCCAGAGTGACGGATCAGGTATGTGAAAATTGTGAGAACCGGGAAGAATGTCTGGGCGAGAAAAAGATCCAGACATATCAGCGTATGTACGACATCCTGTGTGCGGTGGAAAAATACGGTGCGGAAATCAATATTGAATTAAAAAGAAAACTTCAGAAACAGTGCGTGATGGCACCTCGTTTCCTGCGGGAGACATTGGAAGCATTTGAAAATGCAAAACAGCAGCTCATATGGAACAACCGGATGGTGCAGAACCGGGAAGGCTATGCAGGACAGCTGCAGAGCTTTGCGAAAATGATCCAGTATACGACAAGAGAACTGGAGGCAAGTATTTTTGAGGATCGGCATCTGGAAAAGAAATTAAAAAATCACTTGAAAAAACAGGACATTAAAATGATGTCGGCAGTATTCTATATTACCCCGCAGGGAAAATATGAAGTACATTTAAGTGTAAAAGCGCCGAAGGGGCAGTGTATTGCGACAAAAGAGCTTGCACACGAAGTGGGGAAATGTCTGGGACGCCCGATGATTCCGGGGCAGAATGAGCGCCCGATTCTCGGAAATGAATATGCGTCCATCGCCTGTGTGGAAGGGGCAAAATACCAGACGATACAGGGAGTTGCCAGAATCGGCAAAGAAGGCGAGAGTATTTCAGGAGATACGTTTTTGATGACAGATCTTCCAGGTGGTAAGAAAGGTATTGCCCTGTCAGATGGCATGGGTTCCGGGGAAGAAGCATTCCGGGACAGTACAATGGTTGTGGAAATGTTGGAAGAACTTCTGGAGGCAGGATTCCCGGTCAATACAGCAATCCAGATGATGAACACGGCGCTTGTAATCGGAAGAGAAGAGGTGCGTTTTTCCACGGTGGATGTCAGTTTGTTTGATCTGTATGATGGAACATGCGAGATTGTAAAAGCAGGCGCGTCAACGACATTTATCAAGAGAAAGGACAAAGTGGAAATGATTCGCTCTACATCCCTGCCAATCGGAGTCCTTGCGGATATTGAAACAGATCAGGAAAAACTGGAACTGGAATCCGGCGATATGGTGATTATGGTGACGGATGGAGTACTGGATATGCTGACGGTAGGCGAGCAGGACACAATTATGTGTACGCTGATCGAACAGTCTTCGCTTGTAAATCCAAAAGAATTTGCCAATTATCTTCTTGGACAGGCGCTGGAATGGGGACAGTCACTTCCGGGGGACGATATGACGATCATTGTGACAGGCATCTGGAAACTGTAAGAGGGAAAAAACGGTGCGGCCCTTGTAAAACTTGCATTTTTCAGCAAAATTATATATATTAAAAATGATATCATAAAACAATTTTTAGATATCATGGATGGAGAATTTGCTCCGAATTTAAAATAGCAGGAAAACAAAGGATATAAGAAAATGTATCAGAAAGTAAAAGCATATGTGAAGAAATGGCATATGCTTCAAAAAGAAGACAGTGTTATTGCAGGTATATCGGGAGGCACCGATTCGGTATGCCTTCTTTTCATGCTGCTAAAGCTGCAAAAGGAACTGGGATTTGCCCTAATGGCAGTGCACGTAAATCATGGCATCCGCGGTGCAGAAGCAGAACGCGATGAAGCTTATGTGAAGCGGCTGTGCAGACAATGGAATGTCCGGCTGAAAGTGTACCGGGAAAATGTGCCGGCATATGCGAAGGAACATGGTATGACCGAAGAAGAGGCTGGAAGAGATATACGGCGTACTTGTTTCTGTAAAGTATTAAAAGAGTGGGGTGGAACGAAGATCGCCCTGGCGCATCATGAAAATGACAATGTGGAGACACTGCTCTGGAATCTGTGCAGGGGTACTGGTATCCGGGGCTTGGGAGGAATCGCGCCGGTAAATGATGTGTGGATAAGACCACTGCTCTGCGTAAAAAGGCGGGAGATTGAATCATATCTGAAAAAGCGGGGAATATCTTATTGTACAGATACGACAAATGCAGACCGCAGGTACATGAGAAACCGTATCCGGATGGACGTTATCCCGTATCTGGAAGACTGCGTGAATACAGAGAGTGTTTCGCACATGGGAAAGACGATGGAGCGGATGTATGAACTGGAGCAATATATATTAGAAGAAGTCGGGCAGTATAAAGAGAGCTGTACTGGCTGGAAGAATGGTAGACGGATCATTCGCCAGACAGAATATACAAAGATCCCGAAGGCACTCCGGGATAATGTCTTACATGAGATTTTATGTGAGACCGCAGGCAGACGCAAAGACATTGAAGAAGTGCATGTACAGATGCTGCGGGATTTATTTACAAAACAGGTCGGCAAAAGGATCGATCTGCCTTACGGGGTGACAGCAATCCGCACATATGAAGGTGTCCGGTTTGAAAAAAATATACCTGAAGCGTCTTATGCCGGAGACGAAAATGAATTATTTTCCATTCGTGTATTTGACAGAGAGCCTGGAAATGTAACATTTCCAGAAAAAATATACACGAAATGGTTTGACTATGATATAATTAAAAATACTGTAAAAATAAGACATCGAATAGCTGGCGACTCCATTGTGATCAACAGATACGGAGGCAGGAAAAAGCTGAAACAGTATTTCACAGACCAGAAGGTTCCGCAGGAAGACAGAGATAAGATCTGGATCGCAGCGGACGGAGATGAAGTGCTGTGGATCGTCGGTTACAGGCAGAGCCAGAAATACCAGATTACAGAGAAGACAACGAAGATATTAGAAATACAATATTACGGAGGAGAAGAAAATGGCAGAGACAATTAAAGTTATGATTTCTGAAGAAGATGTAGACAAGAGAATCCAGGAACTGGGAAAACAGATCAGTGAAGCATATGCAGGAAAACAGGTGCATCTGATCTGCGTGCTGAAGGGCGGAGTGTTCTTCATGTGTGAACTTGCAAAGAGAATTACGGTTCCGGTTTCCATGGATTTTATGAGCGTAAGCAGTTACGGAGACGGAACATCCTCAAGTGGTGTTGTTAAGATCGCAAAAGACCTGGATGAGCCTCTGGAAGGAAAAGACGTTCTGGTTGTAGAAGATATCATTGATTCCGGACGTACCTTATATTATCTGCTTGAGATCTTAAAGAAGAGAAATCCAAGCAGCATGAAGCTGTGTACGCTTCTGGATAAACCGGACAGACGTGTGCGCGACGTAAAAGTAGATTATGTCGGTTTTGAGATCCCGGATGAATTTGTGGTTGGATACGGTCTGGATTATGCACAGAAATACAGAAATCTTCCATATATTGGTGTAGTAGAAGGCGTAGAATAAAAAAGGAGGATGAGCCGGTGACAGATAATAAAAAGAACAGAGGACTGAGTGGAATTACTCTGTTCCTGTTTGTACTTATTGTACTTGGCGCACTTTGGTTTACAAATACACTGGATAGCAAGGAGAGTCAGTTGAGCCGACAGAAATTTGAAAAACTGATCACCAGTGAAAAAGTAGACAGTGTGACGATAACACAGAATAAAAACGTTCCGACCGGAAGCGTGGAAGTGCAGTTAAAGAACAAGAAAAACGGAGAAAATGAGAAGAACTACTTATATGTATCTGATGTAAATGAGATCCAGAAATATCTGGACAAAGCAAAGGTTGATTATGAGATGTCGGATGTTCCGAGAGATAACTGGTTTGCAACAACGATTTTCCCGGTATTGCTTACGATGGCTGGATTTTTCCTGATCTTTATGATGATGAACCGTCAGGGCGGCGGTGCAAATTCCAAAGCGATGAGTTTTGGGAAAAGCCGTGCAAGACTCAGCACAGAGCAGGATAAGAAAATTACGTTTGCACAGGTGGCAGGATTACAGGAGGAAAAAGAAGATCTGGAAGAGATTGTTGATTTCTTAAAATCCCCGAAGAAATATATCCAGGTTGGCGCAAGAATCCCGAAAGGTGTACTTCTTGTGGGACCTCCGGGAACCGGTAAGACTCTGCTTGCCAAGGCAGTCGCCGGAGAAGCAAAAGTACCATTTTTCACAATTTCCGGTTCAGATTTTGTGGAAATGTTTGTCGGCGTAGGAGCATCCCGTGTGCGTGATCTTTTTGAAGAGGCTAAGAAGAACGCACCGTGTATTATTTTCATTGATGAGATCGATGCCGTGGCAAGAAGCCGTGGAACCGGTATGGGCGGCGGACATGACGAGAGAGAACAGACATTGAACCAGTTACTGGTAGAGATGGATGGATTTGGCGTAAATGAAGGAATTATCGTAATGGCTGCGACAAACCGTGTAGATATTCTGGACCGTGCGATCTTACGTCCGGGACGATTTGACCGTAAAGTTATGGTTGGAAGACCGGATGTAAAGGGACGTGAGGAGATCCTGAAAGTCCATGCCAAAGGCAAACCGCTCAGTGAAGAGATTGATCTGAAACAGATTGCGCAGACAACAGCGGGATTTACAGGAGCAGACCTGGAGAATCTTCTGAACGAAGCGGCAATCCTTGCGGCGAAAGACGAGAGAATTTACCTGAAACAGGATGATATTAAGAGAGCATTTGTCAAAGTCGGAATTGGTGCGGAGAAGAAGAGCCATATCATTTCCGAAAAAGAGAAGAAGATTACAGCTTATCATGAGGCGGGACATGCGATCCTGTTCCATGTACTGCCGGATGTCGGACCGGTTTACAGCGTGTCTATCATCCCGACCGGAGGAGCCGGCGGTTATACAATGCCGCTTCCGGAACGTGATGAGATGTATAATACAAAGGGCAAGATGCTGCAGGATATTACGGTTTCGCTTGGCGGACGTGTAGCAGAAGAAGAGGTGTTTGATGACATTACAACCGGAGCTTCGCAGGATATCAAACAGGCAACGGGTCTGGCAAAATCCATGGTTGTAAAGTTTGGTATGTCTGATGAGATCGGACTGGTAAGTTATGATAATGAAAACGATGAAGTATTTATCGGACGCGACCTGGCACACACATCCAGAGGTTATGGCGAGAGTGTTGCAACTGTGATTGATAAGGAAGTAAAGCGTATCATTGATGAATGCTATGCCAGAGCAAAACAGATCATTGAGGAGCATGAGGATGTACTTCATGCATGTGCAGAGCTTCTTCTGGAAAAGGAGAAAATCTCAAGGGAAGAGTTTGAAGCATTATTTCACGATGAACCAGTGGAAGCGTAGCAATCGGAACCGGCAGAAGGAAAGGACGACAGAACATGAATAAGCAGGCTTTATTTTGTGACGGAACAGCGAGGTATGTGTGTCCGTTGGAACCGGAAGTGGGGGAAACAGTTACACTTAAGTTCCGGGCGGCAAAAGAAGATAATATACAGATAAGGCTGGCGATCAATAACGAATTATATACGATGGAAAGTGAACGCACCTATGGTGCGTTCACTTATTACCGGGCAGAATGGAAACTGAAAGATGGGATGACTTCCTATTATTTTGAGATTCAGGATGGTGAGGAAGTCTGGTATTACAATCGAAGCGGGCTCACGGATGGGCGGATTCCATATTATGATTTTCGCCTGGCTCCGGGATTTTCCACGCCGGATTGGGCAAAAGGCGCAGTTATTTATCAGATTTATACGGATCGTTTTTATAACGGCGATCCGGAAAATGATGTGGAGACAAGAGAGTATTTCTATATTGGCGATTACAGCAGCAAAGTAACGGACTGGAACAAATATCCGGCGGCGATGGGAGTCCGGGAATTTTACGGTGGTGATCTGCAGGGAGTGATTGACAAACTGGACTATTTACAGGATCTGGGAGTGGAAGTACTGTATTTCAACCCACTTTTTGTCTCTCCTTCGAATCATAAATACGACATCCAGGATTATGATTATATTGATCCGCATTTTGGAAAAATCGTTGAAGATGGCGGCGAACTGCTTTCGCCCGGCGAGAAATCGAATAAAAAAGCAACGAAATATCAGAAACGTACGACTTCCTTTGCAAATCTGGAAGCAAGCAACGAATTATTTATAAAACTGGTAGAAGAGCTGCATCGCCGCGGTATGAAGATTATTCTGGACGGTGTCTTCAATCACTGTGGATCATTTAATAAATGGATGGATCGGGAGTGCATTTACGAGAGGAAGAAAGGCTATGCTCCGGGAGCATATATTTCCAGAGAAAGTCCGTATCATGATTATTTCCGGTTCTTCTCGGATGAGGAAAAAGACTGGCCATATAATGGAAAATACGATGGCTGGTGGGGGCATGATACTTTGCCAAAATTAAATTATGAGGAATCGGTGAAACTTGAGAACTATATTTTAAATATGGGACGCAAATGGGTGTCGCCGCCGTACAATGTGGATGGCTGGAGACTGGATGTAGCAGCGGATCTCGGACGAAGCAACGAGTACAATCATCAATTCTGGAAGAAATTCCGTGAAGTGGTAAAAAATGCGAATCCAGATGCGATTATTCTGGCAGAGCATTACGGAGATCCGAGAGAATGGCTCGGAGGCGATGAATGGGATACCGTTATGAATTATGATGCATTTATGGAGCCAATCACCTGGTTCCTGACCGGAATGGAAAAGCACAGTGATGAGATGCGTGAAGAGCTTCGCGGAAATGCAGATAACTTTACTAGAGCGATGACGTATCATATGGCAAATATGATGGTGCCATCCCTTCTGACATCCATGAATGAATTGTCCAACCACGATCATTCGAGATTTCTAACGCGTACGAATCATATGGTTGGCCGTGTTGCCGAACTGGGACCGGAAGCGGCGAATGAATTTGTTAATCCGGCTGTAATGCGCGAAGCGGTTGCCTTCCAGATGACGTGGATCGGGGCGCCAACGGTATACTATGGCGACGAGGCTGGTGTCTGTGGATTTACAGATCCGGATAACCGACGAACCTATCCGTGGGGACATGAAGATCAGCAGATGCTGGGATTCCATAAAGAAATGATCCGCATACATAAAGAGCATGAAGCGCTGCGGACAGGAGCTGTAGTTATGCTGCACTGTGAGAAAAACATACTGTCTTACGGCAGATTTACGGAAGAAGAGCAGATTATTGTGATTCTGAATAACCGGAGCGAACTTGCAGAAGTAACGGTTCCGGTATGGAAGGCGGAAGTGCCAGTGAAAACAAATATGAGACGGCTGATGTATTCTTACAAGGATGGATATACAACGGAATATGAGAAATATCTTGTCAGGGACGGCGAACTGGTGGTGAATATGGGAGCGTATTCGGCGTTAGTTGTCGAAACGATAGACGAAATGGGGACGGGGATTTTCTAGAAAATCCCCGTCCCCATTTCAAGTAGTTATCCACAGGCTGATTTCAGCGTTTTCCCGATGAAAATGTGGATTACTTTGTCAATACTTCAGCCCCATCTTCTGTGATGAGCACCATATATTCAATTTGGGCAG
>OLPD01001550.1_pt1 | contig 11041 bp, 10 predicted proteins | sample 1672111 | NCBI WGS metagenome assembly OLPD01 (sample SAMEA3136646, study PRJEB25190) | human gut metagenome
TGCAGTTGGAACTATCCGATAAGACAAAGACCAATTATATCTATTGTGGATTTGGCGCTATCTTGAACTTCTTCATTTCTCGCGGTGAAGAGTCCTACTCTCCAGAAACGCTTGCCCTTTTCGTAAAAACGGTCCAAGAAAATTTTGTGAACGGAGCAATACAAAAGGCATCCTTTCAGACGATGCGCAAAGCTGCCCATTGGATCGAGGAATATCTCTCGACCGGACAGGTGTCTCAGCAGAAGTTGAGAAAATATAATTTTGCCTGCGCTCCGCCAGAGTTTGAAAATCTGCTCTCGCAATACCAACTGTACATGGACAATGAAAACTATTTGAAAGAAGGCTCCCGCCAGTTTTATCTTTCATCGGTTCGGACGTTTTTCCGTACCATGGCCACTTTGGGGATATACCGCTATGCTGAGATCACCTTGCCAGATGTCACCAGATGTCTGGCAAAGATTTCAGAAACATTTCCTCTTGGTATATTTAATTTAACCGGAAGTATGCGTTCCTTTGCGCGATTCATGGCCGAAAAACATCCTGAGCTGCCCGATATCTCACCAGCGCTTGTATTTTCTGCTGCAAAACGTCGGCGTGTTTATGTAGGATACACTCACGAAGATGCCCAAAAGATTTTCTCTGCAATAAATCGCAGCAGCGCAATGGGGATGCGAGATTATGCAATGATTATGCTTGCGTACACAACTGGCTTACGCGGCTGTGACATTGTAAACCTGAAGTTTGACAGTATTGACTGGGATGCCTGCGAACTGCGTCTGGTACAAGAGAAAACAAACATCCCTGTATCCTTACCGCTTGATACAAAAACTGGAAATGCGATTGCCGATTACATTCTCCATGCCCGGCCCAAGTGCAAATCTGAGTATATATTTTTGCGGGTACTGCGCCCCTATACAAAGATTGGAAGTATGTGGACGGTGATTGCAAAATATGCACACATTGCATTGGGAAAGGACCGGAAGATGAATGGGCCGCATGCTTTCCGGCGAGGAATGGGAAGACAATTGCTGGAAGCAAATATTCCTGCGCCCCTAATCTGCGATATTCTAGGACACTCGTCGTCTGTGTCCTTGCGCCAATATACCGCGTCATCCCTAGAGAAATTAAAAGTGTGCGCAGGTACTATTTCTGCAATTCCCATTGCACAGGAGGCCCTGTTATGACAAGACCATCTTTGAAAAGCCGTTTTGGAGAACAGATTCGCGCCTTTGTAGGCTACAAGAACAGTCTTGGTTTTCCTTACGATGAGAGTATCCGTATTCTAGGGAGGTTTGACGATTTCTGTGTAGAAAGGTTTCCTGAAAAAGATTGTCTGGATCGTGAACTCGCACTTGCATGGCTGGAGAAACGAGATACGGAAAACACAGCAGGCCACCGAAATCGCATTATGGTCATACGGGAGTTTGCAAAGTACCTTCGGGCTGTTGGAACAGAAGCATATATGATTCCCATATCCATGACCAGCAAAGGTCCTAGGTATGTTCCACATATCTTCAATGAAGCGGAGATAAAAGCGTTCTTCCACGGTGCTGACAGCTTTCGGCCTCACGAGAAAGCTCCAGCCAGACATCTTGTTATCCCGGTATTTTACAGATTGCTGTATTGCTGCGGATTGCGGCCCGCAGAAGCGAGACTTCTCAAGAAGGAAAATGTGGACTTGGTTCGCGGCGCTGTCTACATTGTGGAATCCAAAGGGCACAAAGACCGTGTCGTTGCAGTTGCAGATGATTTGCTGCAGGTTATGAGGAACTATTTCGCTTTAATTTCAGAAATTCACCCTGACAGCGACTATTTCTTTCCGAGATACGATGGGGATGGGCCGTATACGAAGCTTTGGACAGAAGAAATGTTTTGGAGATGCTTCAGTATGGCCGGGATTACTGAGTTTGAGGGACCCAAACCTAGGGTCTATGATTTCAGACATACTTTTGCAACGGAATGTATCTGTCGTTGGATGCGAGAAGGCCGTGATATTGATGCAATGCTGCCGTTTCTCTCCGCATACATGGGACACGCCCGTTATGAAGATACGCTTTACTATGTCCACATGGTTCCTGATTTTTATGAGCGTGTTGGAACAGTAGACCGTACTGCATGGGAAAAATTGCTTCCGGAGGTGCATGATGAAGGTTAAGGATGCTCAGTTTTTTACGGTTGTAAGTTCGTTTCTGAATGTTTATCTTGTGAAAAACCGAAGCTGCAGTTCTAATACGGTAAAATCCTATGAGGATGCTCTGAATCTGCTTTTTACGTTTTTGGAAGGCACAAAAGATATTCCCAGACAACGAGTAAGCTGGAGCCATTTCACCCGCCAAAACATACAGGAATTCGTGGACTGGTTGGAGAAAGTCAGGAACTGCAGCAGACAAACACAGCTGCAAAGGCTTGCCGCAATACGCTCTTTTGTGCGGTATGGCGGCATTGTAGATCTGCGCGTAATTGCAATACAAGCTGACGTGGAGAGGATTCGATACCGAAAACCACCGCCTGCTTTGGTTGGTTATCTCACAAAAGAAGAACTTTCTATTTTCCTCGCGCAGCCGAACTGCAAAAAGCGTACAGGATTCCGGAATATGGTGTTTCTGGTTTTAATGTACGATACAGCTGCTCGGTGTCAGGAAATGTTGGATTTAAGGATACAGGATTTAGTGCTGCACAGAACCTCACCGTGTGTCTATTTCACAGGTAAGGGAAACAAGACACGGGTTGTTCCTATTTTGCCGAAAACAGCGGAGCACCTTCGCAGTTACCTGAAAAAATTCCATCCGGCAGAAAACAGAAAACGAGACGACTATGTGTTCTATGCTTATGGTGGTCCTCAAAGGCCGATGTCTCCTGATACGGTTGCGGCATTTGTAAAGAAATATGGAGAATCTGCACGGCACGTCTGCACATCCATTCCGGAACGGGTACATCCCCACATGCTGCGGCACACACGGGCAATGCACCTATACCAAGACGGTGTTCCATTGGCTATGGTATCCGAATTCCTCGGCCATGCGCAGATTGAAACAACAAAAATTTATGCCCATGCTGATACAGAAATGAAACGGAAAGCCATTCAGCAAGCAGCAAACAAGCTAAACGACACGATTCCGGACGCACTCTGGAATACAGATGACGAGGAGATGATGCTTAAATTAAGAGGCAAACAACAATACAAGTGAAAATATTATCCCGAAGTTTTTATGCAGAAATCCTTGCGCCGCAAGGATTCCCGGCTGGGCTTCGGGCTTCTTATTTTATTCGGGATAAGTCTGGTTATCCTGAATTTCGGAATAACCAAAGCTTCAGCATTGCCGGAAGCCGCGGCGGATTCGACGACCCAAGGGGCACCTTGTTCTTTGAGCTTGCCCGACTGGCTGAAGCCCGGCACCCTAAGTACTGGCTGGCTGAAAATGTTCCCGGCCTGCTCGACCATGACGGCGGGCGGACATTTGCGGCCATCCTGCGCGAAATGGAAAAGCTGGGGTATTTTGTCGAATGGCAGGTTCTTAACAGCGCAGATTTCGGTGTACCGCAGGCAAGAAAGCGCGTGTACCTTATCGGATATCTTGATGAACGATGTCGAGGAAAAATATTTCCTTTCACCGAGGGAGCAGGCGCTCCTGCTGTACAGCCCCGGCCAGCCGAAGCCGCCGCGCAGATCAAATGCGCGACCAAAAAAGGCTACCAGACCGCCCGCGTCGGCGACAGCATCGACCTGAGCTACGCCACATCCAACACCCGCCGCGGGCGTGTGGGGCACGGCATCGCGCACACGCTGACGGCCTGCGGCAAACAAGGCACACTGTGCTTTGTAGACCTGAACGCTGACCCGAAGCTCACGGAAAATGCCCGCTGCCTGACAACACGCCAGGACAATGGGATTCACCGCCACAAGGGCGAAGTCTCCGGCGTTTTGCAGGGCGGCCGCATCCGCCGCCTGACGCCGCGCGAGTGTCTGCGTTTGCAGGGCTGGGCAGATGACCGCATCGATAAAATACTCGTTGTTTCGTCCGAAAGGCAAGCCTACCGGCAGGCCGGCAACGGCGTGACTGTGAATGTGGTCGAGGCGATCGGCAAACGGCTGGCGGCGATAGACGCAGAGCTGTGCGGCGGATAAATGGCGCTGGATTTTCGGGATCAGTATTTCGGCTGTGAGATCGAGATGACCGGCCTGACCCGACAACAGGCGGCACGGACGCTGGCGGAGCTGTTCGGTACAAGCATAACACACTACGGCGGCACCTATGATGGTTACCGCGTGACCGACCGCGAGGGCAAAGACTGGAAAATCGTTTCGGATGGGAGCATCCATGCCTTTCGCCGAAGCAATGGCCGGCAGGTTCCCGCTGGGCGAGAGTACAGGGTCGAGATGAACTCCCCCAAGCTCGAATACGCCGAGATGGAAAAGCTGCAGGAGGTCGTGCGCGCTTTGCGCCATGCAGGTGCTTTTGTCAATGACTCCTGCGGGATGCACGTTCATATTGATGCAGCCAGGCACACACCGAAAAGCCTGAAGAACCTGCTGTCGATCATGTACTCGAAAGAGGACATTCTGTTTGCGGCGCTGAAGGTGGATGAAAGCCGAACCCGGCGCTGGTGCAGACGCGTGGAAGAACCTGTGCTGCAGACGATCCGCAAGCTGCCGAAGGACGCAAGCATGGAGATGCTGAAAAGCCGCTGGTATCAGGGGAATGACGGCAGCAACGATCACTACGACTTATCGCGGTACCATGCCGTTTATGCGCAGAAAAAAGTTATGCTGAGAATCTTTTAGAACAGATGTTACTTCGAGACTGTTCACCAGAAATCTCAGCATAATTTTCTACAAGGTCTTTAAAAACGCCTTTAAGTCAGGGTCGTCGTTCCAATCCGGCATGGCAGGCGTATTCATCCTCGTGTCCATTGTTTCTAATGCCTTGCGCCGGGCTTCGGGATTAGCTTTTGCGTAAACCTGTGTTGTCTCAATAGATTCGTGCCCTAAAAAGTCACGAATATAAATGAGATTTTTGCCTGCCTCAACAAGATGCATTGCTTTAGAATGCCGGAGACAATGCGGTGTAATCTGCGGAAAAAATGAATCCACCGCAGTATTTGCTTTGTGGATATATTTTGCTAGCACGTAGGAAACACCGCTGCGAGTCAACTTTTTCCCTTGCGGATTTGTAAACAGCTGGTCATTGCGGCGTTCTGGTATATCAAGATGGTTCTCACAAATGTATTGTCGCAATACCTGTGCACACGGTTTGGTAAGCGGAACATCTCGACTTTTTCGCCCCTTCCCTAATAAATGTACAACCGGTAGTGAATCTAGTCGGATATCGCAGATTCTTAAATCGCAAAGTTCCTGCACTCGTGCAGCTGAATCGTAAAGGAGAAGAATCATCGCCAAGTCTCTGCGACCTTTTGGCGTGGAAATATCAGGCTGTTCCATTAGAATATCGGTTTGCTGGTTACTCAAATATTGAACCGTCGGCTTTGCTGCTTTTTTGCTGTCAATTGAAAGAATGCGCTGACACAGAATCATTTCATCCGGGCATTCAATTTGTACATATTTTGCAAATGACTTCAGCGCAGCAAGTCGTTGGTTTCGAGAAGATATACTGTATTTGCGTTCAGTTTCAAGATATTGTAGAAATTCAAGAATCAGTTCGCGGGAAAGGTCGTTAAAAAGCATTTTCTCTAATTTAAGGCCACAATACTTTTCAAGGTAGCCATGAAAAATAACAAAGGTGTCCCGGTAAGAGTAAATTGTATTTGTACTGACATTTTTAGTTCCTGCCAGATACACGCTAAAGTATGCGGAGACTAAACCGGCGTAGCTGCATCTATTCCTCATTGCAAAGTACCTCTGTAATGGTATGGAATCGCTCATTGAATGGTTCGGTGACTTCCATGTAGGCTTCCGGGACAAGCCTCAAGTATTTTTCGGTTGTTGTAATTCGGTCATGCCCAAGAGCAGTGCGGAGAATCGGCAAACAGGTATATATGTCTTTTCCTTCGGAACTCCATTTGTTTAGAATGTGGACCGCAAAGGAATGCCTGAGATCATGGAGACGAGGCCCTTTTCCTCGACCTCGGTGTGGAATCCCGGCATCAAATAAGCATTTTCGAAAAATATCGTAAATTGTACTTGTATCATAGAATCCGCCATCAGGAGCAGGGAAAAAGTAAATACTTTTTGCATTTGCCACTAATGGATTACTGCGGTAGGATTTCATGTATGTAAGCATTGAGTCCGAAATTCCTACCAGCCGTTCTTTGTCTCCTTTTGCACCGTATATGGCTAAAACTCCAGCATCCAAATCAACATCTGCAACCTTAAGGTGCAGAGCCTCTGACACGCGCAGCCCACATGTATAAAGCAGGCGAAACAGAACCGGCATAACTAAATGTCGTAGTGGAGATTCTGAAGATTCTTTGGTACAATCTACCGCAGAAAACAATCTCTCGATTTCGTCTTTCGTAAAAATGTAGGGAACGAAACATTTATTTACATGAGGCGCAGGGTGGAATGCACATGGAGCATCATAGCCATTGCTGTGCAAATACTTACAAAGAATTCGCACATACGAAATCCGAAAACATTGCGTGGTTTCGTTTTCGTGAGGTCTCTTTTTCTCCCACTTTTGCAGCAGTTCTTTCGAAATGGCAGGTATACGCAATTGTTGCTCATTGCAAAAGTCATCGAATGCACTGAGTGCCTCAACACCGGCGTTGTATTTATTGCCAAGGGCACGTTTTTGCTCCACAACATCCAGCATATATGGTGCAAGCACACTGGTAAAATGGGGTTCAAGAAGTTTTTCCTCAAACACTAATCAGTCACCTCCAATGCGCAGCTGCGAAGCTGACGTACATTTACACCAATATATTTTTGAGTAGAATCGGCATTTATGTGTCCTAATACACCCTGAATCGAGGTAATGGGGATTCCTTCATCTAACATATGTGTTGCGAGGCTGTGTCGAAGCGAGTGAAGCCCGTGGTGCTTTATTGAATCCAAAGGAATGCCCGCTTTTCGCATATGCTTAATAAGAATGTTGTCAAAATTTTGCAGAGAGACGTATGGAGCGACTGCGCGGAGAAAAATTTCCGGGGCATCGCTTACAGGCCTTCCATTTTTCAGATAGTCTATTACAGCCCATCCAACATCTGTGGGAAGTGGTAAAGTTATCGGCTCTCCTGTTTTGACTTGTGTGAAAGACACCAAATGCTGTTCCCAATTAAAATTGGCAGGGCGAAGATTACGTATATCGCTGGTTCTAATGCCGAGTTTTACTGCAATCATTAAAACTGCATAATCGCGTTTCCCTTGTGGACTTTCACGGTCAACAGAAGCAAGGATACTTTCGATTTGGCTAAGATCTAATGTTGTAGGAATTCGCGCGGAAGCGGATACTTTTACAATTGGCATCATTTTCAAAGACAAATCTGTTTCCTTGTAGCCGCTATGCGCAAGGTACTGAAAAAAGCGTAAAAGGATACTGTAATGGAGCCTTACAACCGAATTGCTGTAATTGCACGAAACAACTTTGACGTATCGATTTACAATATCTGCTGAAAGTGATTTGTAATCCGTGACTCCAACGCTGAACAAATAATCTGTAAAGCGAAGAAGAACATTTCTGTGGCTGCGCAGCGTATTCTCCCTGCGTCCGTGGAGAGATAGCTTTTGCAAGTAGTTGACCGCACCTTCTTGCAGTCCTGCAGGGAACTCTCGATTCAACCTCCGCCGAAGCATAACCGCGTTGAAGTGTTGGTAGTCTGACAACAAATCCATTGCACGGTGAACTCGTGAGCATCGCCGTTCTACTGTTCCCGGCTGCACACCGTAGCAATCCAGCATGAACTGCTGAGCCAATTCCGCTGTAAAATATTTCTTTTCATTTTTATTGCAGTACGCTAACAGGTTCCTAAACGTCGAACGAAAGCCTTGAATATAGTTTTCGCTATAGTGCTTTGCAATGATGCAAGGGATAACTCTTTCCACAAGTTCATACACGGTCAGTCGATTTCCATCATCCACAATAACAACCTCCATCATATCTGGAATACTCAAATTATATAGTTATTATGTAGAGAAAAACAGACTGTTTTTATGATTTTTGTCGCTGTACAATTAAAGTTTGGAACGTGGGATACATAATCGCTTTCTTGCCATAACAAGCCTTATGTTGAGCTCAACATAATGCCTTCAATCTGCATTCGGTGTTCTACCACGGCACGGTCGAGTTTCGGCTGTTCAACGCTACGCTGCACGCGGGCGAAGTCAAGGCCAACATCGTGCTGGCGATGGCAATCTCGGCGCAGGCGATCAACCAACAGAAAACGCTGGCGCACAAAACGCCGGTCGGCGATAACCCTGCCTTTACGTTCCGCACGTTTTTGCTGCGCTTGGGGTTGATCGGCCCGGAGTACAAAAATGTGCGGGAGCATTTGCTGAAAAATCTGCCCGGCGACCGCGCGTGGCGGTATGACAAAGCGCAGTATCCCTGCAACCAACGCCATCGGGACGATGGCGCAAGATAGATTGGAGATGAACGGTTGAACGAGAAAACTTTATATTTTGCCTATGGCAGCAATTTGAATCTGGATCAGATGGCCCGCCGTTGCCCGGATGCAGAGCCGGTGGGGCGTGTGCGGCTGGACGGGTATCGGTTGGCATTCCGCCGCACGGGCGGCGGGTACCTGACGATTTTGCCCGACAAGGGCAACCATGTGGACGGCCTGCTGTGGAAAGTCAGCGCACAGGACGAGCAAGCGCTCAACCATTACGAAGGCTTTCCGCATTTTTATGCCCGGCGCACGGTCGATGTGCAAGGCAAAGGCGTGGGCCATCAGGCAATGGTGTACGTCATGAATGCGCCGTATAAGGACGAGCCAGAACGCCCAAGCCGCTATTACTGGAATACCGTGCTGGAGGGCTGCCGCCAGAACGGGATTCCTATGCAGCCTATGTTGGAAGCATGGCGAGAGGCTGCGCAGGCGTGCCGGCCGCAGAAGCATCGGGATACATTTGAAAGTCCTGATCGTTGAGCCGGGGCAATATCCCCGCGAGGCCGACATTGAGCCGACCCTTGAAGCCAAGCAGAAAATCGTCGGCGGGTTGATCGATGTTGCCTACCCGTTCCCGGATGACAACGTCTGCGTTGTTCTGAACGACGAGGGCAAGCTGATGGGCCTTCCGCTGAACCGTGCGCTCGGCGATTATGATGTCATCGCCGGTACGTTCTTTGTGTGCGGCTATAACGAAGAGAACTTCGTCGGCCTGACGCCGGAGCAGTTCACCCGTTACGAGAAATTCTACCACGACCCACAGCTGTTCCACCGGACGCCCTTTGGCATTTTGGTAGAGCACTGCACGACGGAACGCTATGCTGCCGCGATGGATGCCGTTTCAAGACCCCGGCGTCCGCCCAGTCGACAGGCCCCCGAAAGATGAATGATCTCAATTCCGCCAAGGCCCGCAGCCCTCTCGGCTGCGGGCCGCTTTTTATTTCTACATTATAAAAGGAGAGAATCTGCCATGAAAAAGTTTTATACCGCCGAATCCGTTACCGAGGGCCACCCCGACAAACTGTGCGACCTTATTGCCGATAACGTCCTGGACGCCTGCCTTGCCGTTGACCCCGCCGCCCGTGTCGCGTGCGAGGCGCTGGCCACCCGCGGGCATATCGTGGTCGCGGGCGAGATCAGCACGACTGTGCAGCCGGATGTGTTCAACATCACGCGGGATGTTGTGCGCGGCGTCGGGTATGACCCGAAAGCGTTTCAGATCGACTGCTGGCTGCACGCGCAAAGTCCCGACATCGCGGGCGCGGTCAATGTACCTCTGGACGACACCGACCCGGACGCACTCGGCGCGGGCGATCAGGGCATTGTGGTCGGCTACGCCTGCAAGGAAACGCCGCAGTTTATGCCGCTGCCTGTGGTGCTGGCGCATCGCCTGACCAGCTTGCTGACACTGGCCCGCATGACCGACACCATCCACGGCATCGGCCCCGACGGCAAGGCACAGGTCACGGTCGAGTATGCCGTAAACGAACCGGATCACGAGGACGCACCGCTGCGCGTCTCTACTGTGGTTTTGTCCGTTCAGCACGCCGCCAATAAAAATCCGGACGAGCTGGCGCAGGAATTGACCGAGCAGGTCATTGCACCTGCGCTGCGCGGGCAGCCCGTGGATGATGCGCTGGAAATCCTCATCAACCCCAGCGGCAGCTTTGTGCTGGGCGGGCCGGAGGCCGACACCGGCCTGACCGGCCGAAAGCTGGCAGTGGACGCCTACGGCCCGTTTGCCCCGCAAGGCGGCGGGGCGCTTTCCGGCAAGGACCCGACCAAGGTGGACCGCTCCGCTGCCTATGCAGCCCGGTATGTCGCCAAGAACATTGTGGCAGCCGGCCTGGCAGACAAGTGCGAGATCCAGCTGGCCTATGCCATTGGCGTGGCCCATCCGGTATCCATCAACGTGAACACCTTCGGCACCGGCAAGGTGGAGGACGAAGTTCTGGCAAAGGCTGTGGAAAAGGTCTTCGACCTGCGTCCTGAGGCCATTATCCACATGCTGGACCTGCGCCGTCCCATCTACCGTCAGCTGGCAGCCTACGGTCACTTCGGACGGGAGGAACTGGGTGTAGCCTGGGAAAAGACCGACCGCACCGATGCCCTGCTCAAGGCTGTGGAATCCTGCCGCTGAGCCTTTCGGCACACTGACCCACATCAATCATAAGCAATAAAAAACGGGAAGCCAATCCAGGCTTCCCGTTTTTTGTTATCTCTGAACCCTCATCTATGCAGTGCGGCGGTCCTGTTCGGCCCGGTGCAGCAGGCGCATCAGCTTCCGGCTGGCCTCTCCCCTTCTCCACCGCCAGAACGTAGCAGCGGCGCCGCCAGCAAAGAGCGCGGCGCTCAGGGAGAGGCTGTGGCGGAACCGGAGCCGCCGGAGCAGGAGACAGCTCACCGCAGAGGACAACAGGGCCGCGATGCCATAGATCCACACAAGGGCCCGCTGCATGTTTCTAAGCATGACCCG
>OLPD01001551.1_pt1 | contig 11039 bp, 10 predicted proteins | sample 1672111 | NCBI WGS metagenome assembly OLPD01 (sample SAMEA3136646, study PRJEB25190) | human gut metagenome
AACCCACGTATCCAGCTTGGAAGGCTGGTGTTCTACCATTGAACTACACCCGCGTCTTAAAGACAAATAATATGATATCACATCTCAGAAAAAATGCAAGCCTTTTTTTTATTTTTTAATCACTTTTTGTCCACTTTATTTTCTAACTGCTATTTTATCTATTTCGGTTCTTTTCCTTCCATTTCCACATATATTTTATCAATCACCTGTTCTTCTATCCGATCGGAGTTCCTTTTATGTTTTCCAGATTAAAATCAAAAAACGTTATACGGATCTGTTTTCTTTTCTTTGCGGCTTTCTTTGTGGGAACCGGCGCTGCATTTCTGCATGATCATTTCTTTTCAGCCGCTGTTCCCACCTCTTCTGAAGGCAACTGGGGGCTCAGCTTCCAAACTGATGGGGAGCCCCCTGTCGGCAATGCCACATTTGACGAGTTGAAAAAATTTGATGCCTTTTACGCACAGGACACCGGCGAAAAGGTAATCTACCTTACTTTCGATGCCGGTTATGAAAATGGAAATACACCGGCTATTCTGGAAGCTCTTACGAAACATCAGGCTCCGGCAACGTTCTTCGTCGTCGGCACACTTCTGGAAAGCAATCCAGAACTTATCAAACAGATCCTCGCTGCCGGTAACACCATCGGCAACCACACCTGGCATCACAAAGACATGTCACAGATTTCTACAATGGAATCCTTTTCTGAAGAAATCCAGACAGTTGAAAAACTGTATCAGCAGATCACCGGACAGGAAATTTCCAGATTTTATCGTCCACCACAGGGCAAATACAGCGAAGCCAACCTGAAAATGGCGCAGGAGCTTGGCTATCACACATTCTTCTGGAGTCTCGCCTATGTAGACTGGTATCAGGATAACCAGCCATCCCACGAAGAGGCTTTTGAAAAACTGCTTGGAAGGATCCATCCCGGTGCCATCGTTTTACTCCACAGTACGTCCTCTACAAACGCTGAAATCTTAGATGAACTTCTCACCAAATGGGAAGAAATGGGCTATCATTTTGGTTCTCTTGATGATCTTATAAAAGCTGCTGCATCTTAGAAAATTTTCTCTGTAACTTTACCGGAGGATTCTCTAATCGATCAGTCCATATTTCTTCATCGCATAAGCAATTCCATCTTCTTCAACGGTCTTTGTCACAAATTCTGTATAAGGTTCCAGCACCTGGTCATGCGCGCCCATCGCAATCGCATGCCCGGCATGCCGGAACATTGCCAGATCATTGCTGCTGTCTCCAAATACATATGACTGATCTCTCGTCATTCCAAAATGCTCCAGTACCCAGTCAATCGCAGTTCCTTTTGTATAGCCCTTGAGGATACATTCAAATGTATTACTTCCACGGTCGATTACTTCCATATCATCTTTGATAAATTCAAAAAATGCTTTTTCATCACTTTTTTCATCCGTATAAATAAAGATTTTATCATATGGACATCTTCTCTGCTCCATATAACGCTCGATTCCAAGTCCACGGTTATTCATGTATTTTTTTGTATTTTCCAATCTGTCAAATCTTGAAACTCTTGAAGTGAAATACACATCTTCTGCTCCCTCAAAAATCCCATCAATCTGACATTTTGTCATATAATCAGCGATCTCATCGCCCCTCTCCGGATCCAGATGCTTTTCAAAAATAATTTCTTCATCAAATGTAAAATAAATCCCACATCCACACAAATATCCATCAAATGGAAGTTTTTTCAGTTCCACCGGAACACTGCAGTATGTTCTTCCTGTATTGATAAATAAAAAATGTCCTGCGTCGTGTGCCCTTTTAAGTGCATCTACCGTACTTGCGGGAATCTCTTTTGTAATCTCACTGAGTACGGTCCCATCAATATCAAAAAATAATGCTGCTCTATTCATTCTACCTTTTCCTCCCGGTTATACTCCAATTACACGATACTCATTATACTCATATCTCACCATTATGCGCAACCCTTTTTCATTTTCTGCAAAATATCTGTGATAAATACCATTTTGACTTCTCCATATAAAAGTAATATAATAGATGTTGTACAATTTGAAAAAGGGGTAATAATAATGAATAAAAGAATCGATAAGAAAAAACAGAAAAGAACACTTGAATCAGCAGTAACTGCTACAGCTACATCATCAGCACCGGCTACAGCAACTCCTGTTGTAGAGATAAAAGAAGTTGTAAAAGAAGTCAAAGTACCAGTAGAAGTTCCTGCCAAAAATCCTGCATTCTATGTTCAGTACCAGAGTGCAGAATATACTGTAGCCGCTATCACAGAACGTGTGATTGCTGACTGCAATGCAAAGGGACACGCTGTAGAAACTCCGGAAGCTCTCTCCATTTATCTGAAACCAGAAGACAAAAAAGCATATTACACCCTTGGAGGGTTCAATGGATATATTGAATTATAAAGGAGTATTTTATGGCGCTTAACTTTCAACAGCTTGGAATGCTTGCAAAACTGAAATCCGCATTTTCCACTTTTCAACAGGAGCATCCTAAATTTATGCCTTTTATTCATGCAGTAAAAGGAGATGCATGCCGCAAAGACAGCATCATCGAAATCTCCGTCAAATCTCCGGAAGGACGGAATTATACCACTAATTTCCGTGTTACCGAAAAGGATTTGGAACTTATCCAGATGCTGAAAGATATGCAGGAAAACTAATAAAGTAAAAAGAGCAGGTAAGAAAGGATAAAATTTCTTACCTGCTCTTTTTCTATCTTACTTTAGCATTTCTTTGCTAATACAAAGGAATGGCCTTCCATTTTTATTGCCTGAAGGCTGACTTTTTTACCGGTATATAAATCCATATACTCTCCCTCTTCTTCGATCCAGGCTGTCCTTTCGTCCTCTGCGAAATTAAAAAGTGCTGTCATCTGCTCGCCCTCCAGCTCCCGCACAACTCCAAGGATTCCATTTTCCCAGGTATCAAGCGTCCAGACATTCGCCGATGGGTCAAATACTTTTTCCTTACTTCGGATGGATCTGAGTTTCCCAATTCCATCAAACAGTTCTTTTTGTACCGTTCCCTTTCTCTTTCGTCCGTCTGCCAGCTTCCAGTCAAATTTTCCTCTGTGGATATACCTGGAATCAACCCGTTTTTCCGGATCATTTTTATAAGTATAATCATTTACCTGACCAATCTCATCTCCACTGTAAAGCATTGGAATTCCGGATTGCACCATCATATATGCATGCAGCATCAGATCAAATCTGACTGCTCTTTTTTTCTTTTCTTCATTTTGTTCAAATCCGGCACTTTCAATTCCACACATGGAAGCTGTCGTTGCACAGAATCTGGCATCTCCTGTTATCGGATCTTCATTATAAAGTTCCCCGCGGCTCACACTTTCTGCGATTTTTCCTGTGAAAAAGTCATTCAGATATCTTTTGTGTGGGACTTCCTGCATTCCCCAACCGGCAAGTGTCTGGAAATCCAATCCCCATCCAATATCATCATGACATCTGAGGTAATTTAAGAAAGTATACTCTTTCGGAAGGTTGTTCATAATATCAAGCTGCATCCGTAAAAGTCTGGTATCTCTCGTCGCAACCGTATTCCATGTAGTAGCCATCATGGTTACATTATAAAGCATATGACATTCCGGCTTTTCTATGGTACCAAAATAAGGAACTACTTTTTCCGGTTCCATCACGACTTCCCCTAATAATACAACCGACGGACACACAATCTCCCCGATCATACGCATCATCCTGACTATCGTGTGTACCTGTGGAAGATTTCTGCAGCTTGTCCCCATTTCCTTCCAGATATAAGGAACTGCATCGATCCGCAGAATGTCAATCCCCTGATTGACCAGGAAAAGGAAATTATACATCATTTCGTTAAACACCCTCGGATTCTTATAATTCAGATCCCACTGGTAAGGATAAAAGGTAGTCAACACGTAGTGTCCGATTTCAGGAAGCCAGGTGAAATTCCCCGGTGCAGTTTCCGGAAATACCTGTGGCACTGTTTTCTCATATTCTCTGACATAGTTTTCATTGTCACAGAAAAAATACCGGCTCATATATTCGCCTTCACCCATTCTTGCCTTCTGTGCCCATTCATGATCTTCGGAAGTATGGTTCATTACAAAATCCATACACAGATTCATGTCTTTTTCATGGCAGGCTTCAGCCAGATCTGCAAGGTCTTCTATGGTTCCAAGTTCCGGCTTTACTTTTCTGAAATCCGCAACCGCATAGCCTCCATCGGATCTTCCCTTTGGCGAATCGAGAAACGGCATCAGATGAACACAGTTTACACCACATTCTTCCAGATACTTAAGCTTTCCTTTGACTCCTCTTAAATTTCCGGCGAAATTATCAATATACAGCATCATTCCCAGCATGTTTTTTTTACGATACCACGCCTGATCCTTTTCCTTCTCCAGATCTCTCTTTCGAAGTTTCGCATTTCTTGCATGATAGTAATTCTGCATCTGTTCACAGAGCTCTGCAAACATTGCTTCATTATCATATAATTCCATATAGAGCCAGCGAAGCTCATCCATATGCTTCGCCAGTCTCTTTTCAAAAATATCATTTGTTTTTCTCATTTTTACTCGACCATTTCCAGATAAATCTGATATGCTTTGTACTCACCAAATTCAAGCGGCATCGGAATTCCAACTTCCATCAGCGCCTCTGCCGGATAAATTTTTCCGGTATTTGAATCTTTATAGAATTGTCCGGCACACAGACCTTTCATTTTTACATAATTTACTGTCATGTTTCCATGGATTTCAAGCATAACTACATTTACAAGCACTTCTTTCCCATCTTCTGATGCAAATTCCCATGCGCCGATTTCTTCTGCGAATGGATTACTCAATCGATAGTAAAGTCCATTTTGTACAAGCTGTGCATATTTTTTGTATTCTACTATCTGTTCCCTGATCTCTCTGCGCTCTTCATCTGTCATTTTCGCCGGATCCAGTTCATAGCCGAAGGTTCCTGCCATAGCACAGACACCTCTTGTATGGAGTGATGTCTTTCTTCCTGTCTGATGATTCGGAACTGCAGATACGTGGGATCCAACTGCTGATATCGGATACCCAAAGGATGTTCCGTATTGGATTCTTACACGATCCACTGCATCGGTATTGTCACTGCACCAGATCTGTGGTGTATAATACAGCATTCCCGCGTCAAAACGACCTCCACCACCACTGCATCCTTCGATCAGAAGGTCCGGATAGCGGCTGATAATACGCTCCAGGAAATCATAAAGCCCAAGCATGTAGTCATACTGCACACTACCCTGTTCTTCTGCTGTCATAGAATATACTTCTGCCATACTTCGGTTCATATCCCATTTTACATATTCAATATTTCCCTGATCGAGTACCTGACACATCTGCTCATAAACAGCATCCACAACTTCTTTTCTCGAAAAATCAAGGATCAGCTGGTTTCTTCCTTTTACCGGTTTTCTTCCCGGAATCTGAATTGCCCAGTCCGGATGTTCACGGTAAAGATCACTGTCTTCATTTACCATCTCCGGCTCAAACCAGAGTCCGAATTTAACACCTAATGCATTGATCCTGCTGATCAGATCACCGAGACTTCCCTGCAGCTTTTCTTCATTTACCTTCCAGTCGCCAAGTCCACTGTTGTCATCATTTCTACTTCCAAACCATCCATCGTCCAGTACAACCATATCGATTCCCAGATCCTTTGCCTGCTCGGCAAGATGATAGATATCTTCTCCTGTAAAATCAAAATAGCATGCTTCCCAGCTGTTGATCAGTACCGGTCTAACTTTTTCTTTATATTTTCCGCGACACAGATTTTTACGGATACATCTCTGCAGATTCTGGGAAAGCTTTCCAAGTCCCTGACTGCTACAAGTTAACATAACTTCCGGGATTACAAATTCCTCTCCTTTTTCCAGCGGATAAGAAAACTGTTCTTCCTGCAGTCCCATCTGCATTCTTGTCTGCCCAAACTGATCTTTTTCTACTTCTGCTTTAAATCCTCCGCTATATACAAAAGACATTCCATAACAGGTACCGGCATCTTCTGTCGTTTCTTTTTCTGCCAGTATCATCATCGGATTGTACTGATGGCTTGAGGTTCCTCTGCGGCTTCCAATTACAAAAGCTCCATGTCCTGCCGGTGTTCTCTGCATATTTCTTTCCATCGCATGGCGGCCGTAAAAAGAAATGATATCAAACTCACCATGAACAAAATCAATACATGCTGCCTGTGCTTTTGTCAGTCTGATTTTATCTTCTTCTGTATTGATCACTTTTGCACTTCTTGTGATCACATCATACTCCGGAAGAACTCCATAAAGTAATTCTACCTGTAATCCTGTCACCTGATCTTTCATATAAATGATCAGAGTCTGGGCTTCCTCTTCTGCAGCATAAACTGCCGGAAGCCCCTTCAAATTGTATTTTCCAGCACAAATCTCATATCCCTGATATCTAAGATCGCATCCAAAAGAACCATCTGCATTTACAAGGTCAAGCACCGGACTCCTGAAATCTCCTGTCAGTCGGCATGGAAATTCCTGCGGCAGCACATCAAGGGAATATGTTCTGTCATTTCCTGCATCCTGCGGATTTCCAGAGAAGCCACGGTCTGCATAGGTCAGAAGATAGTCCATAACTCCATCTGTCTTTCTTCCATAATATAAATGCATTAAAAATCCATATGCATCAATCTGCATCTGATACGTTGTATTATGGGTATGTAATGTAAATGTTCTTGCTTTCTCGTTGTATATGATTCCCATGTTCTTCTCCTTAAGCTTCTGTCAAATTTATTTTACTGCTCCATTTACAACACCGTTCAGAATCTGTTTCTGGCAGATCAGATAGAAAATCAAAATCGGAAGCAGTGCCAGTAAATAGGACGCAAATGCAAGATTATAATTGGTTCCAAACTGTGTCTGGAATGTCATCTGTGCAAGTGGCAGTGTGTTCACATCGCTACCTGCCAGAATTACAAGTGGTGTCATAACATCATTCCATGTACCAAGTGCTGTGAGTACCGCTACTGTTGCATGCATCGGTTTCATGATTGGAAAAATAACACTCCAATAAGTTTTCCAGGTTGTTGCCCCGTCTACACGTGCAGCCTCTTCCAGTGCCATCGGAATATTTTTCAGATAACCGGAATATAAGAGCACATTCATCGGCATATAAAATACAAGATAACACAAAATAACACCGAAAATATTGTCAATTCCCATCTGTGCTGTCTGCTTCACAAGTGGCATCATCAAAATTGCAAATGGAACAAACATACCGCTTACAATATAAAGATAGACTACTTTGTAAAATTTACTGGTACTTTTACTTCTTCCAATCACATAACCGATCATAGAATGAATCAGAATGGAAAGAACTACCGTTACAATCGTTATCAGCACACTGTTGCCCAGTGAATGCCAGAAATCTGTTACACGCATTGCTTCTGCAAAGTTAGAAAAGCTCCAGCTTTTTGGCAGTGATAAGATTCCGGAAATACTGTTTGTCATTTCCGACGGTTTCTTAAATGCAATCACAACTGTAAGATAAAGAGGAAAAATAACGGTTACAAGACCCAGAATCAATAAAATTGTGATTGGCCAGTTTACTCTTTCTTTCACCTTTACTTTCATTATAACTGTTCCTCCTTATTTCCCAAAAAGTTCATCTGTAATACAGAGACCACAACGATCACTACAAAGAACACAACTGCATTGGCACTCTGGAACCCAAACTGTCCTCCGGCCATACCATTGTTATAAATCAAAAATGAAATTGATTCTGTACTCTGCGCCGGACCTCCTTTGGTAAGAGCCATGATCTGATCAAATACCATCAGAAAATTCTTCATGCAAAGTACCATATTGATGGTAAAGAATGGAAGGATCAGTGGAAATGTCAGATTCTTGAATTTTTTCCATCCGGTCGCTCCATCAAGAGAACCTGCTTCGTATACATCCTCCGGTACCGTCTGAAGTCCGGAAATATAAATAATCGTATTCATTGCAATAGACTGCCATGCACATACAATTACGATCGCAACCCATGCCCATTTTGAGCTTGCCAGGATACTGTCACCTTTTCCGCCCATCATTTTTACAACTGCCGGAAGAATATAAGTGAAAAAGTAATTGAAAATATAGCCCACTACAAGTGCTCCTAAAATATTTGGAACGAAATACATTCCTCTGAGTGCACTTTTAAATTTAATTTTACTGTTTAATCCAAGAGCTAAAACAAGACTTAACACATTTACAACTATTGTTGCAACAATTGCAAGCTTGAATGTAAACAGGTAGGATTTCCCGACTCTTGCATCAGTAAATAAGTCTGTATAATTCCGAATACCTACCCAGTCAAACTCGCCATATCCTCGAAAATTTGTAAAACTATAAATAACACCTTTAATAAGAGGCAGCGTATTAAAGCAGAAAAACAACGCAAGTATCGGTATCGTAATCAGTAAAAATGTCCGCTCTCTGCCATTCATCCTTTTCAATTTATTCATGATCTGTATCCCTCCTACTTGCCTGCTTCATAATCTTCTATCATACGAATGATATCCCTGTTATATCTGATCCAGTCTTTGTCAAATTTTTTCAGGAATGCGTCAACATCCTGGTTTATGAGAAATGTCTGGATTTGTGCATCGACTGCCATTTCTGACGGATAATAGTGATCCTGGTAATCCGCCATACGGTTATCCTGAATATATGGTTTCATATCTTCCAGCTCTGGAGCCAGTGCAAAATCTTCGTCTTTACAAGGCACTGCATTCTGCGCATCTAAGTATGTCTGGATACTTTCATGATCCATCAGAAAATCAAGTACTTCATATGCCGCTTCTTTATTTTCACATGCATCCATCACGCAGAACTGAAGGTCTACTCCTGAATTTAATACATTGTCCTCTTCCGAATCATTAGCCGGCATAACAAAGGATCCGATATTCATATCCGGATTTACAGATTTGATCTGCGGAATTGCATAGCTTCCGATTGTATACATCGCTGATTCACCATTTGCAAATGCAGTACATGCATCGTTGTATCCGTATCCAAACGGTCCATCTTCACCATAATTTAACAATTCAAGCATTTTTTCTGCCACTTGCGGATATTCTTTGGAGAAAGTTGTTTCTCCCTTATTCACCTGCTGACAAACATCGGATGGTGCAAGTCCGACTGCAAGTGCATTCCAAGGTGCAAGGCAGGTCCAGGTATCTTTATATCCAAAATAAAGTGGCTGGATTCCTTCATTCTGAATCTCCTCGCAAAGAGAAATAAATTCATCCCAGGTCTGCGGAATCTCCCATCCATGTTCCGCAAACATATCTTTGTTATAGAGCACTCCTGCCGCATTTGCCACATACGGAAGCCCATATGTTCCTTCTGTCGGAACAAACTCCAATCCTTCAATAATATCCAGATAAGCAGGTTTTACTTCACCAAGTCCTTCATAATCTGAAAGGTCAGCCAGTATTCCTGAATCAACAAAATACGAATAATTGATATCTCCTCCGATTCCGATAATATCCGGATAATCTTCTCTGATAAAACGTGTTTTCAAAATTGTTGTCGCATCATTTGGGGAAGATATTTTTAAATGGATATCATCATGTGTCTCATTAAATTCTTTTTCGAGCTGTTCAAATATATCTACCGCCTCTGGTTTGTACTGAACAAGTTCAATTTCCACTTTTCCACTTTTTGGATTTTGCTGACATCCCTGTAATACAGCTGATGCCATCAGAATACAGGACATTCCCAAAACAATTGCTGCTCTTTTCCTTCTCATTTTTTCTCCTTCCTCACAGGTATATTCGTTTTTAGTTACCGCTCGATATATCAAGTGCTTTCCTTATAGTTGTATTATAACATACCATTATGCGACTATAAATATCATTGTATTTGAATTTTTATTCCAAAATGCTATTATTTTCCTCTTTTTTGCTAAATGCATAGCATTTTGGTATATTTTAGTTGCAATCTATTTATTAAATCAGTAGAATAAATATATATCAACTGACTTAACATCTGCTAAACATCATTTTTTCACGGCAGAGCACCTATGAGAAAGGAATTATTATGAAAGAACTTATGTTTTCAGTATTTCCAAGCGAGAATTTTGTCGATCTTGGATTGTATCAGTTTGGTTACGAACAATGTGAACCGGCGCATAGTTTTGGTCCTGCCGTCCGTAATCATTTTCTTTTTCACTACATTATCTCCGGCACTGGAATTTTAATGGCAAATGATTCCCACGGTGTGACACAGACCTATCACGTAAAAAGTGGTCAGGGCTTTATGATTTTCCCCGGTCAGATCAATACCTATATCTCTGATGAAAAACTCCCCTGGGAATATACATGGATTGAATTTGACGGACTACGTGCAAAGGAAACCATTGAACTTTCCGGACTTAGTTTGGATAATCCGATTTATAAAGCTACTTCTAAAGATCTTCGCGAAATACTGAAAGAAGAACTTCTCTATATTGCAAGCCACGGAGACGCAACACCTTTTCACCTCATCGGACATCTCTATCTTGCAATTGATGCTCTAATCCGTTCTACGGCTACTATGCAGACATCGAAAATCAGCCGCCTTCAGGATTTTTATATCCATGAAGCGTTATCCTACATAGAGCAGAATTTTCAAAACGATATTTCAGTTGAAAACATCGCTGCTGTATGCGGATTAAACCGCAGTTATTTCGGAAAAATTTTCAAAGACGGAATTGGAAAATCTCCTCAGGAATTTTTGTTGAATTATAGAATGATTAAAGCTGCTGAATTATTAAAACTGACAAAGCTTTCCATTAAAGATGTAGGTAATGCAGTCGGTTATCCCAACCAATTACATTTTTCCAGAGCATTTAAAAATATTTATGGAATATCGCCAAGAGACTGGCGTAATCAGAACAGACTTAAACAATAATAAAGAATGTGCCTAGGCTCGTAGTGCCTTTTATTTAACAGGAAGTTCCTACGGATTTTGCTATGCAATAAAAAGCTGCAAACCCTTACGGTCTACAGCTCCCTTACT
>OLPD01001557.1_pt1 | contig 11019 bp, 9 predicted proteins | sample 1672111 | NCBI WGS metagenome assembly OLPD01 (sample SAMEA3136646, study PRJEB25190) | human gut metagenome
TAACTTGCGCTCCTTTCTTCGGTTTTAGGTTGTGTGTTCTAAGAGACTTCCCAACCGCTTGATTAAGAAGTCTTTTAGAGCATACAACACCGGCTGCCATTTTGTATTTCTTATACTGCTTTACTGCGAAATGCTCCGGTTCCTTTTCTTCCAGACGGTCAAAGAGTAAATCAACGGGGCTTTTATAATTCTCGTCGTCCTCTTTTGCTTCCGACGCGTTTATCATATCCAAAAGAGTTATGATGTTCTTTTCCTCGTCGGGCGCTTCGTACCAAATATAGCCTATGAGGGCGCAATAATACAGGCGTTCAGCCTTAACCCAGAAATCCTCACTTGACTTTTCGCCCTCGCCTTTGGTATTCGCAATAAGGGTATTAACGAGCTTCAAAATATCCTTTTCGCTGCGGATATAGGTAAAAGGGTTGTAGTGCATGGATTTTTTGAAGTTAATCGTATTCAGTACCTTAATGCGGTAGCCCGCCCGTTGCAGCAGCTTCCCGCACTCAATCAAAACCGTACCTTTCGGGTCGGTTAAGACGTAAGAGGAATGAAGCTGCATTAGATTAGGTTTGACAAAAAATCTTGTTTTTCCGCTGCCGCTGCCGCCGATCACGACGACGTTCTTATTTCTCGCGTACTTCGGCTGCTTCGGGCGGCTGTTCATGGTAAGCCGTTCCGTCTGCGTCAAAATGATGTTGTTTTGGAAATCCGGGTCTATGTAGGGCTTTATATCTTCGGCGTTTCCCCATCGGGCAGAGCCGTACTCCGCGCCCTTGCGGTATTTCTTCGCGTTTTTCCCTTTGACATAGACAATCAAGCGGATAACCACCGCGCCGACAATGCCGACAAGCAAATCCAGCGGGTAGACGCTCGGCAGGGCATTTGAAAACGCTTCGGAAAATCCCTGTGCGATATTCAGTATCTTTGCGGATATATCCGCGCCGGGGGCAAGCCGCACCGCCTGTCCGACTTTATCAAAGAGATAGACAAAGAACACATAAGGGATATTCGGGATTATCAGCTTTTTGTAGTTTAACTGCTTCATATCTCGCGCCCCCTGTCCATTTTCTTTACCTTGTCGCGGGCGGCGTTAAGCTGCTTCGCCTTGTCCTTTGCAGCGGCAAGGGCTTTGCGGATAGAGGGCTTTTTCTCCCTGTTCAGCTTCTTTGCGGAAAACTCTTGAAACGCTGCGGTCATAACGTCCGCGTCCCGGCCTTTGAAAAAAACAAGGTAACGGGTCTGTTCACCCTTAACCTTTTTCAGCGAAAAATCTATGTTGTATTTCTTCGCCGTACTCTCAAAGGCTTTAATATTGCTGTCGGTGATCTCGATGTTGGAAACGCCCGCGTTCTGCTTCATAAGCTGGCGCATGGTCTGTTTCCCATGCGCGGGCTTGCTTTTCTGCTCCAAAAACTTTCGGATTGCTTTCTGTAACGCCTGTTCGGTAAGCCGCGCCGCGCCTTTTCCCACTTTGACGTATAGGGCAATCGTTTTTTGGGTTACTTCCTCCTGCAAGGTATCAACTCCTTTCCCGGTAAAGTGCGGCTATGCTCATTCGCCGCCGTATAAGTCGTGATTGACAAGGGCGGTATAGTAGCTGTCAATGGTACTCGGCGCGTTGAACAGCACCGCTTTTAGATACTGCTTGATGTTGCGCACCTTGGTTGTGTTTTCCTTCATGCAATCCAAAATAAACTCAATATGGCTGCTGTTCAGCTTCATAAACTTGGATTTCACCAGTTCGGCGGGGTAGTCGTCCCCGGCAATACGGATTGTCTTTCGGGCTGTGCAGACGGTTTCCAGCATAAGGTCAACAATCTCGTCCAAACGGTCTTTGTCAATTTTGCAGTTTTGAATGAGATGGTCGTATTCGATATTGTCCTTGATAATCTCCCTGTAAATCTCTACTGCGCTATTGCTTTTCGCTTCCGTTCTTTTCCTTTCCGGCGGCGTAGCCGCTTCGCCATGCGCAAAGGGCAAGGGGTTTAGGGAATGGAAAGGAATGGAATCGGTACTTGATAAATCAGTAATTGATTGTTCTTTACTTGATATATCTTTATTTAATTGCGTTGGATTTTCCAACGTAGGTTTTTCCTGCATAGGTTTTTCCAATGTTGGATTTTCCAATGTAGGGTAATCCAATGTAGGCGGCTGTTCGCCGCTGGGGGATGCTTCCGGCTCTCGCGGCTGTGGCTGCTCATATATGACATAATCCGTGCCCCGCAAGCGTCCTTTCTCGTCGCGCTCCCGGCTGCGAACGATATACCCGGCTTTTTCAAGTTCCTTTACCGCTTCGCGGATTGCGTCGATCTTTTCCCGGTTGATATGGGATAATCCCGCGAGGGTATAATCCCAATCCTCCGGCAAGGACAGCATTTGCGAAAGCAAGCCTTTTGCTTTTAAGGACAATTCCTTGTTTCGCAAGTGGTGGTTGCTCATAACGGTATATCCCGTGTTTCGCTCCACTCTGAAAACTGCCATATTTCCTCACTTCCTCTCTTGGTCTGCGTGGACAATTAGAAAGCCGTTTTCGGCGGTTTTGGTATTGCAATATGCCCTTTGCCGTTTTCGCGTCTGCAAAGCCGCATGGCACAAGGGCTTTTGCCCGTCTATTTGTCCATGCTGGCGTGCGTTTTCCGCGTCCTTTTGCCGGGGCAATAGGGACACTCTTTGAAAACGCAAAACTCATATTTCCACCCGGGGCGGTAGAAACGGCAAGTGCCGCAATCTTCATCATCTCCGGCACAACCGGATTGATAGCGGTCAAATCCCGGCTTCTGCTGCATGAGCAATTCAAACGCCCGCTGCTTGCCCTTTGTGAAATACATTCCGGCTGCACCTCCTTTCCTGCGGGCATAAAAAAACGGCGTTACTTTCTCCCCCAAAGGGGTTAAGGTAACGCCGTTTGTGTGCGTATTCAGTTTTTAACACATTCCCTGTCTATCCGCTGTCCGCAAAACCATTGATTTTATTAGCTTTTTGCCGCTATCGCTATCACACCTCATTATTTGACCGTCCTGCATTTACTGAAATGATGGAACTGGTCGAGCAGCGGCGGGTGCGAACGATTATTGTAAAAGACCTGTCGCGCCTTGGCCGCAACTATCTGGAAGTCGGGCGCTACACGGAAGTAATCTTCCCGGAGAATAAGGTGCGGTTCATTGCCATCACGGATGGCGTGGATTCCGCTGCCGGAGATAACGAATTTGCACCGTTCAAAAATATCATCAATGAATGGTATGCCAAGGACATCAGCCGCAAGGTCAAGTCGGCGTTCAAGGCAAAGGCACTGCGTGGGGAATACACGGGCGCGTACCCGCCGTATGGTTATGACCGTGACCCCAATGACCGCCACAAGCTCGTTCCGAATCAGTACGCATGGGTCATCAAGGAAATTTTTCAAATGGCGCTTGCGGGTAAAAGTTGCAGCATCATTGCAAAGGAACTGGGCGAAAAGCAAGTTCTCCGCCCACAGGCGTACCTGCACGAAAAGTTTGGAACTTTTGCGTCAGATATTGTTCTGACCTATCCGTATGCGTGGGATCACAGCACGGTTCGTGCCATTCTGATGAATCAAGTCTACATCGGGAATATGGTGCATTTCCGCACCGGCACACAAAATTTTAAATCTAAAAAGATGATTTGGAAGCCCGAAACGGATTGGGTCGTTGTGGAGGGAACGCACGAAGCGCTGGTGGATGCCGAGACTTTCTGGACGGTGCAGGAACGCATCAAGGTCAAGCAGCCGGGCAAAAAGCGCAGCGAGAATAACATCTTTCGCGGCATCATGTTCTGCGGGGAGTGCGGCAAGCGCATGGCATTTTGTAGCCGCAAAAAAGATGAACGCCGTAAGTCGCTGGGTACATTCAGCTGCAACGCCAATCGGCGCTACGGCGGCAAGGTGTGTACCACGCATTATATCTCGCTGGAACAGGTCAAGGCTATCGTTCTGGCGGACATCCGCCGCCACGCTATGCTGGCTGCCGAGGATACTGATGCGTATGCGGACTATCTGATGGGGTTGTCACAGGCCGGGCAGCTGAACGAGCAGAAAGCCATGAAAAAAGAGTTGGACGCAGCCCAGCGCCGCCTGTCCGAACTGACCACGCTGGTGCAGCGCATCTACGAGGATAACGTGTTCGGACGGCTCTCGGATGACCTCTATCAGACCCTATCTGCCAAGTATGAAGCGGAAACAAAAGAATTGAAAACCCGCGCCGCAGAAATTCAAGCGTTGCTTACAGAAGCAACCACCAAAACGCAGGGCATACAGGATTTCGCCGATTTGGTCGCCCCGTATGCCGATATTACGGAGTTGGACGAGGAACTGGTTCACACGCTGATTGAGAAAATCATCGTCCACGAGAAAGAGATAATTGACGGTGAAACGGTTATGCGCATCGAAATCTACTACCGCTTCATCGGCAAAACCAGCGATTGTCTCAATCGCTCCGTAGCCCCCATAAAAACAAAAACAGAATCCGTCGTTGCAACGGATTCTATTGCTTGACGAATGTGGTGCGTAAAAAGTAAAGCGCCCGCGCCCTAAAAACAGCCCGCGGGGCTGTTTTTGCCCCGCGGTACGCTGGACGCGGGGCCCGGGCTTTTCGATTCCCGCACGGGTCACCATGAAAGCTTTTCCTCATGGAAAAGCTTTTTTTTGATAAGTATATTTTTGTAGGTTACAAATGTATTTTTTGTATAGCGTAAAATTTAAATTTTTGTAGATAAAGTTATAAAATTATTTTAGAGAGGTATTTTTTTATGAAATTATGTATGTATTGCTTGGAAGAATTATTGGACCAAGATATGATTTGTCCTAAATGTCATAACAAAAATTTAATATGCAATGAAAAACTAAAACAAATTAAATTAGAACTAAAAAATGCCTCTCAAAGAAAAAAAGAAAAAATGTTATTAAATCCCACATATATGTGCGTTAATACTTATATGATAAGAAAGCAACAAAGAGATGAAAATTATCCTGAAATAGTTAAATATTATGAAAATACAACTATGAATATTAATCCATCATACAATGAAATGCAATCATCAACAAATAGCATTCCTAAATGTCCAACTTGTGGTTCAACAAACGTCCAACCAATAGGAGCGGGTGAGAAAGTAATATCTGGTGCATTGTTTGGTTTATTTAGCACTAAAATAAGAAAGAGTTACAAGTGTAATAATTGTAAGTATATGTGGTAAAAATGAAATATAAAAGGCGTATCAAGATAATGATACGCCTTTGCATTACCCACGTTTACGTGTCAATTCGATTGCTTCTTTACCTGTCATATGTTCTATCTTGATTTCAATACAGGACAGGGCATTCCACTCACGTTTAATTTCCTTTTCCACTGCGGTCACATCATTATTATACTTCAAACCAAAAACTTTTGCTGCGTGAAAAATTTCTTTATCTGTATTTAAAATTCTTGCTTTACCGAACAAAATAACGCTTTTAAAATAAGTTGTAAGTTCTTCTTCAACAACATCGTCTTTATCAACAACGCAAAGCGACACTTTATTACACTTGTTTATAGCGTCGATTTTATGACCGTTTTTTGCACCGTGGAAATATATTTTATCATTTGCATATACAAAATTAATCGGCACGGTATAAGGATAGCCGTCATCACCGACAACACCTAGTACGGCTGTTTTAGCGGTTTGTAATATATCAATACATTCTTCTTTACTCAATTCCTGTTTTTTTCTACGCATTTCTCTAAACATTTCATTCACCTTTCAAAATTATACAATTAAAAATAAGTACACTCGTTATACAACTTCTAAGACCTGACGATGTGTAACGAGTGCTTTGATTTATTCTACCCGGTGGCAGACTTATTATATTTTTTAGAATTATACCACAGTAATTTTTTTGTGTCAACAAGACTGTTAAAAAAGTATGAAGAATAGTTTAAAATTTGAATAAACTATGAATATTTCGTTGATTTTTTAAATTTTTTATGATAGAATGTAATCTACAAAAACAAAAAATTAATGAAAGGAAATTTACCATGGAAAAACTTTTCAAACTAAAGGAACACGGTACAGATGTCAAAACTGAGATTATTGCCGGTATTACAACATTCCTTGCAATGGCATATATTCTTGCCGTAAACCCATCATATTTGGGTGGAATTGACGGAATGTCAGCCGGAGCGGTATTCTCTGCAACTGCAATTTCAGCAGGTATAGCTACATTATGTATGGCGTTCTTTGCAAACTATCCTGTTGCTCTTGCATCAGGTATGGGACTAAATGCATTTTTTGCATTTACAGTATGCGGTGCTATGGGTTACAGCTACAAAGTTGCATTGACCGCAGTATTTATTGAAGGTATCATATTTATGTTGCTTTCACTATTCAAATTCAGAGAGGCTCTTGTAAACAAGATCCCTTCAAATCTTAAATTTGCTATCACAGCAGGTATCGGTCTGTTTATTGCTATCATAGCATTGCTTAATGCAAACGTTGTTGTAGCAAGTGAATCAACAACTGTTGCACTTGGTGAACTTTCTTCACCGACTGTTGTACTTTCGCTTGTAGGCTTGCTTATAATCGGTGCTTTACAACACTACAAAGTTCCGGGCGGAATACTTTTAGGTATACTTATAACTTGGGTTCTTGGCATCATGGCACAGCTTGTAGGTTGGTATGTGCCAAATCCTGAGGCAGGTGTATATTCAGTTATTCCTCAATTCTCATTAAGTTCTTTTGAGGCTCCAAAGATGTTCCAATTTGACTTTGGATTTATAGCAAAGAATGTTCCTGCATTTATACTTATCGTATTCACATTCTTGTACACAGATATTTTTGATACAGTAGGTACACTTATAGGTGTAGCGGAAAAAGGAAAGCTTCTTGATAAAGACGGTTCACTTCCAAACGCAACAGGCGCTCTTATGGCTGACGCTGTAGGTACTGTTGTAGGTGCTTGCTTCGGTACATCAACTGTTACAAGCTACGTTGAATCAAGTGCCGGCGTTGCGGCAGGCGGCAGAACAGGTCTTACAGCAGTTACAACTGCAGTATTGTTCTTCATATCATTGATATTCGCACCAATCTTTACATCAATCCCTTCATTCGCAACAACTCCTGCTATGCTTTATGTTGGCTTGTTGATGCTTTCATCAATCAGACAAGTTAAGTTTGACGGTGATATTGCCGATGCAATCGGTGCATTCTTGGCAATCGTTATGATGCCGCTTACTTATTCAATTGCTAACGGTATTATGTTCGGTATCGTATCATGGGTAATACTAAAGCTTGTTACAGGTAAGGCAAAGGACATCAGCGCTGTTATGTGGATTTCAGTTGTATTATTTTCAATCTACATCGGTCTAAAAGCAGCAGGCTTGGCTTAAAACAATTTGTTAATTTAAGAACACTCAAATTTTGAGTGTTCTTTTTTTATTAATTAATTGCAAAAATATTCAGTGTATGTTATAATATAAAATACAAATTAATGAGTAAACGGAGAAAAACAATGACGTATTTTCTTAAAGAAGATTATGAAATATATGATTCATTGCCGTGCAGTGCGGTGATGTTTTCTGTTGATGATAATTACAAAATATATTACACCAATGACACATACATCAACGGAAATTTTAACAAAGATAATATTATAGTTGAAGAAGAATGTCGCAAATCATTTGACGATACAATCCGAAGTGCCGACACTCCCAAGCGACTGTATTTCAAAAGCAAAAACTTGAGCGGTGACAGTATATATATTTGTATGTTTGCCGTAAAGCTTGATGATAAGCACATATTTGCATTGTTGTTTGACGACACTGAAAACAAGAAGAAATTTATGGAGCTTGAAAATTAATGTTCAAAGTATATCATCGCATTAAGTGCGACAAATGAGTACTTTTTTGAATATGATTCTCAAAAAGATACAAACACGATATTTTATATGTCATCTATCGACAATGAAATGTTGGAACGTCCTGTTCAGAATTTTATGAAAAATCTTGATAATAATGCATATATGTTTCAGGAAGATACAATACTGCTCAAGTCTTTAAAAGAGAGACCTGTGAAAGACGAATTGACGATTGACGCACGTATGCGTATGAATGAGTCAGAGCCATTTGAATGGTACAGACTTGTATTGAAACCGTCCGAGAAAACGAACACATATATCGGCTGTGCACGAAACATAAACGAAACAAAGAAAAAGGAAGAACAGCTGAAATTAAAAGCATATATAGATCCACTTTCAAAAGTGCTTAACAGAGAGACGGCAATCGAGAAAATTCGTGAGAGATTGAAAACTCAAACAATGAACGAAGAATGTGCATTTATCGTTCTTGATATAGATAATTTTAAAAACATAAACGATACATTCGGTCATTTGTACGGTGACGCGGTTATCGCGATGGTTGCGGGAAGTATAAAGAGTACGCTTGACAGCGAGGATATAATCGGTCGTTTCGGCGGTGATGAATTTCTTGTTTATATAGATAACACAAAACCGGAAAAGTTGGAGAGAAAACTTGAAAATATACGTCTTGCCATACTAAAAATGCGTATAGATAAAAATGACGAAAAAGATATTTCGTGCAGTATGGGTGTTACTTTGGGGCGTGGCAGAGTTAAGTATGAGGACCTTTTCAGACAAGCCGACAGTGCTTTGTATATGGCAAAGACGAACGGAAAAAATCGCTTTGAATATTTCAACGGTGAATTTATTGATAAAAATGCTTTGACATACACCGGAATTATGACCGAAGAAGATGAAAGCGAAGAAGTTTCGGAAAATCACGATATAATAATGGTTGCACTTGAAATTGCGTCTAAATCAACCGATTCGGATAATGCCATATCAAATCTTATGCGTCATATCGGTGTTGCAGTTAATCTTGACTGTATTCAGATTATGAAATATGATATGATTAACGATAAAGTTGAAATAGAATTTCAGTGGTGGAAAGAACATGACGGTGATTATAATGTTGTGTTCACTGATAAAAAGAGCGGTTATTACGAGCATAATGACCTTGTTTTGTTTAAAAAGAGATTTCAAAAGGATAATATATTTAAGTATACCCCTGCATTTAAAGAGGAATTTACACAAAAATACAGGAACATATTTGAGGCGGCGGAACACGTTCAAATGATATATTCATCAAATACCGAAAACGAAGATGTATATTATGTTGTCTGTTATCAGTGTTGGGACAAACAACGTATTTGGGAAAAGAACGAATTTGACGATATGTTTGAAATAACAAAGATACTGTCAATGTTTATGAAATCGTCACACATAATCACGGAACGTGAAAAATTTCTTCAAAATAAAGTTGATAATGACGATTACGGCGTATTTACGTTGAGTAAGTTTGAAGAAGAAGTCGGACGAATTACGAGAAACGCTCATGTGACAAACAAAAAAATCGGATTTGTGTATTTTAATTTTAACAGATTTTATGAGTTTAACCGTATTTACGGTCGTGAAGAGGGTGACAGAGTTTTAAAACAATTTGCAAAGTTCTTGCTTGTTAGCTCTGAAGAGGTATGCGTGAATTGTCATTTGAACGGAACGGATAAATTTATCAGTTGTTTTATGTTTGAAGAAGGTGTGGACTTAGAAACGAAAATACAACAAAAGCTTGAAGCTTTTTCCGATACGGTCGGAAATTATAAAGAATGTCCTGTTGTGATAACCGCAGGTGTCGCAACGATTAATCCGGGTGAAAACGTTACCGAGGCACTTGATTTGGCTAATCATACGTTGAAAGGTGCAAATGCAGAAAAAAGTATTTGCATAATGGCTAAGGAATAGTAGCCACTTGATTTTAAAAGTAATATATGTTAAAATGTAATGTAGAAAGTATTTAATACAAGGAGGAAATTTAAAATGGATTTAAGATGTGCATCAAACCCAAAAGATGTAAAGCATTACACAACTGAAAGATTAAGAGAGGAATTTCATATCAGCGGATTGTTTACTCCGGATAATTCAAAAATGGTATACAGCCATATTGACCGTATTATCACAGCCGGATTTATGCCTGTAAAGCAAGAGCTTGTATTGGAGGCCGGTAAGGAACTTGCTGCTGACTACTTCCTACAAAGACGTGAAATGGGCTGTATCAATATCGGCGGAAAAGGTATAATTACCGTTGACGGAACGGAGTATGAAATGAATCCGCGTGACGGTATTTATATCGGTATGGGCAATAAAGATATTTCGTTTAAGTGCGTTGATATTGAAAATCCGCCTAAGTTTTATGTTTCGTCGTGTCCGGCACATACATCGTATCCTGTTGTGAAAATTGATATTACAAAGGCTAAGAAAGTTCCTTGCGGAAGTAAAGAGGATTGCAATAAGCGAGTGATAAACCAATATATTCACCCTGAAGTTATGCAGAGCTGTCAGCTGGCAATGGGACTTACAATGCTTGATGTCGGTTCAAACTGGAACACAATGCCGTGTCATACACATGACAGACGTATGGAGGTTTATTTGTATCTTGATATGGATGAAAATGACTCAGTATTTCATATGATGGGTGAGCCTGATGAAACACGTCACATCATTATGCACAATGAAGAGGCAGTTATTTCGCCGAGTTGGTCGATACATACAGGTGTCGGTACAAAGAATTATTCATTCATTTGGGCAATGTGCGGTGAAAATCAAGAATTTGACGATATGGACTTCATTGAAACAAAAGATTTGAAATAATTTACAAAAAGCCGAATGTAGAGTTACATTCGGCTTTTTTTATTGACTTTTACAAAGTGAATTGATACAATTAAATAAAGAAAGAAAAGAGGGAAAATAAAGTGAAGAAAATATTATGTTTCGGTGATTCAAATACATGGGGACATAACCCCGTAGACTGCTTACAGCTTGAGAAACCGTGGACGGTTTGGTTAAAGGATATTGTACCTGAATATGAAATAGTATCTGACGGAGTATGCGGCAGAGCAACAACTCATTATTTGGAAAATGAAGATAAAACAAACGGTTTAAAAGATTTCAGAGAAAGA
>OLPD01001559.1_pt1 | contig 10984 bp, 10 predicted proteins | sample 1672111 | NCBI WGS metagenome assembly OLPD01 (sample SAMEA3136646, study PRJEB25190) | human gut metagenome
ATTTGTGTACTTTAGCACAGTATAAAAGATGTATTTTTTAATTTTTATATTAAATATGCTTAAATACTTGTATTTTATATCTGAATATTCTGTAAAATACACCATATTAACAAATTTAACCACCTTGTCCTTATAAAATATATCTAAAAAGCAAATAATATTAAAAAAATAAATTTTAATTGTATTTAACTTTAAAAAATAAGAAAATATAAGTGAAAAATATGTCGACACTTAAAAAAATAATGCAAATATATATTTTTTATTGTATACTTAAGAAGTGGCAAGAGATGACAAAATATTTTTTATATAAAGGGAGATGGTTAAATGAAAAAGAAACTTAGCTTGACGACAAAAATTTTATTAGGATTGTTTTTAGGATTTGTCTGTGGACTTATATTAAAATCTGTTCCAGATAATTATATAAAAGATACAATTATTGTAGGCGGAATTTTAAAAATATTCGGAACAGGATTTACAACTGCAATTAAAATGATGGTTGTACCTCTAGTGTTTGTATCATTAGTATGTGGAACATCATCTATGGGAGATGTAAAAAAATTAGGTAGAATAGGTACAAAAACTATGGCGTTTTACTTATCTACAACAGCAGTAGCAATAATAATAGCATTAATTTTAGGAAGTGTATTAAAACCAGGTGCAGGACTTGATATGAGTCATATGGTAAGTGGCGAAGTATCAATTGGTGAATCTAAATCACTAGTAGATATAATATTAGGGATAGTTCCATCGAATCCAATAAAAGCATTTGCGGATGGAGAAATGTTACAAATAATATTCTTTGCAATGATTACAGGGATAGCAATGAGTATTGTTGGGAAAAAAGCTGAACCTGTTAGAGTGATATTTGAAAGTTTAAACGAAATATGCATGAAAATGGTAGGAATAATAATGTTATTTGCTCCATACGGTGTATTTGCTTTAGTTTGTGATACATTCTCATCAGTAGGACAAGATGCAATCCTTGTACTTATTAAATATATAGCAGTAGTTTTATTAGGTATGGGAATACATATAACTTGTGTATATGGAGGAATGTTTAAATTATTTACAAAAGAAAAAATAATGCCATTTTTAAAGAAATTTACATCAGTAGCAGCTATAACATTTTCAACAGCATCAAGTAATGCATCAGTACCAGCAAGTATGGAAATACTTGAAGAATTAGGGGTAGGTAAAACTACTAGATCATTTACTATACCAATGGGAGCAACTATAAATATGGATGGAACTGCTATAATGCAAGGTGTTGCAGCATTATTTATAGCTCAAATATACGGAATTGACTTAAGTATAAATCAAATGATTACAATAATTTTAACAGCGACTTTAGCATCAATCGGAACAGCAGGTGTTCCAGGTGTCGGAATGATAATGTTATCTATGGTATTAACATCTGTAAATCTTCCACTTGAAGGAATAGGGCTTATAATGGGTGTTGAAAGAATAATAGACATGTTTAGAACTACTGTAAATGTAATGGGTGACAATATCTGTACACTTATAATTGCAAATAGTGAAAATGACTTTGATAAAGATATGTTCTATGGAGAAAAAGAAGAACAATTAGCTTAATTTAAAGATACAAAAGGGATATAAAGCAAGTAAGATTTGCATTATATCCCTTTTATATTAAATAGAAAATGATATTTATATGCTAAAAACAACTTATATTTTCAAATTATAAACTATAAAAAATTATAATGTTGATTCTCTTTTTACAATAGTAGGGTCTATGACTACGTGTTTATTAACTCTTAGACAGCCTTTTTTATTTTTACGATTTATTTTTATTCCCTCTGTTAATATAGATAAAGTATTTTGGGTAATTTTATTAACATCTTGTTTAATTGAAGTTAATGGGATAAATGACTCTATTGCAGCTGGAGAATCATCAAAGCCAATTACCTCATAATCATCAGGAATAGATTTATTGTTTTTTACAAGTATTTTGATAAAATAATTGGCTAAAGTATCATTACTTAAAAATACCCCGATTTTTTTGCCGTTATATTTAGCTTCTATTTTTTTAAAAATATTAAATAATTTACTTGTAGTATCGCTTATATCGTTATTGAAAACTTCATAAAACACCATATGTTCAATATTTTTATCTAAACAGATATTTTCAAAGGCCTTAATTCTATCGATTGATGGAATTTCCTCTGATATAGGACTATTTATATGTATTAACACATCACAATTATTTTCAATAAGGGTGTTTGTAGCTAAAGATGCACCCAAGTAGTTATTTGTATCGACGCTTGAAATATATTTAGATTCCCTTTCGATTCCCACAATAGGTATATTATAATCTTTTAATTGTATAGAAGGGATACAGGAACTAATCATAATTAAGCCTTCAATTTGATATGCTAATAACTCATCTATATACTCTTTTTCTTCATCGATATTTCCATTACTAGTAAAAACTAAAAATTTATAACCATATCTAGAATAAGTGTTTAATATAGAATTTAGTAAATATGAATAAAAGTGTAATTCTAGTTTTGGTGCAATTATTCCTATAAATTCTGTTTTCCCATTAGAGAATATTTTAGCAACCTTATTTTCTTTATAATTCAATTCTTTTAGGGCATTTTCTATTAATAGACTTGTCTCTTTAGTAAGGTTTTCTGGAGAATTAAAATATCTAGAAATTGTAGCAGTAGATAAGTTTGTATACTTAGCTATATCGCTATATGTAATATTTTTTTTCAAAATAACACCTCTTTATAATAAATAATTAATATTAAGTTTATCAAATAAATAAGTGTTTATCAATATTATAGGAAATAAAGAAAAAACAATTGGAAATAGAAAAAAATATAGTTGACCTAATTGGAAAAAATATGATATTATGAAAATGTAATCAAAAATGTAATCGATTACATAACAAAATTAAGGGGGAATTAATTTAAATGACAAAAAAAATTGGGAGTATTCTATTAATTTTCATATTGATAATAAGTTTGGTTGGATGTGAAAAGAAAATAGAAACTGGAAGTATTAGTGGCTTTGACAAAAATGAGGAGTACATTTCTATGTGGGTACATACAATAGAAAATACTCCAGAAGGGGAAGCATACAAAAAAAGTGTAGAACTTTTTAATAAAAAATATGATGGAAAATATTTTTTAGACATAGAGTTTATTCCACGTAATGAAAACGGAGGGGGATACTCAGATAAAATTAATGCTGGTGTTATGTCAGGAGACTTACCTGATATTATAACAGTTGATGGACCAAATGTTTCAGCATATGTAGCTAATAATATAATACAGCCTCTAGAAGGTGTATCAGAAAAAGACAAATCTGTATATTTAGATTCTATAATAGAACAAGGAACAGTTAATAATAAGCTTTACGCGCTAGGTGCTATGGAATCAAGCGTTGGATTATATTATAACAAAGATATAATAGAAAAGGCTGGTATTGAAATTCCTAGTATGGATGATCCATGGACTTGGGATGAATTTTATGAAGTATGCGAAAAAATAAAAAATGTCATTCCGGAAAACGATTATCCGATTGATATGACATTCCCTTCAGGAGAAACAACAATTTACTACTATGCACCTTTTATATGGTCTAATGGGGGAAATTTTGTGAGTGAAGATGGATTAACGGTTGATGGATATTTTAATTCAGAAAAGACTTATGAAACAGTGGATTATTTCAAAAAATTACTAGACAATAAGATGTTTTCAAAAACTAAGATAGAGAATTTATTTGAACTTGAAAGAGCAGCATTTAAATTTGATGGTGCTTGGCTAGTTAATAATATGAAAACTAGTTATCCAGATTTTAATCTAGGCATTGCACCTTATCCTGTAGGAAATGATTGGAACCAAGAAAAATATACACCAACAGGTTCATGGACATATGCAGTAAGTACTAATTGTACTAATGTAAGTGCAGCTACAGAAGCTGTTAAATGGTTAAGTGGTGTTGAAAGTGGTGTCATTCTAAGTGAATTAACTGGAAATATGCCTTCTACATATGAGGCATATGATAAATTACCTCAATTTAAAGATGGATTATATGCATTTTTAAAAGAACAATTAATAACTTATGGTCATCCAAGACCTAAAACACCAGTTTATCCTCAAGTGAGCGAGCAATATCAAAGATCACTAGAAGATATAGTTTTAAATAATAAAGATAAAAAAGATACAATCGAATACTCTGTGGAAAGGATAGACGCAAAATTAAAGCGTTATAGATAGATGAAATGGCTAAAAATAATACAGTAGAAAAAAGAAACTCTATTCTTGGTATGTCATTCTTTGGACCAGCGTTAGTACTTATGGCACTATTTCTATTCATACCAATGATTTTAACACTTGTGTTTAGTTTTACGGATTTCTTTGCATTAAATCCAAGCTTGACAAGCTTTGTTGGATTAGACAATTATGTAGCATTATTTAGAGATAGATTATTTGTTCAAGCTTTTGGAAATACAATTTTATTTGTAATTATAATAGTTCCTTTTCAAATGGGACTTGCTTTTGGACTTGCATTGTTTATAGATAAAATATCATATTGTAAAACTTATTTTAAAATATCATTTTTTATCCCAGTAGTAATGTCGCTAGCTGTAGTTTCTACTTTATGGATGCAAATATACAATGCAGAAGGTATTTTAAATACTCTTTTAGGATGGATAGGAATAGATCCACAACCATTCATATATAGTGCAAAACAAGCACTTCCTTCAATTGCATTTATGAGTATATGGCAAGGGGCAGGATATCAAATGCTAATTTTCTTAGGAGGATTACAAGCGATATCACCTAGTTTATATGAAGCAGCGGAAATAGACAATGCATCTGCATGGGCTAAATTTAGATACATAACTTTACCATCATTAAAACCAATTTTGATATTTGTATTTATAACAATAACAATTGGTGCATTTAAAATGGTTGTTCAACCTATGGTTATGACAGGTGGTGGACCTTCATATTCTACATACACATTAGTATATGACATATACCAAACTGGTACAGTAAACTGGGAAATAGGAACTGCATCTGCTATGTCTATAGTATTTGCAATATTTGTAATAATTCTAACAATAATACAAAATAAAATAACAAAGGACAAGGAGGAATAGGATATGAAGAGTCAGAAACGTAAAATTATTGAAATAATTGTATGTGTAATTATGATAGGAGTTTCATTATTATTCTTATTCCCTATAATATGGATGATAGCAAATTCATTTAAAGGAGATGCTCAAATCATAAAAGATATGAATACATTTGGAGCATTTATACCACCTACTTTAGATGGAAATTTCTTTAGTAACTATATAACTATAATTCAAAATTCTGATTTAATGAAGTATATGTGTAATACAGTTTTTTATGCAGCTATACTTATCGTGTTAAGTGTTTTAGTAAATGGTTTAGCAGGATATGCACTTGCTAAAATTAAATTCCCATTTAGAGAAGGTTGGGTATTAGTAATAACTTTACTTATGATAGTACCAACTGAAACTATAATAACAATTAACTACATGATGATTGCAAAAGCTGGCTTATTAAATAATATAATAGGATATATTTTACCATTGATAGTCAATCCATTTAATATATTCTTATTTAGACAGGTGTTTGTACAACTACCTGATGAGCTTAGAGAAGCTGCTGAAATGGATCACTGCGGAACTTTAAAATATTTTTTAAAAATAGTACTTCCAATGTCAAAATCAGTTGTGGCTACAGTTAGTGTATTTACTTTTTTAAATGTATGGAACGACTTTATATGGCCATCTTTAATATTTACATCTAATGATTTATTAACAGTTCAAATAGGATTAAACTCTATAACAGCTAACGATAATACAACTACAGGACAAGTATTAGCTACAATTTCATTAATAACAATACCAGTAATAATTATTTATTCATTATTCTCTAAACAAATTGTTGAGGGAGTTACTACAACAGGAACTAAGGAGGGCTAAGATATGAGATTTGTATCTTTAAAAAATGTAAATAAACAATATAAAGGAAATAATAAAAAATCAGTTACAGATTTTAATTTAGATATAGAAAAAGGAGAATTTATAGCATTTGTAGGTCCATCTGGATGCGGTAAATCTACTACACTTAGAATGATAGCGGGATTTGAAGAAGTTACAGAAGGAAAAATAGAAATAGACAACAAAGTTGTAAATGACTTATTACCAAGAGATAGAGGAATAGCTATGGTTTTTCAAAATTATGCTTTATATCCTCATATGACAGTAGAAAAAAATATAGCTTTTGGACTTAAAAATATAAAAACTCCACAAGAAGAAATCAATAAAAAAGTGGATTGGGCGATAGATGTTTTAGGACTTGAAGAATATAGAAAAAGAAAACCTAAAAATCTATCAGGAGGACAACGCCAAAGAGTTGCACTTGGAAGAGCTATAGTCCGTAATCAAAAAGTATTTTTAATGGATGAACCATTATCAAATTTAGATGCAAAATTACGTGTAAGTATGAGAAATGAAATAACAAAATTACATAGAGAATTAGGAGCAACTACTATTTATGTAACGCATGACCAAGTAGAAGCTATGACTATGGCAGACAGAATAGTAGTAATGAAAGATGGAGTTATTCAACAAATAGGTTCACCAATTAAGCTTTATGATGAACCTGTAAATAAATTTGTTGCAGGATTTATTGGATCTCCACAAATGAATTTTATAGAAGTAAATGTAAAAGATGATGTAGTAGAATTTAACGACGGCAAAAAAATACATCTAACTAAAGGAATGAGAGATAGATTACAAAAATCAGGAAAAATGATTTTAGGTGTTAGAGGAGAAGATATTAAATTCGACTCTTTAAATATGGAACTTAGAAAAGACGATATATTAAAAGCTACTGTAAGCAATGTTGAAGTTATGGGAAATGAAAATAATATATACTTCACATTAGGAGGGGAAACAATAATAGCAAGAGCATCTAAATATGATTTAAAAAGTATAGGAGAAGAAATTGAATTTGTAATAGACTCAAATAGATTACACTTTTTCGATATAGAAACTGAAGAAAGTATACTTAACTATTTAAATGAAAGTGAGACAGCAATATAATGAAAAATAAAGCAATAAATAAACCAAAGTTACATCTAACAGGAAAAAGAAATTGGATTAATGATCCGAATGGATTGATATACTATAAAGGAAAGTATCATATGTTTTATCAACATTTTCCTTATGCACCTCAATGGGGAACTATGCACTGGGGACATGCTATAAGTGATGATATGGTAAATTGGACTTATGAACCAATAGCACTATTTCCAACAAAATTATATGATAGAAATGGGTGCTTTTCAGGTAGTGCAATAGAGGTAAATGGAGATTTATATTTATATTATACTTCTGTTAAATATCTAGATACACCTGAAGATAATATAACAGTACCAAAAGATGATGTATTTGAAGCATCACAAGCTATGCTTATATCTAAAGATGGATTTAATTTTGATAATTTCAATGATAAATCTTTGATAATACCTGCTATTGAAGATAAAGATTTAGGTCATTACACACATACTAGGGATCCTAAAGTATGGGAATATAAAGATAATTATTATATAATTCTTGGGACTAAGGTAAAAAAAGACGATAATGAAAAATATACAGGAAAGTTATTATATTATAAAAGTAAAGATGCGAAGAAATGGGAATATATAAATTCATTTGAATTACATGGATTAGGAGATATGTGGGAGTGCCCTGATATATTTTCTGTAGATGGAAAATATGTATTAACACTTTCGCCAGAAAATTATTATACTGATGGAATAAATCCAACTAATAATGCAGTATTTGGAATTGTAGATTTTGAAGAAGAAACTTGTAATACAAAATTTAAAAAGGATGACTTTAGAGTAGTAGATTTAGGATTAGATTACTATGCTCCACAGTCATTTATAGATAAAGAAGGTAGACGAGTTCAAATTGGTTGGATAAGAATGAATAAACCTTTTGAAAATCATACATGGTTAGGTATGATGAGTTTACCAAGAGTTGTAGAAGTTAAAAATGGACAAATTATTACTAATGTTCATCCAAATATATCATCTTTGTTTACAAAAGAAGTAGATATAGACCATGTAGATTTAAAAAACAGTATATGTATAAAAGCTACTTTAAAAAATAATTCAAAAATAAATATCGGAGGATATGAAATATCATTTGAAAATAATACTATAACTGGTGATAGAACTAAAGTTTGTAATCAAGAAAATGTAGCTTTAAAATCATCAACTAAAGTATTAGAAGATAATTGCTATATAGAGGTATATATTGACTATGGAGTAGTAGAAGTTTATATAAATAATGGACAATATGTAATGAGCCATATTGTAAACCCATTAGAAAGTAAATTAGAAGCAAGTAATTTAAGTGATTTTAAAGTATATACTATTAACTAGTAAGGAAAGGAACTTATAACTATGAAATACGATGTAGTAGCTCTCGGGGAATTATTAATTGATTTTACCATTGATGGTAAAAGTAATCAGGGCAATAACACTTATGAAGCTAATCCAGGAGGTGCTCCTTGTAATGTATTAGCTATGCTAAATAAGATGAATAAAAAAACTGCTTTTATAGGAAAAGTAGGAAACGATGCTTTTGGCCAAATATTAAAAAAGACAATCGATGATGTAGGTATAGATTCTAAGGGTTTAATGTTTGATGAACATGTTAATACTACATTAGCTTTTGTAAATATTGATGAAAATGGAGAAAGAAGCTTTTCATTTTATAGAAATCCTGGAGCAGATATGATGCTAACAGAAGAAGAAGTAGATTTTGAAATTATAAAAAACGCAAAAATATTCCATTTTGGAACATTATCAATGACACATGAAAAAGTCAGAATGGCTACAAAAAGGGCAATAGATGAAGCGAAAAAACGAAATATATTAATATCTTTTGATCCTAATTTAAGACCATTATTATGGGAAGATTTAAATTTAGCAAGAGAACAAATCGACTTTGGATGTTCTGTATGCGATATTTTAAAAATAGAAGATGAAGAAGCTAAGTTTTTAACTAATTGTGATAATATAGAAGAAGCTGTGGAAATATTAAAAAATAAATACAACATAAAGATTATTTTATTAACTGCCGGAAGTAAAGGAAGTACAGCATATTATAAGGATTTAGTTGTAAAACAAGAAGCTTATTTACAATCAAATACTATAGATACAACTGGAGCAGGGGATACTTTTTGTGGAAGTTGTTTAGGTTATATAATAGAAAATGATATAGATAATTTAAATGAAGAAAAAATAAAAGATATGATTTCTTTTGCTAGTGCAGCAGCATCTATAGTAACTACAAAAAAAGGTGCAATTTGTTCTATGCCAGAAATTGAAGAAGTAGAAAAATTGAGAAAAAAATATGAGTAATTTATATAATTGTTTGTAATGGGAAATGGAGGTAATTGTGACAGAAAAAGAAAAAATGTTACTGGGGAAATTATACAATGCAAGTGATGCAGAGCTTCAAAAAGAACTGAAAAGATGTAGGAAATTAACTAGATTGTTTAATAATTCAACTGAAGAAGATATTGAGTATAGAAGTAAATTATTAAAAGATTTATTTGGGAAAGTTGGTAAAAATATATTTATAGAGCCTACATTTAGATGTGATTATGGAAAGAATATCTATATTGGAGACAATTTTGTTGCAAATTACGATTGTATTATATTAGACGTTTGTAAAGTTGAAATAGGAAATAATGTCATGTTTGGACCAAGAGTATCTGTATTTACAGCAGGTCATCCAATAGATGCAGATGTAAGAATTACAGGTCTTGAATTTGGAAAAGAAATAAAAATAGGAAATAATGTATGGATAGGTGGGAATACTGTTATAACCCCAGGAGTCAAAATAGGGGACAATGTAATTATAGGTGCTGCATCAGTAGTTACAAAGGATATAGAAGACAATGTAATAGCTGTAGGTAATCCTTGCAAGATTTTAAGGAAAATAACAGAGAAGGATAAGATATATTGGAATAAAAAGAAAGAAGAGTACTTTCAAGATTAAAAAGATATAATTAGAAAATATAGATTTATTTGTTAAATTGAAAATATCTGAAACCAACTTAATATGGTTTTGGATATTTTCTTTTTTAGGTTATATTATTATTTTGATATAATAGATAAAATAGAATAAAAGATTAAAAAAGTTTTAATTTATGGAAAGGGTGAGTTTATGAAAATAGGAATTTCAGCATTAAAATTTAATTTAGAAGATGCGTTAAATATATGTAAGAAAAATAAAAAAATAAGCCATATCGAGATGGGAATTGACAACTTAGAAGATGTAGAATCTTTAAAAAAATACAAAGACGAGATAAATAAATTGAATTTAAGTATATCAATTCACCTTCCGATGGAATTAAATACTTGTGAAGATATAAAATTTATAAGAAATTCATGGGTAGATTTTATATGCGAGATGGATAAAATTTTGAGTTTAGACTTTGATATAAAATACTATAATGCTCATTTGGGTTATATTATGAGCACTCGATTAGACAAAAATAGACAAAGGTATTTACAAAATACAGTAGAGTTTTTAAATGATGAGAAATTAAAAAATAATTTACAAAATAAAATTATATCTATAGAAAATACATATTCTAAAAAAGGTGATTTTTCGAATGTAGGAAACTCTGTCTATGATTTTAAATATATATTTGACAAAATTGAAAACGATAATGTGTATTTTTGCTATGATACAGGACATGATTTAATAGATAATAGTGATTATGAACAGATTTTTGATAAAATAAAAATAATACATTTTAGCGATAATAATGGAAAAGAAGATTTACATATCGGATATACAAAGGGGATTTTAGATTCTAGTATATTTGAAAAGATAGAAAATGTAAATCCAGATTATTTAATTTTAGAAATAAACTTTGATGAT
>OLPD01001560.1_pt1 | contig 10979 bp, 8 predicted proteins | sample 1672111 | NCBI WGS metagenome assembly OLPD01 (sample SAMEA3136646, study PRJEB25190) | human gut metagenome
AACTTTTCATCATATAAATCTACTATAAAATGCTCCTTTAATTTTTCTAGGACTTTCGTAGAGTTACCCTTATCCAAAATTTTAAACCTATCAATTAAATTTGCCTCTTCTATATCCTTACTTATATTTTCAGAAATATATATTGAAAACATTAGCTTTTCATAATCATTATTTCTTAATATTTGTCTGTTTATTACATAATCTCCGTCTATAATAACTCCGCCATTTTTTCCCCTATATATTATTATCGGAATACCTAATACTGATAATTTATCTAAATCCCTTTGAATCGTTCTAGGTGATACATTATAAACTGTAGCAAGTTCCTTAATTGTAACTTTAGAACTACTTCTTAATAAATAAAATAAAATTTCCAATAATCTCATAATTATTGCTATTAAATTTCTTATTTATTATTTTTTATTTAAAAACGCCTTTTAAAAAGGAAACTACCATGCTGAATTTCATCCTCGGCCCCTCCGGGTCCGGTAAATCCTATCAAATGCTGGCAGAGCTGCGCACCCGCGCGGAGCGGGGAGAGCGCAGCATCCTGATCGTGCCGGAGCAGTTCACCTCCTCCACGGAAGGCGTGCTCTACCGCACGCTCGGCGACAGCCTGTCCGCCTATGTGGAAAGCTACTCCTTCACCTCACTGTCGGAGGCGCTGCTGCGCCGCTACGGCGGGGCGGCGGTGCCGACGCTGACCGAGGCGGGCCGCGCGCTGCTGCTGCGCCGCGCGGCGGACTCGCTGCTGGACAAGGTCGTCTACTACAGCCGCCAGCGCCGCAGCGCGGCCTTCTGTGAGAAGGCCGCCCAGACGATCAGCGAGCTGAAAAGCGCCGGTGTCACGCCGGAAATGCTGGCGGAATACGCCAAAACGCCCGGCGCGGACCGCGAAAAGCTCGACGAGTTGGCACTCATTTACAACGCCTACGAGGGGCTGCTGGCCCAGAGCGCCATGGACCCGGGGGACCGCCAGCAGCGCGCGGCGGAGCGGCTGGACGCGGAATTCTTCGCGGGCCGGGCCGTTTTCATCGACGAGTTCGACACCTTCAACGCGCCCAAGCGTGCCCTGCTGGCGGCCATGCTGCCGGTGGCCGACGTGACGGTCTGCCTGTGCTGCGACGGTGAGCAGGATTCAGACGGCGGCATGGGGCTGTTCAGCGGCGCGAAGCATGTCATCCACACGTTAAAGCGGATGGCGAACGATGCGAACATCCCCACCCACACCGAGGTACTGACCGCGGACCGCCGCCACGCCGGCGCCCCCGCGCTGGCCGAGCTGAACCTGCTGCTGGCCGACCCGGCCTACACGCCGGAGCTTACCGTTGACCCCGCGCACCCGGCCATCACCTACCACGCCGCGGCGTCCCGTCAGGCCGAGGCCAAGGCCGTCGCCGCCGAGATCGCCGCCCGCGCGCGGCAGGGCACGCCCTACAGCCGCATGGCGGTCATCTGCCGCAATGCCGACCAGTACTTAGCGCCGCTGCGGTATGAGTTCCGCCTGCAGAACATCCCGCTTTTCTGCGACGAGGCAACCAGCCCCGAGAATACCGCCCCGGCCCGCGCCGTGCACGCCGCGCTGGATCTGCTGCGCGGTGTGTCAAGCCGCAGCGTGCTGCGTCTGCTGAAAACCGGCCTTGTTGACCTGCCTGACACCCAGCAGTGCGCACTGGAAAACTACGCCTACACTTGGCCGCTGACTGCCGCCGACTGGCGCGGGACCTTCACCCGCAGCGCGGCGGGCTATGCCGGGCGCGACACAGAGCAGGACGTGCAGACGCTTGCCGACGCCGAGGCCGCCCGCGCGTTTTTGATGGAGCGCGTCGCCGCCTTTGTGAAAAAAGCCGCCGGTGCGCCCGCCGCCGCGCTGACAAAGCAGCTTTACCTGTTCTTGCAGTCCCTCGGAGCCGAGGATGCGCTGAACCGTCTGGCCGCCGCGCTGCGTGACCGGGGCCGTCTGCCCGACGCAGATGAGGTATTGCGGGAGTGGAACGTTGTCATGGGTCTGCTGGACCAGCTGGCGCGGCTGCTGGGGGATGAGGTCTTTTCCCCCGCGGACTACGCCGAGCTGTTCACGCTGCTGCTGCGCACGACGGATATGGGACACATACCGCAGAGCCTTGACAGCGTCATTGTGACGACGGCGGGCCGTATGCGCCTGCCCGAGACCGATGCCGTGTTTGTGGTGGGCCTTTTGGAGGGCGAGTTCCCACAGACGCCCGGCGACCAGGGGCTTTTGACCCACGCGGACCGCGACCTGATGATGGCGCAGGGGGCCGAGCTGCCCGACTGCTTTGCCAATAAGGTCCTGCGCGAAGGCATCTGCTTTTATAAGGCGCTGACCGTCGCACGGAAGTATCTCTGGTTGAGCTGGCCCACCGCCGCCCATGCCGGGGACACGGCCCCCGCCAGCGCCGCGCTGGCCCCGGTGCTGCAATATTTGCAGGTGCCGCCCTGTGCGCCCACCGCGGTGCAGCTGGCGGCGGCCCCCGCCGCCGCGCTGGATATGCTCGGCACGCTGACGCAGGACCCCGGGCAGGGCGCTGCCGGTGCCGCCGTCCGCGCCGTGCTGGACGAAAGCCCGAATCTGGCCCCCGGCTATGAGGCCGTCCGCCGCGCCGCCGACACCGCCGGTGCGGAGCAGCGCGTCGAGGACACTGCTGCGCTGGAGGCCCTGCTTGGCCCGGGGCTGCACATCAGCCCGACCCGGTTCGAAAAATACCAATATTGCCCGTTCGGCTACTTTTTGCAGTACATTTTAAAGGCCGCGCCGCGCCAGAAGGCCGAGCTGGCCCCCAACATCAGCGGCACGCTGACCCACTGGGTACTGGAAAACGCCCTGCGCCGCCAGGGTGAGGCGTTTAAGGACCTGACACCGGAGGAATTGGAGACGCTCGTCAACGATCTGGTGGACGAGTACACCGCAGCCAACCTGCCCGGCATGACACTGCGGATGGAGTACCTTGTCGGGCGCATCCGCCGCAATCTGGTGGGGTTGCTGGGGTTCATCCAGCGCGATTTGCGGCAGTCGGGCTTTCAGCCCGTCGCGTTTGAGCTGCGCATTGATGACCGCCCGGACAGCGATGACCCGGATGCCCCACGCGTGGACCCCGTTCAGCTGGACGATGGCAGGGGGCACACGGTGCGTATTGTGGGTACGGTGGATCGTGTGGATACCATGGAACTGGGCGGCAAAACCTACATCCGTGTGGTGGACTATAAGACCGGAAGTAAAAAGTTTGACCTGCGGGAAGTGTATTACGGCCTGGACTGCCAGATGCTGCTCTACCTGTTTACCCTGGAACGCAACGGCGGGCATCTGTTCTCGCAGGGCACGGCAGCCGGGGTAGAATACCTGTGGGCGGATCCCGCGCCGGAAAATATCATTCGACCGGAAACAGATGATGCAGAACCTTTGCAGGCGCAGAACTACCCGCTGGAAGGATTGCTGCTGGATGAGCCGAGCATTTACCATGCCATGGATACCAGGGGCACCGGTGCCTTTGTGCCCCTCAGCTTCAGCGCCAAAACCGGGGAGCCAACGGCACAGTCGGCCAAAGCGCGGCTGGCGGACCGGGAAAAGTTCAACCGCATCCGGGACCACCTGGATGGAATGCTGACCGATATGGCCAAGAACCTGTACAGCGGTGAAATCGACGCGGCCCCGCTGGTGCCCAATGCAGGCAAAAGCCCCTGCCTTTGGTGTGAGTACCGCACCGTCTGCCGTCATGCGGACGGTGAAGGGGAGCGCACACCGCTTAAACCGGACGACCCGTTTGGCGCAGAGTAAACCGGCGGGGCAGCTGGAAAGTCAAGAATTCAGCCTCTTTCGACCAAACACAGCTGAATTCTGTGTTAAAAAGCATTGGAATTCGTCTTGTGTTTGTAAAATTGTCGTTATTTTCTTTGCTTTCAGATATACCTTAAAATGCAAAAACGCCGGATAAGGAGACAACAATGGCGGAAGCGAAAATTCAATTTACCCCGGCGCAGGCTGCGGCCATTCAGGCCCGCGGCGGCAGCCTGTTGGTTTCGGCTGCGGCCGGCTCCGGCAAAACGCGGGTGCTGGTGGAACGTGTGGCGGGGCTGATCACCGACCCGGACCACCCGGTGGATGCAGATTCTCTGTTGATCATGACATTTACCAATGCGGCAGCGGCCAAGCTGCGGGCGGATATTACCAAGCGCCTGGCAGCAGAGATTCGCCAGCATCCACAGGATGTGCGCCTGCGCCGCCAGCAGATGCGGCTGCAGCGGGCATCCATCGGCACAGTGGATGCGTTCTGCCTGCATTTTGTGCAGCAGAACTTTTCGGCTCTGGATGTTCCGCCGGATTTTACCATTGCGGATGACGCTACCCTGGTGCGCCTGCAGCAGGAAACCCTTTCCACCGTGCTGGAACAGGCATATACCGATCCTGACTTCTGTGCCTTTGCGGACCTGTATGACCGCGGCCGGACGGATGATACCACAGGCCGGGCGGTGCAGGAACTGTATCACTTTACCCAGGCGCTGCCACACCCGGCGCAGGCGCTGCAGCGCTTTGTTGAAATGTGGCAGAGCGATGCCCCACCGGAAAAGACCCAGTGGGGGCAGGCCGTTCTGCGGGAAACCTCTGCGCGGATCAAGGGCGTATTGCGCCTTTTGCGCACGGCGCAAAAAATTGCAGCGAAGGACCCGGCGGCGGATAAAGCCCTGACAGCCGTACTGATGGATGACGAAGACCGCATGCTGCTGGTGCTGGATCGGCTCGATCACGGCGCGTGGGACACCGTTCCGGAAGCACTGGATAACGCAGATAACTGGCGCAGAGCCGGGCGGGTGCCCGGTGGGATCGCATCCAACATAGCGGCAATGTCGGCCAATATGCTGCGGGACCGCGCCAAAAAACAGATAGCGACCCTGAGAACGGACTTTTTGCTCTGCCCGGCAGCTGACTATCAGGCAGACCGCCGCCGCGCCGCCCCGCTTGTGGCTGCGCTGGTCCGCGCAGTGGAGCAGTACCGCCGCACACTGCTGGAAGCTAAACTGGCAGAAAAAGTGCTGGACTATGCAGACCTGGAGCACATGACGCTGGAACTGCTGCTGACACCGGAGCACGAGCGCACCAGCCTGTGCCGCACCGTCAGCGCGCGGTACTCTGCTGTGCTGGTGGACGAATACCAGGATACCAACGCGCTGCAGGATGCTATCTACTTTGCCCTTGCCACGCCGGATGCTTCTAACCTGTTTTTTGTGGGGGATATCAAGCAGAGCATTTACCGTTTCCGCCAGGCGGACCCCTCCGTCTTTGTGGGCAAGCAGACGGCGTGGCAGCCCTACCCGGCCGATGCCCCGGTACCTTACCCGGAACCGGCCACCATTGCGCTGGATGCCAACTTCCGCAGTGCGCCGGATGTAATCCGGGGGATCAACTACTTTTTTGAAACGTTTTTCTCCCGCCGGCTCGGCGGCATTGATTACGGCGATGGCCAGCGCCTTGTGGTGGGCAGAAAAGACGAAACCTACCCCGGCCTGTGCGAGCTGGATGTGATCCGCGAAGCCGATACCGCGGCAGATGCCCGCACCATTGCTGCACGCATTGCCCAGATGATGGCGGATGGTTACCCCGTGCGGGACGCCGAACCCGGCAAAAACCGCCCCTGCCAGTATGACGATTTCTGTATTCTGCTGCGCGGCCGTTCGGACTTTGCGCTGTATGAAGCTGCCCTGACCGCGCTGGATATCCCGGTTTATGCCGATGTGGCGGCTGACCTGCTGGACGCCCCTCATGTGCGCCCCTTTGCCGCACTGCTGCGTGTGCTGGATAACCCGGCACAGGATGTGGAGCTTTCCTCTGTGCTGCTCAGCCCGCTGTACCCTTACACGCCGGATGATCTGGTGCAGCTGCGCGCGGCTGTGCGCGGCGGCAGCCTGTATGCGGCGGTGCTGCACGGCAGCGACCCGCGCTTTGCACCGTTTTTGCAGGATATGGAGGTTTACCGCGAGCTGGCCCGTACCCTGACGGTGGGGCAGCTGATCGAAGAGCTGTTTGCCCGCACGGGTTACCTGGCGGCGGTCGGCGCCATGCCGGACGGTGCCCGCTGCCGGGATGACCTGCTGGCATTTGCCGCGTGGGCAGCGAACGCCGGGGCGCGTGGTCTTTCGGCCCTGGTGCGCGCAATGGATGCCGCCAAGGCGGGCAGCGGGGTGCAGGCGCCTTCCATCGGCCAAAGCCGCCCCGGCTGCGTGAGCATTATGACGGTCCACCGCTCCAAAGGGCTGGAATTCCCGGTGGTGTTTGTGGCCAACACCTCCCACAAGTTCAACCAGAGCGATGCCATCTATCCGGTGCTGTATCATAAGGAGCTGGGCATTGGCCTGATGCTGCGCGCGGGCAGCAGTGCCAGCCGCTACAAAACGCTGCCTTATACCGCCGTGGTGCAGACGATCAAACGTGAAACACTCAGCGAGGAAATGCGCATTTTATATGTGGCGCTGACCCGTGCGCAGGATGCGCTGATCATTACGGTACCGCTGAAAAGACCGGAAAGTGAATTGAAAAATCCGGCCATGTTTGCCAGCGCCGAGGCAACGGATGCCGAAGCCATGCTGGGGGCACAGAACTGGGCGCTCTGGCTGCTGACGGCAGCTATGCTGCACCCGGCCAGCGAGGAACTGTGGAAATACAGCGAACTGCTGCCCCATCATATCCCAACGGAAGCGCCGCTGAACATCCGCCTGCTGGACCCGCCCCCCGCGGTGCAGGCAGCGGAGCCGGAAGCCCCGGCCCTGCCGGACGATGCCCTGACCGAACGCCTGCTGGAAGCGTTTACATGGCAAAGCCCCAACAAAGCGCTGGAAACCATCCCGGTTAAAGTCAGTGTCAGCGCCGTGACCCACACCAAACAGGAACTGACCCTGCGCCGCCCGGCCTTTTTGCAAAAGTCCGGCATGACCGGGGCGGAACGCGGCACGGCCATCCATGCGTTTTTGCAGAGCGTCCCCTTTGGCCCGCAGCCGCCAGAGCTGGAAGCCGAAGTGCAGCGCCAGCTGGACCTGCACCTGCTGGACCCGGAGCTGGCCAAAGTGCTGGATCTGGAACAGGTACGCCCGTTTTTTGCCAGCGGGGTATGGCAGCGCATTGCCGCTGCCCGCCAGGTCCTGCGGGAAGAACCGTTCATTACCGCGCTGCCGGCCGGAGAAGTCGTCCCCGAAGCGGCGGGGCAGGGGAGAGCGGCCAAGGCCCCGGTGCTGGTGCAGGGCATTGCCGATGTGGTGCTGGTGTTTGACGACCACGCCGAAATTCTGGACTATAAAACCGATAAAAGCCGCAATGCCACCTATTATATTGAGAGCTATGCCGCGCAGCTGCGGCTGTACCGCCGTGCGTTTGCCCTGCGTTTGCCGGTGCCGGTAACAAAGCTGACCATCTACTCGTTCGCCATGCAGGATGAGATTGATATCCCGCTGGAATAGGCCGCCTTTGGAATAGGCGATAAACTTTTGGGCAGATAACGTGATTTTTTTCTGCCTGCCCCCCTTGACGCACGGGGGTTGGTATGCTATTATAGTAATACCTCTTTTGCGGGTCTATTTTTTTGTGCCCATTTTTAGGCACAGGGCCCGCGGGCGCAAAGGGCGGCAACCCTTTGCACAACGAGGGAGGCCTTTGGGCGCAGCGCAAAGCATCAAGCTTTAACTTCGGTGCTGCACCCGTATAAACCGTTAATTGGAGGTGCCGAACGAATGACTGTCAAGATCACCCTGGCCTGCACCGAGTGCAAGCAGCGTAACTACAACAAGGAAAAGAACAAGAAGAACAACCCGGATCGTCTTGAGATGAAGAAGTATTGCCGTTTCTGCAAGAAGCATACTGTTCACCGCGAAACAAAGTAAGTTTGAAGGAGCTTTTAAGATGGCTGATAACAAAGCGGTAAACCAGACCGCCGCCAAGCCGGAAGAAGCTAAAGCCGACAAAAAGGCTAAGGCAAACGACGGCAAAAAGAAGGTTCCCTTCACTGCCAAGGTCAAGAACTTTTTTGGCCGTATCACCAAGTATTTCCGTGATACCAAAAGCGAGCTGAAAAAGGTTGTGTGGCCCAGCAAGGAAGACACCCGCAACAACACCATTACCGTTATTGTGGTTGTGGTAATCGCGGCTGTTGTGCTGGTGCTGCTGGACATGGCGTTTGGCGGTATCATTCACCTGCTGATCGGCGCGTGAACCGGCTTTTGAGCGGAGGCAACTATGGCTGAACAAGCATATTGGTATGTTGTGCATACCTATTCCGGCTATGAAAACAAAGTCGCAACGGATCTGATGACCATGGTGGAAAACCGCCGCATTCAGGATCTTATCTGCGATGTCAAGGTCCCCACCGAGACCGTGATGGAGGATCAGTTTGATAAAACCGGCAATAAGATCGGCGAAAAAGAAGTTCAGCGCAAGATCTACCCCGGCTATGTCTTTGTCAAAATGGTCATGAACGATAATACCTGGTACATTGTCCGCAACACCCGCGGCTGCACCGGTTTTGTCGGCCCGGCTTCCAAGCCGGAACCCCTCTCGGAGGAGGAAGTCGCCAAGCTCGGCGTTGATAACGGCGTTGCCGCGCCCGAAGTCGATTATGCCGTGGGCGACAATGTCGAGATCACTTCCGGCACAATGGAAGGTTCCATCGGTACGGTGGAAGAGATCAATCTCGACGAACGCAAGGTCCGCATCAAGATCAACATGTTTGGCCGCGAAATCCCGGCAGAACTTGGTCTGCACGAAGTCAAACTTCTGTAAGCGGAACTTAGCGCAAATCGCCTGGCAACAGGCAAGTAATTCCGGTAGAAACTGCGCATGAGCAGTTTTTATAGAGCGTGCGAGGGTCGCATGCTCGTGGGAGGCCTGCACCGCGGGCCGCAACTCACCACAAAATTTGGAGGTGCAAGTATTATGGCACAGAAAATCACTGGCTACATTAAGCTGCAAATTCCCGCCGGCAAGGCAACTCCGGCTCCCCCTGTTGGTCCTGCTCTGGGCCAGAAGGGCGTTAACATCATGGCGTTCACCAAGGAGTTCAACGAACGTACCAAGGGCCAGATCGGCATGATCATCCCCGTTGTCATCACTGTTTACGCTGACCGTTCCTTCAGCTTCATCACCAAGACCCCGCCGGCTCCGGTCCTGATCAAGAAGGCCGCTGGCATCGACACCGCCTCTGGCGTGCCCAACAAGAACAAGGTTGGCTCCATCACTCTGGCTCAGGCCGAAGAGATCGCCAAGACCAAAATGCCTGACCTGAACGCTGCTTCTCTGGAAGCTGCCGTCAGCATGATCAAGGGCACCTGCCGCAGCATGGGCGTCACCGTCGAGGGCTGATCAAGCTCTTTTGCGTGGGAGGATAAATCCGATAACTACCACAATGGAGGAATAAAGTAATGAATCACGGTAAACATTATGTCGACAGCGCTAAGCTGATCGACCGTACCAAGACCTACGAGCCCCAGGAAGCCCTGGAGCTGTGCTGCAAGACCGCTAAGGCCAAGTTCGACGAGACCGTTGAGCTGCATGTCCGCCTTGGCGTTGACAGCCGCCATGCTGATCAGCAGGTCCGCGGCGCTGTTGTTCTGCCCAACGGCACTGGCAAAAACGTTCGCGTTGTTGCTATCTGCAAGGGCGACGCTGCTAAGGCTGCTGAGGCTGCCGGTGCTCAGGAAGTTGGCGATGATGATCTGATCGCCAAGATCCAGGGCGGCTACCTGGACTTCGACGTTCTGGTTACCACCCCGGATATGATGGGCCGCGTTGGCCGTTTGGGTAAGATCCTCGGACCTCGTGGTCTGATGCCGAACCCGAAGGCTGGCACCGTTACCCCCGACGTTGGCAAGGCTGTTACCGATGCCAAAGCCGGTAAGATCGAGTACCGCCTGGACAAGCAGAACATCATCCATGTTCCCGTTGGCAAGGCTTCTTTTGGCGCTGAAAAGCTGATGGCCAACCTGGACACCGTCCTGGAAGCCATTGCTAAGGCTAAGCCGGCTGCTGCCAAGGGCCAGTACTTCAAGAGCGCAACCATCGCCACCACCATGGGCCCCGGCGTTCGCGTTGCCACCAACAAGTATGGTGTATAAGAGAATTTTCTCTTGAAAAATGCTTGACAAACGCACATTCCCGTGCTATTATAATTAAGCTGTTTTTAAGACAGCAGGCGCCCTTTGGGGCCTAACGGGTTTGACCCACCTGCCGAGAAACGTGCGTTTTGAATTTGCTTCAAAGCCATTTTCCCGGCAACGGGAAAGTGGCTTTTTCTTTTGATAGAGCCGCTTGCCTGTATATCTTACAAGCGGAATGAGGTGAAAACAAATGCCCAGTGCAAAGATTCTGGAAGCCAAGAAGGCTTATGTTGCAGAACTGAACACCAAGATCGCTGGTTCTCTGGCTGGCGTTGTCGTTGCTTACAACGGCATCAGCGTTGCTGATGATACCAAGATGCGTAAGGAACTGCGTGAAGCTGGCGTTGAGTACATGGTTGTCAAAAACACCATGCTGCGCCGTGCTGTTGCTGGCACCCAGTACGAAGCTATTGCTGAGTACTTCAAGGGTGATACCGCAATTGCTCTGTCTGCTGAGGACCCGGCTGCTGCTGCCCGCATCCTGTGCAAGGTTGCTGACGCAGACAAGTCCAAGCGCTTCACTGTTAAGGGTGGCTTCTGCGACGGCCAGGTGCTGGATGCCGCTGGCGTCAAGAGCCTGTCCACCATGCCCAACCGCGAAGGCCTGCTCTCTATGCTGGCTGGCTCCCTCAACGGGATCATCGGCGGTCTGGCTGTTGCGATCCAGGGGATCGTCGACAAGCAGGAAGAAACCCCCGCTGCCTGATTTATCTTGCAGCATGAGGAAAGCGGCGTAAACCTCAACAAAACCGCCGCACACAAACAATTATAAAAATTATGGAGGTAACTACCATGGCTTCTGAAAAGATCACTGCCATTGTCGAGTCTGT
>OLPD01001562.1_pt1 | contig 10970 bp, 10 predicted proteins | sample 1672111 | NCBI WGS metagenome assembly OLPD01 (sample SAMEA3136646, study PRJEB25190) | human gut metagenome
GAAACCCGTTTGGAAAGGAGGCGGTCCTATGCCGCGGAAGTGGTTGGCCCTGGCCCTGGCCATCGTCATCGCCGCCGGGGTGCTGGGGATCTTCGGCAGCAGAGGGGGTTCCTCCCCCGCCCAGGAGGCCCCGGTCCAGGAGGAGCCGGGGGCCTTAGAGCCGGTCACCGCCGGCAACGCGGAGGAGCTGCTGGACAAGCTCACCACCGAGCAGAAGGTGGGGCAGCTCTTTTTCGTCCGGCCGGAGGCCTTGGACCCCAACCGGACCCCGGAGGAGGTGGCAGACCCCGCAGGCCCCGGCGTCACCCAGGCAGACCCCGCCTTGCAGAATACCCTCCAGCAGTACCCCGTGGGGGGCTTCGTCCTCTTCGGGAAGAACCTGGAATCCCCGGACCAGCTGTCCCAGTTAATGGACACCCTGTCCCGGAACGCCGCCGTTCCCCTGCTCTTCTCCGTGGAGGAGGAGGGGGGCACCGCCACCCAGGTGGCCGGCCACCCCGGGTTTTCCGTCCCCACCCTGGAAAGCCTGGCCGACATCGGCGCCACCGGGGACCCCGCCCAGGCCAAGGCGGCGGGGCTCACCCTGGGCGGGTACCTGAAGGACCTGGGGTTCCAGCTGGACCTGGCCCCGGTGGCCGACGTGCACACCGGTGACGGCACGGCCCTTCTGGGGGAGCGGGCCTTTCTCGGCAGCCCGGAACAGGCGGCCATGATGATCAGCGCCACGGTGGAGGGTTTCCACCAGGCGGGCATGGCCTGCACCTTAAAGCACTTCCCCGGCTATGGGGATGCGGTCCAAGATCCCCTGTCGGGCTATGCCACCACCGACAAAACCTGGGAGGAAATGCGCACCTGTGAGCTGTACCCCTTCCAGGCGGGGATGGCCTCGGGGGCCGACGCGGTGATGGTAGCCCACATCACCACCCCCAACGCCACGGAGGACGGCCTGCCCGCCTCCCTGTCCTATGAGATGATCACCCAAAAGCTCCGGGGGGAGCTCCGGTTCCAGCGGGTGGTGATCACCGACTCCCTCTCCGACCCGGCCATCACCCAGCGGTACGAACCGGGCCATGCCGCCCTGCTGGCCTTCCAGGCGGGGGCGGACGTCCTGCTCCTGCCCCAGGACTTGGAAGAAGCCTACGGGGCCATCCTCACCGCCGTTCAGGAGGGGGCCATCTCCCAGGAACGGCTGGATGCCAGCGTGCTGCGCATCCTCCACCTCAAGGAGGTCTACGGCCTCCTCTAACCCCAACGCAAGACGCGGGGGAGCAAGCTGCTCCCCCGCGTCTTATCCATTTGGTCGGTTGTTGTGCCGTTGGGTCATCCGTGGCGCTCCACGTCCCACCCCCGGATGGCGCCGCTGTAGCCGTCGATGGTGAAGTCGTACTCGGTGCCGTTGTAGTAGATGGTCCCCTCGTACTCCAGGCGGCCGTCGTCCCGGTCGGTCTCAAACTCGTAGATGTCGCTGGCGGTGGCGCCGGGGACCTCGGCCAGGGCGATCTCCTTGGCCCGGTCGGCGGTGATGGCGGTGGTGCTGCCGCTCTGGCTCTGCCCCTGGTATCCCTCAGCGTCGTAGTCGTAGGAGAGGACGTCGCCGGTGTTCGCGTCGATCTCGTAGTCGTACTCGGTGTAGTCGGCGGTGTAGAACTCCACGTCATAGCAGGTCCGGCCGTCGTCCTGGTCCAGGTTGCTGCGGACAAAGGTGACCTGGTCGGCGGTGAGGCCCGCGTGGTTCAGGGCGATCTCCTTGGCCTGGTCGGCGGTGATCGCCGTGTCCCCGGTGCTGCCGCCATGGCTGCCAGTGCTGCCTGCGGCCTGCTGGTTGCCTGCAATCACCGTACCGGTGAGGGCGTCAATGTCATAGTCGTATTCCTGGCCGCCTGCGGTGAAGTCCACCTCGTAGTAGGGGGTGTTGTTCCGGGTCTCCAGCTCGGCGGTGGTGAAGGTGGCATCGGCCTCCCCGATGCCGGCGGCCTCCAGGGCGATGGCCTTGGCGGCATCCGTGCCGATGTAGTCGGCCTGGGCCGTGGACTGGGCGCATCCGGCCAGGGCCAGCGCCAGCAGGGCGGCGCAGCTGAGTAACATCACATTCTTTTTCATGGTTCGTTCTCCTTTCCTTTGGTTGAGGGTATCGTATCACAGGAACCTGAAAGAAACATGAAATTTCTCAGGGAGCAAACATTTCTTTTTCCAGGGGCAGGGCCAGGGCAAAGGTGCTGCCCTGGCCGGGGGTGCTGTCCAGGGTGATCCGGCCCCCGTGGAGCTGGGCGATCTTTTTCACCATGGACAGCCCCAACCCGGCGCCGCCCCCCTCCCGGCGGGCGGGGTCCACCTGGTAGAACCGCTGCCAGATCTTCTCCTGCTGGTCCTGGGGGATGCCGATGCCGTCATCCCGGACCTGGAGGACCGCCCGGTCCCCTTCCGTCCCCAGGGTCACCCACACATGGCCCTGGGGCTTGCCGTAGGCAAACCCGTTGTCGATGAGGTTTTGCAGCAGCCGGGCCAGCAGGCCCCGGTCCCCCCGGACCCACACCCCTGGCTGGACCTGGCAGGCCAGCCGGTCCCTGGGGTAGGGCTGGTCGGCGCACACCCCCGTCACCAGGGCGGCCAGGTCCAGGGCCTCCCGCTGGGCCGGCTCCGTCCCCTGTTCCAGCCGGGTGATGCTGAGGAGCTGTTGGATCAGCTGGGTCATCCGGTCGGCCTGGCGGTGGATCATGGCCAGGGTCTCCTGCTGCTCCTGGGGGGTCTCCCCGTACTTCTCGGCGTACTCGCAGGCGCTCTTGATGACCGCCACCGGGGTGCGCAGCTCATGGGAGGCGTCGGCGGTAAACTGCTGCTCGGCCTCGAAGGACCCCTCCAACCGGCCAAACATCTGGTTGAAGGTGTCCGCCAGCCGGGAGAACTCATGGTCCCCCGGAGGAACCGCCACCCGGGCGGAGAGGTCGGCGGCCTCGTTGATGGCCGCGGCGGTGGCGGTGATCTCCTCCAAGGGCCGGAAGGCCCGGTGGACGATCCCATACCCCCCCAGGGCGGCCAGGAGGATGAAGGCCGGCAGGGTCACCACGGCGATGAACACCAGGTTGGTGACGGTCTGAGGGTTCTCCGGGGCCTCCAGGATGCCCCGGACCCACAGGCCGCTCTCCCACCCCTGGGGCACCCAGAAGTCCAGGACGTAGTACTGGCCCCCCTCCCCGTCCACGGGGCGGGTCTGGCCGTTCTGGAAGGGTTCCGAGGCGGTGAAGGACACCGGCACCTGCCCGGCCAGCAGGGCCTGGCTTTGGCTGTAGACCAGGGTATACACCCCGTTTTGGTAGAAGGAGAAGTCCTCCCCCAGCTGGAGGGACCCGTCGTCCCCCAGGGAGACCTGGCTCAGGTTCTCCCGAAGGGTGGTCTCCAACTGGTCCATGGCCGTCTGGCGGGAGACGGCCCCGCTGATCACCAGGAGAAAGACCAGCAGCAGCCCCGCCATCCCCGCCATGAGCAGGGTGTACCACAGGGTGAGCCGGACCTGGACGCTGCGCCGCTTCATGGGGCCTTCCCCCCGGCGGGGGGCCGGATGGCCCAGCCCATGCCCCGGACGGTGTGGAGGAGCTTCTCCCCCCGGCCCTCGTCGATCTTCTTCCGCAGGCGGCTGAGGTAGCCGTCCACGTTGTTGGAGCTGCCGGCGTACTCGTAGTTCCAGATCTGATCCTCGATCTGCTCCCGGGACAGGACGGTGCCCGGGTGGCGCATGAGATATTCTAAAATGGCAAACTCCTTGGGCAGCAGGGCGATCTCCTCCCCGCCCCGGGTGACCCGCCGCTGGGCGGTGTCCAGGGTGAGGTCCCCCACGGTGAGGGTGTTGGTGCGCTGGCCCACGTGCTTCCGGGTCATGGCCCGGAGCCGGGCCAGCAGCTCGTCAAACGCAAAGGGCTTTACAAGATGAGCGTCTTTGTGGACGATTTGCGCGGCTTGACCAGGTAGTCGTCCGCCCCCAGGTCCAGGCCCTTCACCCGGTCGGCCACACTGTCCCGGGCGGTGAGGAAGAGGACGGGAGTGTCCATCCCCTGGCTCCGCATCTCCTGGACCAGGGTGTAGCCGTCCTTCCTGGGCATCATCACGTCCAGCACCAGGGCGTCGTAGGCCGTCCCCTGGAGGTAGAGCAGGGCCTCCTCCCCATCATAACAGCCGTCTACGGTGTAGCCGGCCTTGGTGAGCACTTTTTGCAGCAGGCGGTTCAGGTCCCGCTCGTCCTCTGCCACCAGCAGGCGCATGGGGTGTTCCTCCTTCTCCTGGCCGGGTCCAAGTCCCGGCGCGATTGCGTTCATTATACCACAGCTTCCCTCGCCACGCCAGAGGCAAAGCGAGAAGGGGGACAGCTGTCCCCCTTCTCAGGCGTTTTCGGGTGGTCGATGGGCTGGGTAGATGGCACTGGCCGTGGCCTCTGCCCCCTTGAGGGCCTCCGGGTGGCTGCGGGTGACTTCCACCGCCAGCAGGGCCTGGGCCCAGCAGCGGCATAGATGGCCTGGCCGGCGCCCCGGCCGATGCGGGGACAGGGGGTTGGCCGGGTTGACGGCGGCATCCGCCGGACCTTCTCCCTGCCGTTTCGGAGGATCTGAAAGGGCATGGCCCCTCTTGTCCCCTGCAGCCGAGGCAAGATCAGTGGTGGAAGCCCCCCGCCTCTTGCTGGGTCAGGTTGCTGCCCACCCCGTGGCGGGCGAAGTAGTCCACCGTGCGGCGGAAGTCCTCCAGAAACAGCCGGGCCATATTCAGCCCGAAGCCTTGACGAACCAGGATCCGCTGGACTACCGTCCCCTCCGCCCCTGGCGGCAAGGCATAGGCGGGCACCTGCCAACCCCGGTTGCGCAGCCGGTCGGCAAAGTCGTAGAGGTTGAAGGGCACGTCCGCCCCCTCCTCCAGGGTCCAGGTAAGGGCGGGGATGCCCTCCACGGGGTCCCCCCGATAGAGCAGGCGGAAGGGACCGGCAGCCTCAATCTCTCGGGCCAGGTACTGGGCGGTTTTATAGCAGTTCATGTGGATCTTCCGGTAGCCAGCAAAGCCCAGCCGGAGCAGTTGGTAGTACTGGCAGATCACCGGCCCCGCCGGTCGGGAGAAGTTTAACTGGAACACCGCCATGTCGCCCCCCAGGTAGTTGACGTGGAACATAAGCTGCTCCGGCAGATCCTCCCGGTCCCGCCACAGCACAAAGCCGCACCCCAGGGGGGAGAGGCCGAACTTGTGACCCGAGGCGCTGATGGACTTCACCCGGGGGTTGCGGAAGTCCCACTGGAGCTTCGGCGGGGCACAGAAGGGGGCTACAAACCCGCCGGAGGCCCCGTCCACATGGACGGACAGGTCCCACCCCTTCTCCTGCTGGACCTGATCCAGGGCCTGGCAGATGGCCTCTACCGGCTCATAGGCGCCGGTGAAGGTGAGGCCCAGGGTGGTGACCACCCCGATGGTGTTCTCGTCCAGGTAGGGCAGCATGGCCTCTGGGGTGATGGCCAGGCGGCCTGGCTCCATGGGCACCTGCCGCAGCTCGATGTCCCAGTAGCGGGCAAACTTCTCCCAGCACACCTGCACCGGGCCGGAGACCAAGTTGGGCCGGTCGGTGGGTTTGCCCACCTGCTTCCGTGCCTGCTTCCACCGGAAGTACATGGCCAGGCCCCCCAGCATGCAGGCCTCCGAGGAGCCCACCGTGGAGGTGCCCACCGGGTGGCAGGACTCCGGGGCGTTCCAGAGGTTTGCCAGCATGTGGATGCACCGGGACTCGATCTCCGTCGACTGGGGATACTCGTCCTTGTCGATGATGTTCTTGTCGATGCACAGGTCCATCAGTTGGCGGACCTCGTCGTCAGCGTAGGTCTGGCAAAAGGTGGCCAGGTTCTGCCGGGCATTGCCGTCCAGGAAGAGCTCGTCCCGGATGAGTTCCAGGATGACCTCGCTCTTGGATTCGTATCGGGGGACCCGGTACTTGGGCAGGGTCAGTTCGGACTCCGGGCTGCCGAAGATGGTCTCCTCCGACCGGCCACGGCCTCTGCCTCGTTGATGGATCATGGGCTGCCGCCTCCTTGTTCTCAGGGTATGGTTCCATTGTACCTGGAAACCGCCCGCCGTGCAAGGGGCAATCGCCTGGTCTGTAAAGAGGCGCGTCCTCAGGCCGGCCAGACCTCCGCAGACAGAGAAAACGCCGAGGGATTTTTTCCCTCGGCTATAGATGGTGGGATGGGCCGGCCCCTATTCCATCGGGGTCAGCGCTCCGCTGGCGCAGTCCAGCAGGAAGGTCCCCTGGTCGGTGGTGAGAGCCCACATGGGGGTGAGCACCGCCCGGTCGCCCTCCCCGCTGTACCGGTACCCCTCCTCAATGGACTGGATGGTGACCGTCTCCACCCCCAGGGCCGGCAGGCCCTGGACAACGTACATCAGCAGGGTGGCCGCCGCCCGGGCCGGCTGGACCTCACAGTCGGCAGGCAGCCCCTCCTCCGGGAGGGCCTGCTGGGGCAGGAGCTGCCCAGTCAGGTCCTCCGCCTGGGTGGAGAGGGCGGTCTCCCAGGGGACCACCTCCTCCGCCACGGAGACGTTGTGGTTTTCCAGGTAGAGCAGGATCTGCTGGCGGGTGGTGGCCTCATACGCCTGGGTCTGATGGTGCTGCAGCACCACGCTGCCCAACAGAAAGAGGTTGAGCACCACCAGCAGGAAGATCACCGTGAGTTTCAGTTTGGATCGTTCCATGGTCTGCCCTCCTCAGCTCCTCTCCCGGACGGTCCAGTCGGCGGTGATTTCCGGGGTGGTGTCGTCGTCTCGGTAGCAAAGCTGCAGCTCCTTCCCGGTTTGGCCCAGGGCGGTCACCGCGGCGGCCGCCTGCCGCTCCGGCAGGGCCCGCTGGGTCCGGTCGGTGGCGGTGTAGGTGCGCAGGCAGATGGTAAAGGAGGTGAGGGCGCTGTCGGAAAAGACGAACTGGGCCCCCCAGCCCTCCTCCCCCAGCTGGACTTGGGCGCCGTCCAGCAGGTAGCAGAAGGTGAGCTCCACCGTCTCGTCCTCCAGGGTTTCGATGGACTGGCAGAACATCCGCCCCTCCCCCAGCTGGCCGGCGGTGACCAGGTCCAGCACCTCCTCCGCCTTGATCTGCAGATCCTTCTCCCGCTGGGAGAGGGCCTGGAACCGGGCCTGGCTGCTGTCCGAGGCGTGGTAAATGATCTTCCCCTCCTCTTGGATGCGCAGGGTGTCCGACCCCTCCTGCATCACGGTGCCGTCTGCCGACTCGTAGATGGTGAGGGCCCGGGTGTTGAAGTCCAGGGCATCCAGCAGGGCGGTCCGCTCCTCCTCCCCCCAGGAGGCCACGGGGTTGGCGGCGGTGTACACCGTGGTGGTGGGGGGCTGGTCCAGGAGGATGCCATAGGGCGCCAGCACCTGGGCCAGTTCCGGCACCTCGAAGACGAACTGCCCGCCGTTGGGCTGCAGCCCATCCAGGGAGGCCGGCAGGGTGAGGGTGGCGTCCTGAATCTGCCCGGCGTAGTAGTCCCCCGTCTCCTCGTTGTAGTAGTAGACCATATCTGCCCGGCCCCCCCGGGTGGTGAGGAGGAAGCAGCGGGCCGCCCCCTCCCCCTGGCCGCTCTGGGCGGTGAAGGAGACGTTATACAAAAAGTCGTAAAAAACCCACGGCCCGCTCTGGGCGATGGCCTGCTGCCACACCTCCTGGGTGACGGTCCGGGGGGACTCCATGGCTTCGATGGAGTCGGTGAGCAGTTCGCTCAGCCCGCTGGCATAGAGCTGGTCCACCAGGGTTTGGTCGTACTGGGCCCCATAGCGCCCGTCGTCCAGCTGCACCATCAGCCGCACCGGGGTGCCCCGGGAGAGGGCGGTGTTCTGCACCCCGGTGAACACGCTCTCCCCTCTGGTGCCGGCGCCCTGGCCGGCGAAGTTTTGCACCAGCCCGGACTGGTAGACCAGAAACAGGGCCGAGCAGACCAGCAGGACGATGATTCCATTTTCCAGCCGGTCAATGGTCCGGCGGCTCCATGCTTTTTTCATCGGTCCGGCCCCTCCCGCTTCAGCTCCAGGCGCAGGGTGGTGCCGGGGCCCGGCCGGTCCACCAGGGTCAGGCTGCCCTGGTGCTGGCGGACGATCTCCTGGGCGATGGACAGCCCCAGGCCGGTGCCCCCGGACTCCCGGGAGCGGGCCTTGTCCACCCGGTAGAACCGCTCGAAGATCCGGTCCCGGTCCTCGGGGGGAATGCCGATGCCGTTGTCGGCCACCTCCAGCCACACCCGGTCCGGGGTGCAGCCGGCGGTGAGCACGATCCGCCCCCCGTCGGGGGTGTACTTGATGGCGTTGGACAGGACGTTCATCACCACCTGGGAGATCCGCTCCCGGTCGGCTCGGATGGCGGGCAAACCGCCGGTCCCCTCCAGGCGGAGGGTGTGGCCCCGGCGCTGGGCCTCGATGCGCATGGCCTGGCAGCTCTCCTCCAGAAGGCCGGCGAAGGGGAAGGTGGTCAGGTTCAGCTCACTGTGCCCCGAGTCAAACCGGGACAGGGTGAGCAGATCCTGGACGATGTGGGTCATCCGGTCGCTCTCGCTGAGAATGACCCCCAGGAAGCTGGCGGTGGTATCCGGGGGCAGGTCGGGGTTCTCCGCCAGGGTCTCGGCGTAGCTGCGGATGTTGGTGATGGGAGTGCGCAGCTCGTGGGAGACGTTGGCCACGAACTCCTTGCGCATGGTCTCGTTCTTCACCTGCTGGGTGACGTCGTGGACCACCACCAGCACCCCCACCTGCTTTTCCCGGTTGAAGGGGGCCAGGAGGAGCAGGAGGATCCGCTCCCCCCAGACGGTTTCGATCTCCAGGCAGTCCCGGTCGGTGGTGAGCACGGTCTCCAGGGGGACCATGTCCTGGAAGAGGTCCCCATAGGTCACCGCCCCGCCCACCGGGATGGCCTGGCCCAGCATCTCCTCGGCGGCGGGGTTGGAGTGGATGACCTCGCCGTTCTGGTTGAAGGCCACCACCCCGTCGGTCATGTGGAGGAAGAGGGTGGAGAGCTTGGTCCGCTCGCTCTCCACCTCCTGCAGGGTGGACTGGAGCTGGCGGGACATGGCGTTGAAGGCGTTGGTGAGCACGCCGATCTCGTCGTGGGACTCCACCTGAATCTCGTGGCCAAAGTCCCCCTCGGCCACCCGCTGGGCCCCCCGGGTCAGGGCCCGGATGGGGGTTACCATGGCCCGGGAGAGGAGGAAGGACAGCAGCACCGAGATCACCAGCCCAAAGACCAGGGCCTCGATGATCAGCTGGAAGAGCTGGTTGTTCAGCTCCCGCACGGTGGCCCGCTGGTCCAGGATGTAGATGACATAGTCCTCCTCCCCCCGGCTGATGGGCAGGGCCAGGTCCATGTAGCTGGCGGTGAGGTCACTCTCGTCCCCCTCCCGCTTCTCGTTGAGGGCGATGAGGAGGTTGGGGGTGATCTCCTCCAGCGTGTCCCCCGCGTCGTCGTCGGAGCTGGAGAGGATCTGGCCGGTGTCCCCGTCCAGAAGGTAGTAGTTCCGGTTCTTGCCGTCCACTCCCAGGGGGCCCATTTTGGCCACCAGGATCTCGTCGATGGCTTGGACGCCGTCGGTCTCCCCCTCCCGGGCGGTGACCAGGTCCCGGATGAACTCCGTGTCCTGGCTGAACACCTCCACCATTTGGGTGTAGAACTCATTGAGGTAGAACCGGTTCACGGAGTTGACCAGAAAGGCCCCGGCGATGGTCATCAGGCAGACCACCAGCAGAATCATAATCAGCACCAGTTTAATGTGCAGGCTGCGCAGCATGGTTCTCCCCCTCTCTGCCCTGCCGGGTCACGGCTCCTGTTGGAAGTAGTATCCCGCCCCCCGGCGGGTGATGATGTATTTGGGCTGGGCGGGGTCGTCCTCCACCTTTTCCCGCAGGCGGCGGATGGCCACGTCCACCGCCCGGACGTCCCCCACATAGCCCTCGTAGTTCCACACCCGCTCCATGAGCTCCTGCCGGGAAAAGACCCGGCCGGCGTGGGAAGCCAGATAGGCCAGCAGCTCAAACTCCCGGGGGGTGAGCTCCAGGTCCGCCCCGTCCTTGGTGGCGGTGGCCTCCCCCTTTTGGATCACCAGGCGGCCGAAGCGGAGCGCCTCCCCCTCCGGCGCGGGGGCCGGGGTCTGGGGGGCCATGGCCGCCCGGCGGATGTTGGCCTTCACCCGGGCCATCAGCTCCCGGATGGAGAAGGGCTTGGTGATGTAGTCGTCCGCCCCCAGGTCCAGGCCCAGGATCTTGTCCTTTTCCGCCTCCCGGGCGGTGATGATGATCACCGGGGTGCTTCTCCCCTGGTCCCGCAGGCGCTTGCACACCTCGAACCCGTTCATCTTGGGCAGCATCAGGTCCAGCAGGATCAGGTCGGGGGCCTCCTGGAGGGCCAGTGCCAGCCCCACCTCCCCGTCGTAGGCCTCTTGGGTGTCGTACCCCTCCTTGCGGAGGTTAAACCGGAGGATGTCCACAATGTTCTTCTCGTCCTCCACGATGAGGACCCGTTGTTTCTTCTCCATGGCTGCCTCCTCTCCCGGCCGCTCAGCCCTGGCCGGCATCCAGGAGGAAGGAGGCCTTCAGGATGCCCACCAGGGTCTTCCCGTCCTTGATCTCCCCCCGCCGGGCCTTGTCCACCAGGTCCTGGTAGGGCAGCCACACGGTCTCCACAAACTCCCCGTCGTCGGGGTGGGTGGGGCCCTGGGTGAGGTCCTTGGCAAAGTAGAGGTAGATCCGCTCGGCCAGGATCCCCGGGGAGGAGTAGAGGCAGCCCATGTCCTCAAAGGTGCCGGGGACCAGGCCGGTCTCCTCCGCCAGTTCCCGCAGGCCGCTGTCCCGGGGATCCTCCCCCGGCTCCAGCTTGCCGGCGGGGAGCTCCAAGGTCTCCTCCCCCATGGGGTAGCGGTACTGGCGCACACGGTTTCCACGGAACACTGTTCTTGTAATGAACTGAGAGTACTGAAGAT
>OLPD01001565.1_pt1 | contig 10952 bp, 9 predicted proteins | sample 1672111 | NCBI WGS metagenome assembly OLPD01 (sample SAMEA3136646, study PRJEB25190) | human gut metagenome
GGTACGCACGGTGGTGTGAGAGGACGGCGGTTAGTCACCGCCTCCTACTCGATTTTTGAGAAATTGTTGTATTTTTGCACATTGCTTTTTCAGGCATTTTGTGATTTACTAGTTATGTATATTTCTGTAAATAGTAAGTAAAGGATATGAAAATAAATGAAACGAAAGAAGATAAAAAGTATAGGGTACGGGTTTTATTGTATTTTAATGATTATACTATCTGTTTTAGGATGGATTCTATATAATGTAGGTAATTGGGTTTTAGATACATGGGGATTATTATCTATTGATGAAATTATTTTTCACTTAAAAGTTCCGCTTGAAGGGACAAATTCAGATGTAGTACTTGATGGTATAAATGCATGTGTTCCAATGGCGGTATTGGTACTATTTACAATGATTTTTCTGATTATTGGATTAAAAGCCAAGCATGGAAAATGTATGATTTCGTTATTTCTTATAACAGTGATTTCGTGTGGAAGTGCAGTTGGGGCAGCTTATAAAGTATATGATGAATTAGATGTTAAAGAGTATTTGGTAAGTCAAAAAAAGGAGTCTCATTTTATTGAACAGAATTATGTGGATCCACGTACAACAGAAATTACATTTCCAGAGCAGAAAAGGAACCTGATTTATATATTTTTAGAGTCAATGGAATCAACGTATTCATCAAAAGAAGATGGCGGAGGAATGGATTTTAATTGTATTCCGGAATTAACACAATTAGCAAAAGAAAATACTAATTTTTCAAACAATGATAAATTGGGAGGAGGAGTCCCTTCTACCGGTTCAGGATGGACTATGGGGGCAATTTTTGCTCAGACATCAGGATTGCCTATAAAAAACGGGAACAACGAAACTTTAGGAGAACAGGAAAGTTTTTCTTCACAGGCAGTGAATTTGGAAGATATATTAGCAGATGCGGGGTATAATCAATGTTTTATGTTAGGATCAGATGCAACGTTTGGTGGAAGAAGAGCATATTTTGAAAGCCATGGAGATTGCGAAATCTGGGATTATAACACTGCCATAGAGACAGGGAAGATTCCATCAGACTACCATGTGTGGTGGGGAATGGAAGATCAAAAATTATTTGCAAATGCACAAGAAAAATTGACAGAACTAAGTTTCAAGGATGAACCATTTAATTTGACATTATTGACAGTAGATACACATTTTGAAGATGGATATGTATGTGAACAATGTCAAAATGAATTTGGAGATAATCAGTATGCAAACGTAATGGCATGTTCAAGTAGACAACTTAATCAATTTATTAAATGGATTCAGGAACAGCCTTTTTATGATAATACAACAATTATTTTGAGCGGTGACCATTTAACGATGGATTCAGATTTTTGCAATGATGTTAGCGAAGACTATGAACGTAGTGTGTACAATGTGTTTATTAATTTGCCAGAAGGATTAGATACTTCATTTGAAAAAACACATAATCGGAAATTTGCTACATTAGATATGTTTCCTACTACATTGGCGGCGTTGGGCGTTGAAATAAAAGGAGATCGACTTGCATTAGGAGTAAATCTATTCTCAGATTGTGAAACGTTGAGTGAACAATATGGACGAGAAGAATTTAATAAGGCATTGTCAGAAAAGTCAACATTTTACGATATGCTTATCAATGATGTGACAGATATCAATGAATTGCAGAAAAAACGGGAAGAAGAGCAGAATAAAGTAAATAATACAAATGACCAGAATTCCCAAATGAATCAACCAGATGCAGGAGTGGATACGAGTGCTATTGAGACACCGGATGACTGGCAAGGATATACACAGGACGATTATTATTATGAGGATAATGCAGGCTCTGATAATAATAATTATTGGTATGATGGAGGCAATTCAGGAGAAAGTTATTGGGATGGAGGATATAGAGATAATACGACAGTAAATCCGGAACCAACTCCAACACCGGATCCGGAACCAACTCCAGAGCCAGAACCAACCCCAGAGCCAGAACCAACTCCAGAGCCAGAACCAACCCCAGAGCCGGATCCTACTCCAGCCCCATCTCCGACACCAGATAACAACGATAGTAGTGATGTGGGAGAAATAGGCAATAATGGAAATTAGAGAGAAAAACTTCAGTTTATACCGAAGTTTTTCTTAAGAAATTAAAAAAATGTATAGGGAAAATATTATTAATAGTGATTTTAATGGGGGCATTTGCAATTGCAAAAGGACATTCAGGAATTGATACATTGTTAGAAACCGGTTTTTTGATCATAGGTGCAAATGGTATTGAGTATAAAAAAATCTTGAAAGTATATTTGATTGTTAAAGTTCCAATTACAATTTGTACAATGATAGCAGGATATACTGGATTGATTACAAATTTGGTTTATCATCGAGGCGAAAAAGTGGGAATGGCATTTGGGTTTATTTATCCAACAGATTTTGCAGCGCATGTTGTTTATATGATTGCAGCATGGGTATTGATTAGACAAGTGAGATGTAGTTGGATTGAAATCGGAATGATGATAATCTGTGTTATCTTTTTTGAAAAATATTGTGATGTAAGAACAAGTGAAGCAGTAATGATTTTACTAATTTTATGTGTGATTTATTTAAAAATCAGGAACGCATTGGCTGAGAAGAAGGGAACTAAGTATAAGCCATCGATACTATTAAAATGTCTGTGTCTTGTAATACCTTATGGTCTTGCTGGATTTATGATTCTTACATCGAGATTTTATAATCCGGAAATTACATGGATGGCTAAATTAAACACTCTTTTTTCAACACGTCTTGCAATCGGAAAAGAAGCATTTGAACGATACGATATCAAATTATGGGGACAGAATATTCCAATGATAGGAAATGGAGGAACAACGGAACCGGTTCAAGGCTATTTTTTCCTTGATAGTTCATATGTAAATATATTGTTAAGATTAGGATTAGTAGTATTTATTCTAATTATGCTGATGATTTCAATTATAATGATTAGAAACTTAAATCAGCCATATATATTGGCGGTTATGGTAATTATCTGTATTCATTCAGTAATGGAACATCATATGTTTGAATTATTCTGTGATGTCTTTTTTATGCTTCCGTTTGCAAAGTTTGGTGTAGAAGAAAATGAAAAAAAACTAGAAAAGTACAAAGTGACAAGTTAGGAATTTCTACAAACAAGTAGACATTTCCCCATAAAAAGTGTAAGATAGAGTCTAAGAGTATTTATACTTACAATTAATATGGTTAGAAAGAGGAAAGTACATGAAGATGAAGTTTACGAAAAAAATAGCGACAATTCTTTTGTCTGTATGTCTGATCGTACCATGTTTTTCTGTGATGGCGCTAGCTGCAAATGGTGTGATATTCTTTTCTGATCTTGAGACAAGTGTCGGGGATGAATTTACGATCACAGGTACAGCAGTTGTCAGCGGAGATGTAATCGGAGACGCGACGATTCATATGACTTACGATCCTTCTTATATGCGATTTGAAGAGGGAGACGGAGTGAATGCAGACACGGATGGTAATCTGACATTTAAAGGTTCAGGTGACGGAAGTAGTGACCGGATTGAGTTTACAATGAAATTCCAGGCTCTCCAGGAAGGAAGTACAAGACTTGAACAGGGAGATGCGACGGTTACAGACAGCGCTGGATCAAGTGTGGTATGTGAAGAAGGATATGCGGATGTTACGATCGGAGCAGGAGATCCGAGCAAGATCAAGGATGTTGCGAGTGGAACAAGTGTCACGATTGATGGTCAGGAGTATACCTTATCCGGTGATTTCTCAGACAGCATGATTCCAGCTGGATTTACAGCAGGAGAGATTACTTATAATGATTCGACGTATAAAGGTGCTGTGCAGGAAAAGACAGGACTTCAGATGGCTTACCTGGTAGACGGTGACGGAAAAGGCGATTTCTGGATGTATGATTCATCTGACAGCAGCTTCTCACCGGCAGAACAGGTTGTGATTTCAGATACTTATTCTATCGTAATTTTTGATGCAGGCAGTAAAGTGTCTATGCCATCAAAGTATTCAAAAGGAAATCTGGAGATCAACGGCAAGACTTTTGAAATCTGGGATGAACCGGACCGCGATGGTTTCTATGTATTATATGCAGTAAATAATGACGGTGAAGAATCCCTCTATTTATATGACTCTGTAGAGCATACTTATCAGAGAATGGAGACTCCGAAGTCTGCGACTACACCGGATAAGAAGAGTGCAAGCAAATTTGACGCAATTTTAGAAAAGATTTCCGATCATCTGATCTGGTTTGTAGCAGCGGCAGCAGTTATCGTTATTCTTCTGGTAATCTTCCTTCTTGTTTCCGTTGTGAAGTTACATAACCGCAACAGAGAGTTGGATGATCTGTATGATGAATATGAACTGGACGATGAGCCGCAACGTAATCCGGTAAAACCGATCCAGCCTGTTAAGGCAGAAAAGAAATCACAGTTCAAAAAGAGACAGGATGATGATTTCGAAGATGATTATGACGACTTCGATGATGATTTCGACGATGATGATTATTATGATGATGACTTTGACGATGATTATGATGACGAAGGAATAAGTGATGATACTCGCAGCGTTGATGAGTTTGATGATTATTTTGATGATGACGACTTTGATTCGTTCGATGATTATAATATCAAGAAAGAAAAGCGTAAAAAAGGTGATACTTTCGAAATGGATTTTATTGATCTGGATTAGGATTAAGGAGAAAGGCGGGGATGACGATTGTTATTCCCGCTTATTCTTTACAAAAAGTCCCATATTTGCTACAATGTAACGAAAAGAGTAAAATTTATTTTCGCAAAAAAGACTGGAGGATATAGATAAATGTGTGGAATCGTAGGATATGTTGGATCGCAGCAGGCGGCTCCAATCTTACTGGATGGACTGTCAAAGCTGGAGTATCGTGGATATGATTCAGCAGGACTTGCTGTTCGTAATGGAACAGAAGAGACAGAAGTTATCAAGGCGAAAGGTCGTTTGAAAGTACTGTTTGAGAAGACCAATGGTGGTGCAGCCGTTCCGGGAACCTGTGGAATCGGTCACACCAGATGGGCAACACACGGGGAACCGTCAGAGAACAATGCGCATCCGCATATGAGTGACGATGGCAATGTAGTTGCTGTACACAACGGTATTATTGAAAACTATCAGGAGTTAAAGAACAAGCTGCTCCGCAAAGGATATACATTCTACTCTGAGACGGATACAGAGGTTGCTGTTAAGCTGATCGATTATTATTATAAAAAGTATGAAGGAACACCGGTAGATGCGATCAACCATTCTCTGGTCCGTATTCGTGGATCTTATGCGCTTGCTGTGATGTTCAAGGATTATCCGGAAGAAATATATGTGGCAAGAAAAGACAGTCCGATGATTCTTGGCGTAGGAGATGGAGAGAGTTTTATTGCATCAGATGTGCCGGCTATTTTGAAATATACAAGAAATGTATACTATATTGGCAACCTGGAGATGGCAAAGGTCAGCAAAGAGGAAATTACCTTCTACAATCTGGATGGTGAAGAAATCCAGAAGGAGATGAAGACCATCGAATGGGATGCGGAAGCAGCTGAAAAAGCTGGTTTTGAGCATTTTATGATGAAAGAGATCCATGAGCAGCCAAGAGCGGTTAAGGATACTCTGAATTCTGTATTAAAAGACGGAAAGTTTGATCTGACAGATATCGGATTAGCGGAAGAGGATGTCCGGAGAACAAGCCAGATTTACATTGTAGCATGTGGTTCTGCTTACCATGTAGGTATGGTGGCACAGTATGTGATCGAGGATCTGGTGAAGATTCCTGTTCGTGTGGAGCTGGCTTCTGAATTCCGTTACCGTAAGCCAATTCTGGATCCAAATGGTCTGGTGATCATTATCAGCCAGTCAGGAGAGACCGCAGACAGTCTTGCAGCGCTCCGTGAGACAAAAGCGCAGGGAATCCGTACACTTGGAATTGTCAATGTAGTCGGATCTTCTATTGCAAGAGAAGCGGATAAGGTATTCTATACTCTTGCAGGACCGGAGATCTCTGTGGCAACAACGAAAGCGTACAGTACACAGCTGATGGCTTCTTACATCCTTGCAATTGAGTTTGCCAAAGTAAAAAATACAATCACTGAAGAGCAGTATGAAAATTATATTGCCGAATTACAGGCAATCCCGGAGAAGATTGAAAAGATTATTGAAGATAAAGAAAGAATCCAGTGGTTTGCAGCAAAGCAGGCAAACGCAAAGGACGCATTCTTTGTCGGACGTGGAATTGATTATGCAATCTGTATGGAAGGCAGCCTGAAGATGAAAGAGATCAGTTACGTTCATTCAGAGGCATATGCAGCGGGAGAACTCAAGCACGGAACCATTTCTCTGATAGAGGATGGAACGCTTGTGATCGGTGTGCTGACACAGCCGGAATTATATGAAAAGACGATCAGCAACATGGTAGAGTGCAAGAGCCGTGGTGCATATCTGATGGGACTTACAACTTATGGCAATTACAGCATTGAGGATACTGCTGATTTTGTGGTTTACATTCCGAAAACAGATGAGCATTTTGAGGCATCGCTTGCAGTGATTCCGCTGCAGCTGATGGGATATTATGTATCCGTTGCAAAGGGACTGGATGTAGATAAGCCGCGTAATCTGGCGAAATCTGTAACGGTTGAATAAAGTGATGCAAGAAGTTCCAGCGGAATTTCCTGTTGAATAAACGAGATGGACGACATAAAAATGTGCCGTTCATCTTTTTTTTCATATTTTATCACACTTTCATCACAATTATGGGCTAAACTCTTAACTATAGAAAAGGAAAAGAAAGGAGTCTTGAATGATGGACAATCAGTACAATTATTACAGACCAGATTCAGATGAAAATAGAGGAGCAGGCAATCAGCAGGGATTCGGAGCAGGACCACAGAAGGATCCGAGGACTTCAAAGCCGAAAAAAGGTTACATGAAAAAAGTAGCACTTGTTGTAGGAGCAGCCGTATTATTTGGGGCAGTCGGCGGTGTGACGATGCAGGGAACCAGTTATCTGACTGGTAAGCTGCTTGGAAAGAATACAAAGAGTACCGTAGGCACAACAAAGACTGTATCGAACGCAAAGCTTACAACATCTACCAGTACAGTGACATCTGATGTATCAGATATCGTTGAAAATACACTTCCATCAATTGTTTCTATTACCAATATGAGCGTACAGGAAGTACAGAATTTCTTCGGAGGAATCAGCCAGCAGGAGAGTGAAAGCGCCGGATCCGGTATTATCATCAGCCAGAATGATTCAGAACTCCTGGTTGTTACCAATAACCATGTTGTAGAAGGAAGCGATACACTTACTGTTACATTTAATGATGGTAACAGCGTGGAAGCGCAGATTAAAGGAACAGACTCCGCAAGGGATCTTGCAGTCGTAGCTGTTCCGCTTGATAAGATTTCAGACGATACAATGAATGCGATTAAGGTTGCAACACTTGGAGATTCAGATTCTCTGAAGGTTGGAGAACCTGCTATTGCAATCGGTAATGCACTTGGTTATGGACAGTCTGTTACAACTGGTATCGTCAGTGCAACCGGACGAACAATTGATGGATTTGACGGAGAATACATCCAGACAGATGCAGCAATCAACCCTGGTAACAGTGGTGGAGCTCTTCTGAATGCAAATGGTGAGGTAATCGGTATCAACTCTGCAAAGATCAACAGCTCGGCAGTAGAGGGTATGGGATTTGCGATTCCGATTTCTGATGCAAGTGATGTTATCCAGAATCTGATGAATAAAGAGACAAGAAGCAAGGTTTCAGATGAAGAAAGAGGATATCTTGGAATCAAGGGATACGATGTATCTGAAGAAGGTGCACAGATGTACAATATGCCGACCGGTGTTTATGTCAAAGAAGTTATGAGTGGTGGCGGAGCTGAGAAAGCCGGTCTTACAAAAGGATCGATCATTACTGGTTTTGAGGGAAGTTCCATCAGTGGTATGAGCTCTCTTCAGGAACAACTTCAGTATTATAAAGCCGGAGAAGAGGTAACGCTTACCGTACAGATCCCGGATAAGAATGGTGAATATACAGAGAAAGATATCAAGGTTACACTTGGTAAAAATTCATAAAATGATGTGAACACGCCGTTTTATGGGAGTATGAGGTGTTCGAGGATTGCGGGAATTGCATAGCAATGGAGCAATCCGGTTACATCATAAAATACTAAAGAAAGATGCCGTCAGATCAGAAATGGTCTGGCGGCATTATTGATATTGAGACCTATTTGAAATGGAAATGGACTTCAGACTATGTCGGATGCAAAAGTCAGAACCCTTTTTTTAAAATTACCATACAATAATATTGCAGATATAAGAAAGGGGAGCCAAAACGATGCAAAATTGCAGAAATAATAATCCATATATGAGACGTGCAAATTGTGGGTGTGGCAATAATAACAATAGCTGTAATAGTAATTCATATATGGTGAACAATGATGGAAGAAATCCATCGATGGCAGTACCTGTTTACCGAGAACGATCTGGATGTAGCGACCGGGACGATGCGTTAGATGGAATGCCGATCGCAATGGCTTATGTGCCATGGCAGAGCTGGAGACACATATACGAAGCCGGAAAAGGATTCCACAGAGGAACCATATTCGAAGAGCTTGATCTTCCGTTTAAGGGGAAAGGAGGATGCAATGCATGAATGAAATGCCAAATTCCAAACCTTGTAGAAAAGATCTCCTGATGCAGATTGGTCATGCGAGCTTTGCGGTAGATGATGTGAAGCTTTATCTGGACACTCATCCTCGTGATCAGGAAGCAATGGACTATTTTTATGAATATAATAAAAAAAGGAACCAGTTGTTGAAAGAATATGCAAAATATTATGGACCACTCACAGTAGATACCGCTGTTCCTTCCTGCTCAGACAGATGGAACTGGATCAACGAGCCATGGCCGTGGCAGGAAGGAGGGTGTTAGTTTATGTGGAATTATGAAAAACGTTTACAATATCCCGTAAAAATTACCCAGACCAATCCGAAGATGGCCCAGGTAATCATCAGTCAGTTCGGTGGACCGGATGGAGAATTAGCTGCGTCCATGCGTTATTTATCACAGAGGTACACCATGCCGTACAAAGAAGTGACAGGAATTTTAACCGATATTGGCACAGAGGAACTTGCCCACATGGAAATGATATGTGCCATTGTTTACCAGCTTACCAAGGATTTATCTCCGGAGGAAATTAAGGCTTCTGGTTTTGATAAATATTATGTGGACCACACACTTGCACTTTGGCCGCAGGCAGCCAGTGGAACACCGTGGACAGCAACTTATTTTCAGTCCAAGGGTGACCCAATTACAGATTTACATGAAGATATGGCTGCGGAACAGAAAGCCAGGACGACGTATGACAACATTTTAAGGCTTGTAAAAGACCCGGAAGTATGTGATCCGATTCGTTTTTTGAGAAAGCGGGAAATTGTACATTACCAAAGATTTGGAGAAAGTTTAAGAATCGTTCAGGATAATCTGAACAGTAAGAACTTTTATGCAATCAATCCGGAGTTTGATAAGGATTCAAATTGTAGCTGTGGCAACTAAAACAGCGAGTATGGAAAAACGTCCCCAATTATAAAAAATATGTTATAAAAATCCGGTTCGATAAACAAGGTGCAACCTCATAGGCTGCACCTTTTTTAAATGCCTGCCTACTAATGTTATTCTGTATATACCATGCTGATATGCGATAATGCATAAGTTCTACCAGTATCTAATAATTAACGAGAGGAATGATCCTGGATATAATCAGCCAGCATCGAAATAAATTCGGATGCGGTCGGTTTGTCAAATACAGGATAACCAAGCAGCGGGCTTAAAATTTTATTGGAATTCTGATTCCAATAACTGTTGATCATTGTGCGGATGGCAGCTTCAACGCACATGTTGGAAACGCCATACTGCTCGCCGACAACACGGTAGAGATTAGAGGTTACGTTCTTCATATAAAATTCCTGATCTTTGAGAACGAGAGCGACTGCTGAAGCAAGATAGTTATAACCAGAGTAGGTGGAACGGAGACCGGCTTTTCTTAATACATGCCTGACGTCATACATAAGTACCTCCTTCAAATATTCATACCGACTATCTAACTATAGAATAAAGGAATTCTATAGATATGTAAATAATTTTGTTCATAACGATACATTTCGTGAAATTTCGATATATTGTGTGAAGTGGATAATGGAAAAATCTGCTTTTTTTTGCTATAATCCTTAATTGGATAGAACAGACAGAATCAATTTCAGGAGTGAAATTTATGAAGATACAATATCAGAAAATAGAAAACGGACTTGAAATTCTCAGGATCTGGCAGGATTCAGGAATCATAAAAGTACCGGAGCAGATAGAGGGAATTCCTGTCATCCGCATTGCTCCATATACATTTTCACTGCATAAAGATGAAGAAGAGAAAAATGCATCTGTTTATCAGACAGAGACAGATGAAGAGGATGATCGTTTTGCGCAGCCGGAAGAACTCTGCTGTGGTGGAATAGTAAGGGAGATCCATCTTCCGTCTACCGTACAGTCAATTGGAAATTATGCGTTTTATGGATGTATGAATCTGAAACTTTTCCATGGGACAGATGCAATCGTGCGGATGGGTAGCGGGGTATTTACCGGATGCCGTCTGGAGAAGGTGGAGATTGATTTTATGGATGGAAATAAGTCCTGTCTTAAGGAAATTCTGACGGAGATCCGGTATCAGACCATTGCAACACTGCGTTATCAGGGAACGGAGACGAAGATCCTGTTTCCGGAATATTACGCAGATGCGGTAGAAAATACGCCGGCGCGGATCGTGGAGACGCATTATTATGGTTCCGGTGGAGAGTACAGGGAGTGCTTTTACCGGCGGGAACTGGATTATGGAAAATACGACCGGCTGTTTGCACTTTCT
>OLPD01001575.1_pt1 | contig 10882 bp, 9 predicted proteins | sample 1672111 | NCBI WGS metagenome assembly OLPD01 (sample SAMEA3136646, study PRJEB25190) | human gut metagenome
ACCCTTGTATAGTTTGCCGCAAAAATAAAAGGCAGCACCCCGCAGGGTGCTGTCTTTGGCGCAGACGGTGGGATTCGAACCCACGTGACATTGCTGTCAAATTGATTTCGAGTCAATCTCGTTACGACCGCTTCGATACGTCTGCCTATTTAGTTTTTATCGCACCGCCTCGCACAGCGTTTGGAAAAATGCGAGATTTCGATGCAAGATAACGATGAAAGGTTGGGTACGCGACACCCGACAAAGCCCGTCGTTATGGGATTTCCTGCGGACAAGGTGACCTGCCGGATGCAAACTTTCGAGTGCTCCCTCTTACGACCTCTTGGGGAATGCTCCATGTTCTGGGTTCCTGCCGGATACTAAATTAGTATAGCAAAAATGCCGTCCCGCGTCAAGATGCGGGGCGGCATAATTCCTGTATACTGGGGGATATCTCATGTGCATCAGAACAAATGCTGTTTCTGCACTGGGCCGGGGGCAAAGGGGGTATCCTCGTGGTGGCGCACCACGGTCACCTCACGAGTCTTTTCCTCCACATGGCCGTTGGCTTTGGGCACACTGTAAAAGCTGCGGGTAATGTTATAATAGCCGCGCATGTGCTGCACCAGGTATTCGGCCACAGCGGGCAGGCAGTCGGTATCCTCAATGTTTTCATAGTTATAGTCTGCGTACAAAAATGCCGTGTGCTCCCCCTTGCAGACCAGCGTGATTCCCGCTTCGTTCAGATGCAGTTCATCCACAGCACACTGCTTCAGGCCGCTCAGGCCGCTTTCGCTGGCAAGTTGGGTGGCGCGGCGGCGCATAGCCAATGGAACGGACTGCGGGTCCAGCGCTTCGTTGCCGCGCTGGCCGATCTCCAGCAGGATGTCCCGCATCATGCGGCTTTCCAGCAGCGGGCGGATCTTTTCCTTCGCGCGGGCTTCCTCGGTTTTTGCCTGAATTTTTTGCAGCAGTCCCATTCTTTTTCCTCACTAAACACATATCATTGCCCTGCGCACATCCGCATCAGCATCAGGGGCATCTTACTTTTTCATCGTGTAACTAATATTATATTATAGCATACCTTTTCATCCTGTGCCAGCGCGGAAGATAACTTTTACACCAAATTCATTCTGGTAAATCTTTTTAGCTGTGTGCTTTTTTGTATTCAGCTTTCATTCTTTTTTCTCCGTCAAAAGCACAAATTCAATCCCCGTTTTTTTGTCTATTTTACTCTTTGCCTCATGCCATTCATTCTCATTTTTCTTTTCTCTGCTCTTTCCCGTTGCACCCTGCCAGTTTCTGCATTATACTGATAAAAAAGTGCACCGGCAGGTTTCCCCCGCCGGCAGCCGGACAGGAGTGCGGCCTATGAACATTACCGCGTTTGCCCAATATGCCGGGGTATCCAAGGCAGCGGTCAGCCGCTATTTTAACGGCGGGTACTTAAGCGCCGAAAAGCGCGCCCAGATTGCCGCTGCGGTGGAAGCCACCGGCTACCGCCCCAGTATGCAGGCCCAGATGCTGCGCACCCGCCGCACGCGGCAGATCGGGGTGATCATGCCGCGGCTGAGCAGCGAAAGCTGCGCCCGCATGGTGGAGGGCATCAGCCGGGTACTGGACGACCAGAACTACCAGCTGCTGCTGATCAACACCGCCAACGACAACACCCGCGAAGTGCGCGCGCTGGATACCCTGCGGCATGATACGGTGGACGGCATTATCCTGATTGCCACCATGTTTACCCCGGAACACCACGCGGTGCTGCAAAGCCTGCATGTGCCGGTGGTAATCGTGGGGCAGCAGTATCCCGGGTTCAGCTGTGTGTTCCACGATGATTTCGGCGCGGCGCAGGCCGCCACCGCCCACATGCTGCAAAAGGGGCGGCGCAAGCCGGGCTACCTGGGCGTGACTCTGCTGGACAAAGCCGTCGGCCTTGCCCGGCGCGAAGGCTTTGACAGTGCGCTGCGGGATGCAGGTCTCGTGCCCCAGCCGCAGCGGATGAGCATTGCCAAGTTCAACATGGAATCCGGCTACCGCCAGGCGGAGCATCTGTTTGGCCGTGCGCCGGGGCTGGACTGCCTGTTCTGCGCGACCGACTCCATCGCCCTGGGTGCGCTGCAATACTGCCGCAGCCACAGTCTGCGGGTGCCGGATGACATCATGATTGCCGCTGTGGGCGACAACCGCATTGGCCGCGTTGCCTATGTGCCGCTGACCAGCGCCCATCTGCATTACCGCACCGCCGGGGACAAAGCCGCCCGCCTGCTGCTGGACATGCTGGCGGACCCCCATGCCGAGCCGCAGATGATCAAGCTGGATTATGAGTTAAAATGCCGGGCCTCCACCGGGGATGACAACTCAGATGAAAATGTCTGGTCGCTATAACAGGCATCCTTTGCGCCACACTTCCCTGCATCACTGCGGGGAAGTTTTTGTTTTGTGCACCCTTTCCATGCAGCCCCCTGTTTTTTGTGCATTTTACCAAAGAAGGGTGTGAAACTGTGTGAAATCGATAACAGAATCTTTGCAAGTTGGGTCGTTTGGTCAATAGAAAAAGCACTCACCTTCGTATATAATAAAGCTGTCAAATGAAACAGGCCCCGGAACCTCCTACCGGGCCAACAGATAAAAGAAGGAGCGTGCAACATGGATTACAAGAAAGCAGCCCAGCAGGTACTGGACAACATCGGCGGTGCTTCCAACATTGTATCGGCCGCACACTGCGCAACCCGCCTGCGCCTGGTGATTGCGGATAATTCCAAGGTGAACAAAAAAGAGCTTGAAAATGCTGAGGGCGCCAAGGGCGTATTTGAAGCCCAGGGCCAGCTGCAGATCATCTTCGGCACCGGCATTGTGAACAAGGTGTATGACGAGTTCACCGCCCTGGCCGGAATCACCGGTGCCAGCAAGGAGGAAGTCAAACAGGCTGCCGCTTCCAAAGCGCCGTGGTACCAGCGGGCCATCAAGACGCTGGGCGATATCTTTGTTCCCATCATCCCGGCCATCGTGGCTTCCGGCTTTTTGATGGGCATTATGGAAGCGCTGAACTTTATGGTCAACAACGGCTTCCTGAACATTGATACCAGCGGTTCCATCTATGTGTTTGCCCAGCTGTTCTCCAACACGGCGTACACCTTCCTGCCTATCCTGATCGCCTTCTCCGCCGCAAAGGTGTTTGGTGGCAACCAGTTCCTGGGTGCTGTCATCGGCATGATCATGATTCACCCCAACCTGCAGAACGCCTGGACCGTTTCCAACGGCGTCAACGTGATGCAGCCGGTGTTCGGCGGCCTGTACTCGGTGCCGCTGGTCGGCTACCAGGGCCACGTTATCCCCGTTATCATTGCCGTGTGGCTGATGTGCCAGATTGAAAAGCGGCTGCACAAAGTTGTGCCCGCCATGATCGACCTGTTTGTTACCCCGCTGGTCTCCGTTTTCGTTACCGGTTATCTCACCCTCGCTGTCATCGGCCCAATCTTCACCACGCTGGAGGACGGCATCATCAACGGCGTTCAGGCTTTAATTCAGCTGCCGTTCGGCATCGGTTCCTTCATCATGGGCGGTTTGTACGCCGTCACCGTTGTGGCCGGTATCCACCATATGTACACCCTGATCGACCTTGGCCAGCTGGCCAAGTTTGGCTTCACCTACTGGCTGCCCCTGGCCAGTGCCGCCAACGTTGCCCAGGGCGGTGCCGCTTTTGCCGTTGCCCTCAAGAGCAAGAACGCCAAAGTTAAGTCTATGGCCCTGCCCTCCGCCCTTTCTGCCTGCATGGGCATTACCGAGCCTGCCATCTTCGGCGTCAACCTGCGCTACTTTAAGCCCTTTATCGGCGGTCTGGTCGGCGGTGCCTGTGGCGCTTTGTATGCCAGTGTGACCGGCCTTGGTGCCACCGGCACCGGCGTGACCGGCATCTTCGGCATCCTGCTGCATCTGCACATGCCGCTGCAGTACCTCATCATGATGGCAATTTCCTTCGGCGTTTCCTTCGCTGTGACCTGGGTGATCTGGACCCCCGAAGCCGAGGAAACCAAAGCCTGATGTTTTTCCCTCTCAATCAATAAGGAGCTACCTGTTATGAATGCCTTGCAGCGTGATTTGAAGCGTCTTGTCCCCATGGTGGAAGCCGCCGGGGCCGCCCGCGCGGCGGCGGATCCCCACCGGCAGAAGCTGCATGTTCAGCCCCCGGTTGGCTGGCTGAACGACCCCAACGGGCTGTGCCAGATTGGCGATGAATACCATGTGTTTTATCAGTACGGCCCGTTTGACCCCACGGGAGGGGTCAAGCACTGGGGGCACGTGCGCAGCCGCGATTTGTTCCACTGGGAACGCCTGCCCGTAATGTTGTACCCGGACGAACCGTTTGACTGCCATGGCGTTTATTCCGGCTCCGCTCTGGTAGAGGACGGCATGCTGTACCTGTACTATACCGGCAATGTCAAGCACCCCGGCGAATATGACTACATCAAGCAGGGGCGCGGGCACAATGTCTGCCTTGCCACCAGCCGCGATGCCATCCATCTGGACAACAAGCGCTGCCTGATGTACAACCAGGATTATCCCGCCGGGCTGACCTGCCATGTGCGCGATCCCAAAGTGTTTGCACTGGATGGGCGCTACTATATGGTGCTGGGTGCCCGAACACTGGACGACCATGGCGAAGTGCTGGTGTTTGAAAGCGCCGACAAGCTGCATTGGAACCACATCAACACCATCACTACCCCCAAAGCCTTTGGCTACATGTGGGAATGCCCCGACCTGTTTGAGCTGGACGGCCAGTGGTTTTTGGCGGTATCGCCCCAGGGCATTGCCTGCCAGAACGTGTACGGCTGCGGTTACTTTGCCCTGCAGGGTGACTGGCGCACCGATTGCACATTGAGCGAATTCCACGCCCTGGACGATGGCTTTGACTATTACGCGCCCCAAAGCTTTGCCGCCGCGGATGGCCGCCGCATCCAGTTTGGCTGGATGGGCATGCCGGATGCCGATTACACCAACCCCACCGTGGAGTATGGCTGGCAACACTGCCTGACCCTGCCCCGCGTGTTGACCCAGGACGGCAATGGCTGCCTGCTGCAAGCCCCCGCCGCCGAGCTGAACGCCCTGCGCGGCGAAGCCCGCCAGCCGGCAGACGGCGAAACGGTTGAAACGGACCCCTGCTTTGACCTGACCGCCTCCCCCGCCGGGGATTTTGTCCTGACCATTGCCAACGGCCTGACCCTGACTTACACCGAAGCGGACCGCACCTGTACCCTGCGCTTTACCGATGCAGCGATTGCCGCCGGGCGCACCGAGCGCAAGGCTATGCTGGATGCCCCCTGCCGCAGCCTGCGTGTTGTGGGGGATGCTTCCTCGCTGGAAATATTCCTGAACGACGGTGCCGCGGTGCTTTCCACCCGGTATTACCCGGCAGCGGGCAAGGTTGCCGTGCAGCTTTGCGGCGCAGGCAGCACCCTGTATTCCCTTTCGATTTAACGGAGGACATTCCATGGCACATGATACCCTGTATGCGATCGGCGAAGCGCTGATCGATATGATTCCGTCCAAAACCGGCTGTTCCTTTGCCGAGGTTCCCTCTTTCAGCCCCCGTGTGGGCGGCGCGCCCGCCAACGTGTGCGGTGCTTATGCCCGCCTGGGTGGGGATTCTGCCCTGCTGACCCAGCTGGGAGATGACCCGTTCGGCCACAAGATCATTGATGAACTGGCTGCCTGCGGCATTGATACCAGCCACATCTGTTTGACGGACAAAGCCAACACCGCCTTGGCCTTTGTTTCGCTGGAAGCGGACGGCAACCGGACGTTCAGTTTTTACCGCAAGCCCTCAGCCGATTTGCTGTACGCCCCGGAGCAGGTGGATACCAGCCTGTTTGCCAACGCCTATGCCCTGCATTTTTGCAGCGTTGCCCTGGTGGAAAGCCCCATGCGGGAAGCCCACAAAACTGCCATTGCCGCAGCCCGCAGCGCCGGGACTATCATTGACTTTGACCCCAACCTGCGCTTTCCGCTGTGGCCGGACCGTGATGCTTTGCGCCGCACGGTGCTGGAGTTCCTGCCGCTGGCCGATGTGGTCAAAATCTCGGACGAAGAGCTGGAATTTCTGACCGGCACCAGTGATATTGAAGCCGCCCTGCCCAGCCTGTTTGTGGGCCATGTACAGCTGGTGCTCTACACCTGCGGCAGTGCCGGTGCCCACGCTTACACCCGCACCGCCCACGGCTTTTCCGCCAGCAAGCCGGTAAAGGCCGTGGATACCACCGGCGCCGGGGACGGGTTCATCGGCTCGTTCTTGTGGCAGCTGCACAAAAACGGGGTGGACCGCGCCGCCCTGCCCGCTCTACAGGCGAACCAGCTGAACCAGTGGCTGGATTTTTCCAACCGGTTCTGCGGTTACAGTGTGCAGCGCTACGGTGCCATTGACAGCTACCCCACCATCGACCAGCTGTAACTTTCTGCCATTCTCTGCTATTTCATCATAAAGCAGCCGCCCGGTACAGGATTTGTACCGGGCGGTTGCTTTACGGTATAGATTTTTCTTTTCTATATTCGCTTTATACAAGTCTTAGGATTATAAACTTCAACGTTGCTTCATCCGCAACATTTATTCATCAATTTTAGATTCCAAGCTCCTAAGTGTATGTCCATCAGCATCCTTCCAGCTTGTCAGTCCATTCGCACTCTTGCCAATCACAAACATTGCAGCATAGGAAGGACTGGTAAACAGCAAATTCTCTATCAGTTTCCCGTCAGCATCAAGCGTAGTCTTCTTTCTTTTTTCTTTGATAACTTCCGAAATCGTATCATCGTCCGATGGAGAGATGTGGCTTCCCGCCAAAACCACAAATCCTTCTGCAGTCTGCATTCCAACGGCTTCGACCGTACCAATTGTTTTAATGGTTCTTTTCAGATACAACTTCCCGATATCATCCGCCTGTTTTTCTTCAACTTCCGTTTTTACTTCAACTGGCTTGGTAATAGGTTCAAACAGCTTATGTCCCAAGGTTCCCATGATTACTTTTGCATAATCAATGAACTCCTCCAGTTCGCATTCTTTTTCTTCTGTAATATTACCCGGCGTAGGATCATTTCCATTTTTGACCTCATAGCGATTCGCTTGCAGTGCCAAATTACAGAAACGGTTTTCAAGATAGCTTATCTCAGTGGGTCCAAATGAATTATTGGATGTGGTAAATACGATGGCTTCTGTCCAGTAATCTTTTTCTGGATTTCTCTTATGCTCCTGCAGGCGATTCAGAATACCTTCACCGTTTTCCTTGCTCCAGCCTGTCCAATATAAACAACACCTTTTCCAGTGGTGTCTGAAGTACCAAAGAGGAAATAAACACCACTCTGTTTTAAATCCTCTCGTTCCTTGCAGCGGTCAAGCTCTGTCCGAGGAATTTTATATGCAATACCTGTCCAATTCGCCAGTGTACATTTTATTCTGCCACTGGCCTCACCATCCATCAGAAACAGATTTATACTTTTGCCTCGCATCACTGTATCCTCCTCGCCTTATATTTCCCTTTTCACATAGGTCAGTTCTACATCATAACCAAGCTTTTCTAACATCTGCAAAAATGTGTTATTTACAATTCCGTCTTTCTTCTTTATCAGGCGATTTACATAGGACGGCGTGGTTCCAACTTCTTCAGCCAGCTTTGCCTGCGTGGTCGCAGCTTCTATACATTTTACCTTTACATCGACCTCTATATTATTTTTCAGCATACTTCCACCTCATCTGTTTGAAATATATTTCACTGTAAGTGTAATTTATTATATCTCAAGAATTGAGTTTTTTCAATCGCTTAGAGCTATTCCGTTTATTCATATTATTACAAAGTTATTTCCAAAAACAATAAATAAATTACAACCAAAATAAGTTCCCCTCAAATACATCAGAATACCCCCTCTATAATTCAACCGTTTCATTTATCTTAGCAACAAAATGAGGCGTATCCATATATCGTGGATACGCCTCATTTTGTTTATTCTATTATCTTTATACGTTTTACAGATGCAGCACGCGGTCCTTGATTTCGGCGGTGCGGCCCTGGTTCCAGAACTGGGTACCGATGTAGCCGCACGTACGACGGGCGACGTTCATCTTCTCCTGATCGCGGTTGCCGCAATTGGGGCACTCCCACACCAGCTTGCCATCGTCCTCGACAATCTTGATCTCACCGTCGTAGCCGCACACCTGGCAGTAGTCGCTCTTGGTGTTGAGCTCGGCGTACATGATGTTGTCGTAGATGTACTGCATCACGCGAATGACAGCCTTGAGGTTGTCCTGCATGTTGGGAACCTCGACGTAGGAGATGGCACCGCCCGGCGAAAGCTGCTGGAACATGCCCTCAAACTTAAGCTTATCGAAGGCGTCGATCTCCTCGGACACGTGGACGTGGTAGCTGTTGGTGATGTAGCCCTTGTCCGTCACGCCCGGGATAATGCCAAAACGACGTTGCAGGCACTTGGCGAACTTGTAGGTCGTCGACTCCAACGGCGTGCCGTACAGCGAGAAATCGATGTCGCTCGCAGCCTTCCACTCGGCGCACTTGTCGTTCATGCGCTGCATGACGGCCATGGCAAAGGGCGTGCCTTCCTTCTCGGTGTGGCTGTGGCCCGTCATGTACTTGACGCACTCATACAGGCCGGCATAACCCAGACTAATGGTGGAGTAACCGCCCACGAGCAGCTTATCGATCGTCTCGCCCTTCTTCAGACGGGCGAGGGCACCGTACTGCCAAAGAATCGGTGCGGCGTCAGAAAGCGTGCCCATCAGGCGCTCATGGCGGCACAGCAGGGCACGATGGCACAGCTCAAGGCGCTCATCGAAGATCTTCCAGAACTTGTCCATATCCTGGTGCGAGCTCAGCGCGACATCGGGCAGGTTGATGGTCACAACGCCCTGGTTAAAGCGACCATAGTACTTAGGCTTGGTCGGGTCATAGTTCAGCGCGTTGGCGACATTGTTAAAGCCGTTGCCCGAACGGTCGGGCGTCAGGAAACTACGGCAACCCATGCAGGTGTAGCAATCGCCGTTGCCGGCGGTCTCGCCCTTCGACAGCTTCAGCTCGCGCATCTTCTTCTCGGAGATGTAATCGGGCACCATGCGCTTGGCGGTGCACTTAGCAGCCAGCTGGGTCAGGTAGAAGTACGGGGAATTCTCGTGAACGTTATCGTCCTCGAGCACATAGATGAGCTTGGGGAATGCCGGGGTAATCCACACGCCGGCCTCGTTCTTAACGCCCTCGTAGCGCTGGCGAAGCGTCTCCTCCACAATCATGGCAAGGTCATGCTTCTCCTGAGGCGTACGGGCCTCGTTAAGATACATAAAGACCGTCACGAACGGCGCCTGGCCATTGGTGGTCATAAGGGTCACGACCTGATACTGAATCGTCTGGACGCCGCGACGGATCTCGTCACGCAGGCGATCCTCAACGACCTCGCGAACCTTTTCGGGAGATGCGGAAACGCCGAGCTCCTCGAGCTCGCGGGCGACCTCGCCACGAATCTTTTGACGGCTCACCTCAACAAAGGGGGCAAGATGGGTCAGCGAGATGGACTGGCCGCCGTACTGGGAGGAAGCAACCTGGGCGATAATCTGCGTCGCAATATTGCAGGCGGTCGAGAAGCTGTGCGGCTTCTCAATCAGCGTGCCCGAAATAACAGTGCCGTTCTGGAGCATGTCCTCCAGGTTCACCAGATCGCAGTTGTGCATATGCTGGGCAAAGTAATCCGAATCGTGGAAATGGATCAGACCCTCATTATGGGCATCCACGATCTCCTGAGGCAGCAGCACGCGCTGGGTCAGGTCCTTGGAAATCTCGCCAGCCATATAGTCGCGCTGAACGGAGTTGACGGTCGGGTTCTTGTTGGAGTTCTCCTGCTTGACCTCTTCGTTATTGCACTCGATCAGCGACAGGATCTTGTCATCGGTCGTGTTCTTCTGGCGCTTCAGGCTCTGAACATAGCGATAGATGATGTAGTGGCGGGCAACCTCGTAGCAGTCGAGACGCATGATCTCGTCCTCGACCAAATCCTGGATCTCCTCGACCGAAACGGTGTGGCCCGCGTTCTCGCATGCCTCGGCGACGTTTTGTGCCGCGTAAACCACCTGGCGGTCGGTTAGACGAGAGCTCTCCTCGACCTCCAAGTTTGCGGCGCGAATCGCATTGACGATCTTATCGATGTCAAAGACAACCTCGGTGCCGCTGCGCTTGATGATCTTCATCCTCTTGCCTCTTTCGCGTCGTAGCCTCATTGCGCTTCAGAGCCAAACGATGCCCGGCAGGGCTTGCCCCTGTCTTGCGGCGCCGTCGCGCAATCTGTGTTCTCGATAAACCATAGGTCCTCATGCGGACAATCCTCGCGGCCGATCAAGCGGCTCAAAGGCGTGTCCAAATGGGACGAATAAGGTCTTCGTACTCTGTCCGCCATCTATCATACGACAAAGACGCATCTATATCCTGTATTCTTTTTTTAGGTCAAACACAACATATAGTGTTTCAGCAGGTCAAAGCAATTAGTCATTTTGCAGACGCATTATAAATGAGGGGTATTTGACAAGTCGGTAAAACGTTACCAACACGGCTACCTGCATGGCAGCTATAAAACCCCCTTAGTCAAGCCGCTGACAAATCCTACTAAAACCAAGCCACTCACGACAAAAGAATCCAAAAGTTTATGCTTGACCAACATGTTGCGGTCACGCTCGGCCAGGGCGTATGCAATCTGTCGGCACCCCCTACGGGATGCGAAGACCATCGCGTACAAACCTTGGATCAATATTTGCTGGCATATTTGCCGGCATGTTTGGCGGCATAAAACAAAACAGCTCAGAGGCGAAGCCTCTGAGCTGCGAACATTTGGTGGGCGTTAGAAGATTTGAACTTCTGACCTC
>OLPD01001579.1_pt1 | contig 10868 bp, 3 predicted proteins | sample 1672111 | NCBI WGS metagenome assembly OLPD01 (sample SAMEA3136646, study PRJEB25190) | human gut metagenome
ATAAAAGCTAATTCTGTCAAGGGTTCAGCAGTTGATTCAACTGCATTACCGTTTAAGGATAGCAAGTATGAGAATGATGTAGCATTTGATAATGCGGAAACTCCTGCAATTAAGGATTATTATGTAAGAGTTCCGGATGTTGATGCTGATAGCATTCAGTTTAATGTAACACTTACAAATCCTGATACTACAACAATAACAGCATCAGACGGTACAACTCTTACACCTACAAAAAATGGTGACGGTACATACACAATTAAGGCTCCTCTTACAAATAAGGGACAAACTGAAAATACTATCACTATTACAACAAAAGCAGGTACAGATAATGATGCACCTACATTGACATATACATTCCATGTTCAGCAACTTGTAACACCTAAAATTACATTGAACTATGGTAACTCACCGGTTGGTGAAATTATGAAAGATACATCAATTACGGATAAAGATGCAGCAATAAATGATTTCAAATCAACACATGTATTTAGTGGTGTAACATCTAATTTGAATTATTATACAGAAGCTTGGTCATCTTATGTAACAGGTAATACAGTTTATAACGGAGACGAAGACCCAACAGCAATATTTGTATTCCAAAGAAGTGATTTTAGAGATGTTGGATTTACAGCGACAGACGCATTGGGACAAACTGTTAATTCTAATGATGTAAATATCACATTGACAATGACATCATTTAAGGGAGGATTTGTAAACTACGATAGTACAGACCAACCAAAAGATGTAACAGCAAACGTAAAAGGAAATAATTATTTATTTACTGAATTTACACAATATGATATCAGACCTGATATATATGATATGAAATATTCATTTATAGACTCTGTAACAGGTGATAAAGTAGAAGAAACAAGAAAAGTAATCGCTGTTTCAAATCGTGGTGATGTGTTCATGGATGCGAATAAGACCGTAAATAATATCGATGCTACTAATATTATTAGTAATAATTCATATTTCTTAAAGAGCAGTGTAAACTCTTTGTACAAGTTTAGAATTGCAGATACAGTAACTGATGCAAACAAGGTTGTAAATAATATCGATGCCACAGAGATTATTTCAAAGGTTGCAGTAGGTCTATCTCAATTTTATAATAGATTACAATCAAAATAATAAAAAGAGGGAGATTAGTTTATGAAGAATTTAAGAAAAATTATTTCAACTTTTTTGGCACTGTCAATGATTTTAACATTGATGGTACCAAATGTGTTGGCAACTGATACTTCAGAGTCCAGTACATCACGTGGCAAAATAAATATGGTGTATTTGGGAACTGGAACAGGAAAGAGCACAGATACATTATCTGAACAGGTAATTCCGGATACATCGGAATGGACTGCCGGAGCAACTGACGGAACTGTATTTTGGGTTGGTCTTTCATTGTCTGATATGAAGAAAATGGATACAACAGTTTCAGGTGATCCCGGAAGAACATCACATTTTTCAGATTATGCAAATGCAGATGCATATGATTGGACCGGAGCCGGTGGTATTTTTAATATCGCAGCAGGTATAGAGTATGCCAGTGAATATGTAAAGCCGGTATATGTCAGTGACGCTCAGATGAAAAATAATGCTTACGAACCGGCTGTTATGAAAAAATTAGATAACAGATATAACAATTATACATGGGACGTAACAAATATTGCGGCTGAGGTAGGAGGTTCAACAGGTAGAGAAACTTCTGCAATTAAGACTGAGGACAAGCCTAAGCTACTATACACAAGTATAACAACATCAGGAGATATAACTACGAATATATTCGGTTTCACGGATGACTTGAATAATGATCCTGTATATATCTTAGCAGTACCATTTAGATTAATAAAGAAACCGGCAGATGGAACAACAGTTGTTCAGGCTGCTTTGAATCCGGCAAACTTTGTTATTCAAACCGGTTCGAGTGTTGATCCTAATTGGTTGGCTCAATGGAATGTAGATAGAACAATTACACCGGAAAGTAACCTAAAGAATCACTTGGATTATACCGGAAATCTTAATTTATTCCCTGCAGGTGCAGCTAAGAAGACAGGTATTTCTATTAAGTCAGGTACAATGGCATCAACTCAATTTGTAGGTGATGTATTTAAACCGGGTGTGAATTTGCAATTCGATTATGACGATAGTTCACACGCAGACCTTGGTGAAAGTGATACTGTTACATATAAGTATGGTGCAGCAGGTATTACAGCAGCAGACAATGCAGGCTTGACTAATATTCCTGCAACACTAACAACTGATGTAAACGGTAAGCACATATATGCAATCGTTAAGAACTTTATATGCGACCTTGGTGCATTAACAGTTAGTGAAATTAAGACTACAGAGATTACAGTAAGCGGTGCTCCGACAACTGCTTATGACGGTACAGCAATTAACTTCAATGATTTGGTTGCTACGATTAAAAAGAACAATGGTACATCAGTTGGTGATCTTAAATTCACAAACTATGAAAATGTCAGTAATGGCTTGGCAATTTACAAATCTAATGCTGCTGGTACCGTTAATGATCAGGTAACAGCTGCTGACAAATATGCTCACGGCGACAACTACTTTGTAGTAGCACTTAAGTCTGATACAACAGTTAAGAGTGCACCATTTAAAGTAACATCAAATTATGATGATATTACAATTTCAGCATCAACAAACAATGCTGCTAAGACATCATACAACAAAGATGATAACTTCGACCCAACAGGTATCGTTGTAAAAGCTAAGAAAGCATCAGAAACAACAGGTGCTGATGTAGCATTTGATAACTTTGACAGCAATTACAAAGTTGTAATTGCAACAAGCGAAACAGAAGCTAAGACAGCAACAGCTGTAACAGCAAGCACAAAGATTACAGAAGCTATGCTTGATGGTAATCACAAGGTTTACGTTGTTTACACAAATGCAGGTAGCAATACACAATCTGTAGTTTCAGTTGCTACACTTGGTGCAAAGAAGATTAAGAGTGCAACAATTAGCGGTGGAAAGACAGCTTATACATATGGCGATAAGCTTAAGACAGATGACCTTGAGTTGAATGTTACATATGATGATAACTCAACAGGCAAAATCTCATATGCTGATTTGGCAGCAGCCGGTATTACAGTTAAAATCGGTGAAACAGTAGTTAATGCTGACACTGTTATCACACTTGATATGAAAGATAAGACAGTTGACTTTATCTATGACGGTAAAACACTTACTTCATCAGCTAAGATTACTGTAGCTGCAAAGACAGTTTACTACACAGTATCAGACGCAACAATTACAAAGGTATATGATGGCGGATTAACTATTCCTGCAGATCAAACACTACCTACAATTTCAATTAAGGATTCAGCTACAGCATTTGTAGGTGCTGACTCATACACAGTTACAGGTACATTTGCATATACAGATAAAAATGTAGGCACAGATAAGAAGATTAAACTAACAACTACACTACCGGAAACAAACGGTAAGTACACATTTGCACCGGATACAGATAAGATTAATGCTGACGGTACACTTAAGACAGCTGCAACAATTACAGCAAAGGCTCTTACAGTTAATGCTGATGCTATAAAAGTTCCTGCAGTTAAGGCTAACCCTAATGCTACAGCTGATGTAACTGCTGATAGCTCATTGGTACTAACTAAGGATAATTCATCTATAGTTGATGGAGATAACGTAACACTTCCATTTACATATAAATATGCAGCTAATGATGTAAAGACACCGGGTACTCCTGATGTAACAGTTACAGAAAAGGCTCTTACAGGTACAGATGCAGCTAACTATTCATTCACTCCTGCAATAGTAACTGTTAAGGGTAGCGTAACTCAAGAAGCTTTCTCAGATATAGAAATTTCAGGTCCTGCAAAGGTAACATACACATATCCTGATTTGACACCTGACTTTGGCGGTTTGGTAGTTAATGCAGTATATGGTACAGGTGCTTCGGCAACAAAGGCTCCTGTTACAAACTACAAGCTATTGGATAAAGCCGGTAACGAATTTAATGATGAAGCAAAGCTTCCTTATGGAGATACAACAATAACAGTATCATACACAGAAGGCTCAGTAACAAAGACTAAGACAATTACTCTAACAGCAAAGAAAAAACCAATCAAACTTTCAGACATCACATTTGAGGCATCAAAAGCATATGGTGATAATAATGTAAATGCATCAGCAACATTACCAACAGATGCTATTGTAGCTACTGATGCTGATAAGGTTAAGCTAACATTTAAAGCTGAATTTGCTACACCTGAACAAGTTGGTGACGCTCAAAAGGTAACATTCTCAGACTTTAAGTTCGCTAAGGTCGGAGAAGGTGAAGAAGATGTATCAGGCAACTATGTATTGGTTAAAGATGACGGTAAAACAGAAATAGATGCAAATACGACAGTTGAAGGAACAGGTAAGATTACTCAAGGTACACAAGTGGCTCCTGTAGCTCCAACAGTAAGTGTTGACCAAAAGACAAACAACATTGTTGTAGCAGGTCCTTTGGGTGATAATATTGAATACTCAATTAACGGAACAGATTGGCAGACAGGAACAACATTTACAGGTCTTGAAAATGGTAAGGCATATACTGTTTATGCAAGATATAAGGCTACAGAAACACTTGCAGCATCTCCTGCATCAACAGCAGACGCTACAACATACAAGAACCACCTTGTAGTTTACAAAGTAAATACTTCAACAAGCCCACTTGCTGAAATCTATACAAACGAGACATCAGCAACAAGTGATAACGATATTAATACAAAGATTCTTACAGCTAAGCCAAGCAAGTTCAAGGCATACTTCACAGATCTTGCAGGTAAGACAGCTATTACATATCCATTCACACTTTCAACAGAAACTACACTTTATATGTCTCAAACAGCCGGCGGCGGTGGCGGCGGCGGCGGACGCAGCGTATCAATTAAACTTGATAAGGATACTGTTTCCGGTGTTGTAGGTGATAAGATTAAAGTTACAGCTACTGTAACAGGCTCAACAGCTAAACCAACATGGACATCATCAAATGAAGATGTAGCAACTGTTGACGAAAACGGTAACATCACATTTGTTGGTAAGGGTACAGCAACTGTTAAGGTTAAGGTCAACGGCATAGTTAAGAATATTCCTGTAACTGTTAAAGAAGCTACAGCAACACCTGTACCAACAGTTAAGCCGACAGAAGCACCTGTAATCAACACAGAATATACAAAGCCATACGCTTCAGGTTATGATGACGGTTCATTCCTACCAAATAACAACATCACAAGAGGCGAACTTGCAGCTATGATTGCAAGACTAAGCTATGGTGACGATCTACCTGACGGTATGTATCAAGCATCATTCCCTGACGTTGATTCAGACGCTTGGTTCAACAAGTACATCGGTTATCTTGAAGATAAGGATGTATTAAGCGGTTATGAAGACGGTACATTCAGACCTATGGATACAATCACAAGAGGCGAAATCAGTGCAGTTATCGCAAGAGCTCAAAGATATGATTTGATTTCATACAATGGCATCTTCACAGATGTAACGGAAAATGATTGGGCTAAGGATTACATTGAAACTCTTGCTGACAAGAATATCGTTTCAGGTTATGAAGACGGTACATTCGGTCCATATTCACCGCTAACAAGAGCTGAAGCTGTTGCAATTATCAACAGAGTTCTTGTAGAATCAACACCAATCGTAACATTTACTCCTAATGACATTGCAGGTCACTGGGCAGAGGCAGACATTCTTCTTGCAGTAAATGAAAGAATGGTTGGCGCAAATGCAGTAGTTCCTACAGTAAAACCGGAAGAAACAGCAGCTCCCGAAGAAACTGTTGCTCCTGAAACAACAGTAACTCCTGAAGAAACTGTTGCTCCTGAAAAGACAACAGCTCCTGAAGCAACTCCTGCTGCTTAATAAATATCGAATTATAATAAATGCGATAAATAAAGCAATGTAATGACACAGGGCGGTTATCGCCCTGTGTTATTGCATTTCCAATGGCATTGTCCGTATCTTTGGACAATGCTTTCGGAAATGCAATAACAATTAAAATAATAAGCTGTGTAATTGATTTAACGGAAAAGAGGTGTAATAAATGAAAAAAATATCTGCATTTTTGATTATAATGATAGCAATGCTTATGGCAGGTGTATGTGCTCATGCGGCTGACTTTAGCGTAGATACAACGTCGCTTCCTATGGGTGAGGCATATAAGCCGTACTCAGCACAAATAACAATGAGCGGCGGAAGCAATGACGGATATAGTTTTGAATTTATATCGGGTTTTAAACCAACAGGTCTTACTGTCAACGAGGACGGTTCAATAACGGGTACTCCGACAAGTGCCGGATATTATGCTAATATGAATATCCGTATAAGTAATGTAGACGGTACATACAGAGATGTTACATTTAAGATTAATATAAGAGCGAGATCTATCAAGATTAATGTAACTGCTCCCAAGAATATTATATATGACGGAAACAGTTATACAGCGACAGTTAAATGTTATGATTTGAACGGTGGAGAACTGACAGACGCTGTACCGATTATAAGATACGGTAAAGATAATCTTTCGTCTGTAACAGATGCCGGAACATATTATATTGATGTTTATGTATCGGGTTGTATCATATCGGAACGTGAGGGTGATACGCATATTCAAATTGAACGTCAAGGTGCGTCAATTTCATTAAGCGGTGACAAAGAATATCAATATGACCAATTACCTCACCCGCTTACGGCAGCTGACGTAACGGTAACACCGCCTGCGGCAGGATATGTTATTGAGTATAGCAGAAACGGCGGTGAATACACAACCGATGTGCCTGTTTCAAGCGGTATATATACTGCAAGGGTGCATACAACAAACCCTAACTATGAAACGATATATGACGAATGTACAATTAAAATCATAGGCGAAAATGTAAACTTTACGGTAACAAATACATCGTTTACATATGACGGAAACAGTCATAAGGCAACTGTTTCTTCCGATCCCGCAGACATTGGATATAAAGTTACATATACTAATTCAAAGGGTGAAACTGTAGAAAATCCGACCGATGCAGATGTTTATACGATAAAAATTACACTTGATAATGATAAAGTGTATTCAATCGGAAATGATTATGATAATAAACTTACAATAAGTCCGCAATCGGGTCACTTTACAACGGATGAAAGCTGGGTATATGACGGAAAGACGCACAAACCGAATATGACGGTTGACGCACCGTATGATGACAGTAAATATACAATAACATACCGTAAGCAAGGTACAGAAACTGACTTGACTGAAATTACGGATGCCGGTGTATATGATATAATAATCACTTTCCCAAACGGCAACTATATTGCCGATGAAACATCATCGAAAACAATAACGGTTACGCCGAAAACAGTTAATTTTACGGTTACAGACAATGTAGTTGATTATGATGGTAAGGAACATACCGCAAAGGTTACACCGACTGAAGCTTTGGCATCGGATTTGTATTCCGTAAAATACGTTAAACGTGATACAGAAACAAAACTTAACAGTGTTACAAATGCAGGTGTGTATGATATAGTAATTGAACTTGCAAACAGCAACTATACTTTAGACAATTCTTTCAGTGCAACAATGACTGTTAATGTTACATATACATTTAATTTGGGTAATTCACCGGCTGCTATGATTTATAAGGATACGACGCATGATGCGGAATGGCAGAAAGAAGCGTTGGATTACCTAAAGGCAAATCACAAATTCAGTGAAAACTATTTGCCGAAGGACTGCAGTGCCGATATTACATATAATCCTATAAATAACATTGATGCAGACGGTAACGAATATACTGTAATAACAAGCGGTCTTGATAAATTTGTTGATCCGGGCGTGAATGTAAATGACGGTTCGACATCTGATACTATAAAAGGAACGGTCAGTGCCGTATCCGGAGTAGAAGGCTTGTATAAGGTTACATATCAAATCAACGATTCAACTATGGAGAGATATTTGTTAGTTGTGGACAGAAGAATAGGTGATGTCAACAGTGACGGCGCAGTAAACGGTATTGATGCAAATAATCTTGTTGGTAAGGATGCTGATGCGAACGGCGTAAAACAAGCGCGTATTTGGGATGTAAACAAGGATGGCAGGATTGACAATAATGATGTTAATGCAATCAGAAACAGATTCTCTGTAAGATTGGAAGCTTATTATCCTTGGTTATAATTTGACATTGGAGTTATGATGAAACAATTTTGGAGTTGATTTGTCATAACTCTTTTTTGTTAAAAATATTGAGAAACGGTGTTAAAAACAGTCGTTTTCAGTGTATAATATTGACAATTTCAAGTGCTTTGTGGTATTATAAAATATATAATAAGGATAACTATACATTGTTAAGATATATGAAAAGAGGAATTAAAATGAAAAGAAAAGCGGTTTCTATAATATTGGCTTTATCAATGCTTTTACCGACATTGAATTTTGCGGTGTCGGCTGATGAAATCAAAACAGAAATCAATTCGGAGCAGACTGAGGTTTTGGCAACTTCATCTCCGAATGAAAAAAGTACGGAAGAAAATATAGCGGCTACGAACGTACCGTTGGATAATTCAACGGATACTGTAAATATAAATAAAAATGATGTTGCACCTATGACAGACGGAACAGACCTAAGTTCAGATTTACAAAACGGTGATGTGACAATTAATACAAACGGTACATATTATATCGGTTCTGTTGATGTTACAAATACTGTGACGGTAAAAACAGGTGTAAAGGCGGATTTGACGGTTGAAAATGTAACGATGACGTCTGCAACAAGTTCGCCTATTATAATTGAATCCGGTGCAGTTGTTAATTTACACATAAACGGCACAAATACCGTTATTGCTAAAAAAAACGGTAAGGCAGGTATTAATGTTGCAGCAAATAGTATAGAGTCGGATTATTCGATTTTGACTGTTGACGGTGATGGTATTCTTAATGTAACAGGTACTGCACAAGCATCGGGAATCGGTGCGAATCTATATCAATTACATGGTAAGATTATAATAAACGGCGGTACTATTAATGCTGTCGGAGGAATGAAAGGTACAGCTATAGGCGGAGGTGTAAAAACATCTGGTAATGTCAGCGGATGTACAATAGAAATAAACGGCGGTATCATAAATGCGAGTGCAGGACGATACGGAACAGCCATAGGCGGTGTGGAGCGTCAGTCTAATGCGGAGATTATCGTAAATGGCGGATATATTAAAGCAACAGCCGATGCTTCGATGACTTATTCCATAGGACCGGGAAGAATGACTCCCACAACAGAACAATTTGGTGTAAATAATATATACATAAACGGCGGCAGTGTAGATGGTACGTTCAGAAGCACAGATTATGACAAAGTTCAAGATAAGTATGGAAATAAACTTAAACAAGTAGTTCTGACAATGCCGGATGCAGTTGAAATGGCAAATAAAGAAGTTACTGTCGGCTCATGGAAAACAGTAACAGACAGCGAAGCAAAGCTGTATGTATATGTAACAGAAGATACAACAGGCTATGCCGTAACATATGCCGGTAAAATATATCGTACAGACGATATAGAAAACCAAACAACACTGACAGAATATTCGGGTTCAGGCTGTACATGTACAGATGCAAATTCATCAATTAAATTATCTGTACCTGATGAAATAACTGTAAATAAAATTGTCGGACAGACAAAAATCAAATTAACAACTGATTTTGAAAAATCAAGTGACTGTACTTATCCTACTCATATTCTTAATTGTACATATACATTAACAACAGCTGACGAAAATGAAACAGCAATAAGCAGTGATTTGGCAGAAGTTGTGGACGGATATATAGTTGCACATTATAAGCAGGGAACTCATAAAATTCGTGTTAAGGTAACAGCAACTTTAAATGGATATATTTTTAATAATTCAAAAGATATTTCTTTGACGGGTGATGATAAATCGCAGTTTGATATTTCAAAAGGAAATATCAAAATAACAAAAAACAATGATAATAACGATATGGTAACAGTTACGGTTGGTACAACAAGCTATGATATTCCAAAGAATATGGAAATATATATAGTTCAATCAACAAGTCAAACAAGTAATGTAATTGAAGTGGTACAGGGTGCAAATCCTACCATTGTTTTAGATAATATTAATATTTTATCTCGTTCATCTATAAACAATGCATTGACGATAGGTGACTATGTTGAGCTGACCCTTAGACTGAAATTGAGTCACAATCTGTAAATCTTGCGGCGGTAAGAGGTATAACGGCTACTTCAAAACTTATTGTTGAAGATTCGGGTGATAATGACGGTGTTATAACATTTAAGTCCGCAAACGGCGCCGGTATAGGCGATATGAAGCAATTTACTGTAAACAGCGGTACTGTATATGCTTATGGCGGAAATGGCGGTGCCGGTATCGGAGGCGGTAAGGACGGTTCGGGTATCAACGTACTTATAAATGGCGGTAATGTTTACGCATATGCCGATGATGATTCTGAAAGTAATGCGGCAGGTATCGGAGGCGGTACAGGCAGTGCATCTGGAACAAGCGGCCGAGGCGGAAATGTCATTGTAAACGGCGGTTATGTTAAAGCTGTCGGTAACGGCTCAGGTTACGGCATCGGTAACGGTGGAAATAAGACTCCGTACGGCACTATTACAATCAATGGCGGAAGTGTAGACGCAACTCTCGGAACAACACCAAATAATGACCCATCATTTGATGCGTTTAATAATTCCGGAACAATTCCTGCAACTAAGTATAATCAGTATTTGGTAGAAACAACGGTTGACGGAATAACAGATGAGCAAGATGTTGAATACTCACTTGTTTCTGATAAT
>OLPD01001581.1_pt1 | contig 10841 bp, 8 predicted proteins | sample 1672111 | NCBI WGS metagenome assembly OLPD01 (sample SAMEA3136646, study PRJEB25190) | human gut metagenome
GGGTTGTTGACGAGGGCGCGGGCGATGGCCACGCGCTGCATCTGGCCGCCCGACATCTCGGTGGGGCGCTTGTGGAGCTGGTCCCCGAGGCCCACCTGCCGCAGCGCCTCGGCGGCACGGCGGCGGCGCTCAGCGCCCGATACGCCCGAGATGGTCAGGGCCAGTTCGACGTTGGCGAGGACGGTCTGGTGGGGGATGAGGTTATAGCTCTGGAACACGAAGCCGACGGTGTGGTTGCGGTAGGAGTCCCAGTCCCGGTCGGTGTAGCGGCGGGTGGAGATGCCGTTGATGATGAGCTCGCCGCTGTCGTAGCGGTCGAGGCCGCCGATGATGTTGAGCAGCGTGGTCTTGCCCGAGCCGCTGGGGCCGAGGATGGCGACAAATTCGCTGTCGCGCAGGTTGAGGCTGACCCCGTTGAGCGCTGCCTGTGTCAGATCGCCGGTGGTGTATTTCTTTTCGATATTGATAAGCTGAAGCATTGGCCTGCCTTTCCGGCAGCAGAACGGGGAAGTGTCTGCTGGCCTATTCCGCCCGGCATTTGTGGACGGAGAGGGAAACATAGTATCTGCTTGATTTTATCAGAAGAATATGAACAATTTATGTCGTAACGGGTGCCAAGTTCTGTGTTTTCTGCCGAAGGATGGAAAAGCGCTGCATCCTGCGCGGAAAAGCGTCCCAAATCAGGAGGATGCGGCAGATGCGTCTTGATTTTTGGAGCGGTTGATGGTATTCTTGAGACAGTATCCATGTTAATATCTTCAGTGTTCCAAAATTCGACGAAAACTGACGCAAATTTGTCGTTGTAACTCCTTTCGACGCTCCATACAATTTTATACAGTATCGTATAAAGTGATTTGTCCGGCATAAGTGGAAGGGCCGGACAGATGGGGCGAGGAGGATGCAGAATGAAACAGGATACCCCGTTGGTGAGGAGATTTTCGACGCTGGAACCGTATCAGGAGGCGTATACCCTTGCCTGTTCTCTGGAGACGGAGGGACAGGGCTGCTGGCTGACCGTGAGCCGGACAAAGGCTCCGGACGACCCGGCAGACACGGCCCGTACATGGGTCCCGGCCCCGGAAGAGGAGTGCGGACGGCTGCTGCAGTTTTTGTATGAGAATTCGGTCCAGCCGGAGCTGTGGCAGGATGTTATTTCCTGCTGGTATCCGCAGGCGAAGCAGGCAGAACGCCTGCAGGAAGGGAGGCGCGTCGTGTGAGCTATGAGGAACAGGACGTCATATGGCGCGTAGCGCTGGCCAGCTATGACCCCAGAGAGATGCGGGTATGGACACGCTATCTCGAGGAGCGCAACCCGGCCATCCGCTGCACGGGCTACCGCAGCAGCCGGCCGCTGCTGGAACGGCTCGAGCAGGGCGATGTGGACGTTCTGGTGCTGGGCGGCAGGCTGGAGGACATGGACAGCATCCAGTTTCTGCCCAGGATACGCGGCCTTGCCCGCAAGCCTCTGGTGCTTCTGCGGGACGACGGACGCAACGAGAAGTCGGCAGTGGAGAGCCTGAGTCAGGAGGATGCATGCTACCTCATCCGTCAGGCCACACTGGAAGATATGCTGCAGGAGCTGCGCGCCCCGGCCCACCGCCCGGCGGAGAGCCTGGAAAAACGCTGCGAGCGCATCTATCGCAGCTGGGGCGTGAGCACCTGCGACGCCAACAAGCGCTACCTGACCGGTGCGCTTCGGGTGATGATGGGCTCCGACCACCGTCTGGCCATCCGCAAGGAGATATTAGGGCCGGTGGCGGAGGAATACGGTCTCACCGTTGCGGCTGTGGACAGCGCCCTCCGGCGGCTGCTGGAGACGCTGGACGAGACCGGTACCCAGACATGGCGGGATTTTCGAAAAGAGTATGGCTTAGAGCGCAGGAAGGTGACCATCGGCCGCCTGCTTTATGCGCTGGAAAGTAGACTGAGTCAGCAGTGAGGTGCTGACCACACGACGCGGAGGTAGAGCAGAATGCGCAGGCGAAACGATGGAGCAGGAGTCTCCCCTCAGGAGGAGTTTGGGGATGTGTGCTTCCATGCCCTTGGCATCATCGACCAGAACCGGGAGTATCTGCAGATGCATCTGCTGGCGTCGGCCGACCTGCCCACCCGGCAGGCACTTTCAGACATCCAGATAGAGTCTGCCCGGCTGGACCGCACGATACGCAATGCCGTAACGCTTTATCAGCTGGAAAATGAAGAGCTGAGCGAGCTGCAGCCTCTGGACCTGTGCGGTCTGCTGGAAAAGGCGGGCCGTCTGGCCCCGGACATCCAGCGGTCACTGGAAATAACGCTCACGACGGAGAGCGGGGGCATCGAGCACTGCGCCGTCATGGGCGTCCCCGATGAGGCCGAACAGCTGCTACTCCACCTCATCTCCAACGCGCTGCGGGCCTGCGATGCAGGCGGCAGGGTGTGGGTGAGCCTGAAACAGAAAAAGACGGGCGTCGCGCTCCGGGTAGAAGACAACGGCTGCGGCCTGATGGAGGAAGACCCCATCGAGAACAACCGCCGCTTCCTCAGCGGCGCAAAGCTGGGCCTCCGCATCTGCAAGCTCATCTGCCGCCGTGCAGGCTGGAAGCTGACGCTGACGGCCCGGCCGGGCGGCGGCACCCGGGCGCAGGTGGTGTTCCCGCTGGCCTCCTGCGAGGACATCCCGCCGGAAATGGAACTCCACTCCAGCGAGGAGAACGACATCCGCGCAGCGCGGTTCGCAAGCCGGGCGGCACAGGAGATCCTTCTGCTGCGGAGATATTGAACGAGACAAAAAGGCATCTGCAATGCGGCCGGGACGGCGCAGCGCAGATGCCTTTGCTTTGTGTGCGGGACAGGGAAGAGAGCAGAAAAATTGACAGACGGTAAAGAATCTTAGTAGAAACAGCCCGAAATTCACAGAAAAGTTTGCGAAATTAACAAAATGTTTAACTTTGAAAGGTGATTTTACTGTTTTTAAGGTGTAAAATAATCCCGAATGATTGATTGTCAGCCGGATTTGGTTTATAATACCCGTGTATGCGAGTCTGAAATTTGATTCGTTAGCAAACAACTTCTGCCCGGGCCGGAGAGCCCTGTGTGCAGAGGGAGAGTGCATTGTCCTTCAGGAGGAAAAACAACTGTGAGAGTAGGTCTTGACATCGGCAGCACTACCATCAAATGCGTGGTGCTGGATGAAAACGATACCCTTTTATATTCGACGTATGAGCGCCACTACAGCCATATTCTGGAAAAGGCGCAGGAGCTGCTGCGCCGCATCGACGCAGAGCAGCTGCATGGCCGGAAAGCGCTGCTCAGCATCTCCGGCTCCGCCGGCATGGGCCTGGCCGACAGCTGCGGCGTGCCTTTCGTGCAGGAGGTGTTCTCCACCCGCGTGGCGGTCAAAAAGTTCGTCCCTGCGACGGACTGCGTCATCGAGCTGGGCGGTGAGGATGCAAAGATCCTGTTCCTGACCAACGGCACCGAAGTCCGCATGAACGGCAGCTGCGCCGGCGGCACGGGCGCTTTCATCGACCAGATGGCGACGTTGCTCAAGATGGGTGCCGATGAGATGAACAAGGCGGCCGAACAGGCCACCCGTACATACACCATTGCATCCCGCTGCGGCGTTTTCGCCAAGAGCGACGTGCAGCCCCTCATCAATCAGGGCGCAAAGACCGAGGACATCGCGGCCAGCATCTACAAGGCCGTGGTCAACCAGACCATCGCCGGTCTGGCACAGGGACGCCCCATCCAGGGCAATATCCTCTATCTGGGCGGTCCGCTGACCTTCAGCACTGTGCTGCGCAAGAGCTTCGACGAGGCACTGGGCGTCACCGGCACCTGCCCCGAGAACAGCCTGCTCTACGTCGCGCTGGGCGCTGCCCTCTACGCCGACAAGGAGTTCGTCCTCTCGGACGTGGCCGCTGCGCTGGATGAGTACGCCGCCACGGCGACCTACGCCAGCGAGCCGCCCCTCTTCGCCAACAAGGAAGAGTACGAGGTATTCCATGCCCGCCATATGTCCCACAGCGTGCCGCGGGTGGCGTTCGGTGCCCAGTGCGGCCCGGTGCATATCGGCATCGACTCCGGCTCCACCACCGTCAAGCTGGTGGTCGTGGACGAGCAGAGCCAGATCCTCTACACCAACTATCAGCCGAACCTCGGCAACCCGCTGCCCCTTATCCGGCAGCAGCTGCTGAAAATCTATAAAGAGCACCCCGGCCTCAAGGTGGCCAGCGTGACCACCACCGGCTACGGCGAAGAGCTGGTCAAGAACGCCTTCCGCTGCGACTTCGGCCTCGTGGAGACCGTGGCCCACTTCACGGCAGCAAAATACTTCATGCCGGACGTGGACTTCATCATCGACATCGGCGGTCAGGATATGAAGTGCTTCAAGATCGAGGATGGTGCCATCAGCAACATCTTCCTGAACGAAGCCTGCTCTTCCGGCTGCGGCAGCTTTTTGCAGACCTTTGCGCAGGCACTGGGCTACGACGTCAAGGAGTTCGCGGCCCTCGGCCTCTTCGCCGACCGCCCCGTGGACCTGGGCAGCCGCTGCACCGTCTTTATGAACAGCTCGGTCAAGCAGGCCCAGAAGGACGGTGCGTCCATCGAGAACATCTCGGCGGGCCTGTCCATCAGCGTCGTCAAGAACGCACTGTACAAGGTCATCCGTGCGTCCAGCCCCGAAGAGCTGGGCCGGAAGATCGTCGTGCAGGGCGGTACGTTCTACAATGAGGCCGTTCTCCGCGCCTTCGAGAAGGAGATGGGCGTCGAGGTCATCCGCCCCGACATCGCCGGTCTGATGGGCGCTTACGGTGCGGCCCTCTTCGGCCTGCGCCAGTGCCACAAGAACGGCCAGACCACCTCCGCCATGATGAGCGAGGAAGAGCTGGAGAGCTTCGACCAGAAAGTCGTCAGCGTCAAGTGCGGCGGCTGCGGCAACCACTGCCAGCTCACCGTCAACACCTTCGCCGATGGCCGCAAGTTCATTTCCGGCAACCGCTGCGACAAGCCCGTCACCGGCAAGAGCGAGGACAACAGCCTCAACCTCTACGCCTACAAGCAGCAGCTTCTGGCCGGCTATAAGCCCGTGGCCGGAAAGCGCGGCTCCATCGGCATCCCGCTCTGCCTGAATATGTACGAGCTGCTGCCGTTCTGGCATGCCTTCTGGACCAAGCTGGGCTTTGCCGTCCACACCAGCCCGGTGTCCAGCCGCGGCCTCTATCTGGCTGGTCAGGCTACCATCCCCAGCGACACCGCCTGCTTCCCGGCCAAGCTCAGCCATGGCCACATCAAGGCCCTGACCCAGATGCATCTGGACGCCATCTTCTACCCCTGCCTGACCTACAACATCGACGAGGGTCTGGGCGACAACCACTACAACTGCCCCGTCGTGGCCTACTATCCCGAAGTCCTCGCCGGCAACTGCCCCGAGCTGGAAGGCCAGAAGTTCATCTACGACTACGTCGGCATCCACCGCCCGAAGGATTTCGTCCACAAGATGGCGAAGGACGTGCTGCCCAAGTATTTCGACGGCATCTCCGAGAAGGAAGTGCAGGAGGCTGCCAACGCCGCCTACGCTGAGTATGAGGCCCACATGGCACAGATCCGGGTCAAGGGCAGCGAGATCATAGATGAGGCCCGCCGTCAGGGCAGGCGGATCATCGTGCTGGCCGGACGCCCCTACCATGTGGACCCGGAGATCAACCACGGCATCGACCACCTCATCACCCGCCACGGCGCGGCGGTGGTCACCGAGGACAGCATCTCCAACCGCGTGGAGAAGTTCCCCACCAGCGTGCTGAACCAGTGGACTTACCACAGCCGCCTGTATGCCGCCGCCAAGTACTGCACCACCCAGAACGATATGGACCTGGTGCAGCTGGTGTCCTTCGGCTGCGGCGTGGACGCCATCACCACCGATGAGACCCGCGAGATCCTGCAGGAGGGCGGCAAGCTCTACACCCAGCTGAAAATTGATGAAATTACAAACCTAGGTGCTGTCAATATCCGCCTGCGCAGCCTGTTCGCCGCGCTGGATGAGCGAGACGAAGATAAGAAGTAACATAGGAGGAACCTATGGAATACAATTACCCCAAATTCACCCCGGAGATGAAGAAAACTCACACCATCCTCATCCCCAACATGGCCATCACCCAGTTCCGCCTGCTGGAATACGCCCTGCGCTATGACGGCTACAAGTGCGAGATCCTTGGCAACTGCGGCAGCGCTGTGGCGCAGCTGGGCCTGAAATATGTCCACAACGACACCTGCTATCCGGCACTGCTGGTCATTGGCCAGTTCCTCGATGCGCTGAACAGCGGCAAGTACGACCTCGAGCACACGGCCCTGCTCATCACCCAGACGGGCGGCGGCTGCCGTGCCTCCAACTACATCCATCTGCTCCGCAAGGCGCTGGTCAAGGCAGGCTATCCGAACATCCCGGTGGCCAGCCTGAACTTCTCGGGCCTCGAGAAGGACAGCGGTTTTCAGATGACTCTGCCTCTGGCCCGCCGGGCCATCGCCAGCGTGTTCTACGGCGATATGCTCTGCGCCCTGCGCAATCAGGTCGCTCCGTATGAGAACGAGAAGGGCGCTGCCGATAAAATGGTAGACCTCTGGGTCCAGCGTCTGGGCCGTGTACTGCTGGCGGGCAAGGGTTTCACCTCCCGCGAGATGAAGCACACCTTCCCCCTCATCGCAAAGGACTTTAAGTCCATTCCCGTCACCCGTGTGCCGAAGGTCAAAGTCGGCGTCGTGGGCGAAATTTACGTCAAGTACAGCCCGCTGGGCAACAACGACCTGCAGAAGTTCCTCGAGAGCCAGGACTGCGAGGTCAACTTCCCGGGTCTGATGGGCTTCGTGCAGTACTGCATCTTCAACATGGGTGAGGACCATGTCCTCTACGGCGGCAAGCTGGCCATGAAGATGGGTACCGACCAGCTGCTCAACTGGCTGGACAGCGTGGAGCGCTCCATGCTCAAGGCCGAGGCCGACGCCGGTTTCTACGCTCCCGGCCCCTTCAAGGAGCTGGTGGAAAAGCCCGAGGGCATCATCTCGCTGGGTGCCAAGATGGGCGAGGGCTGGCTGCTGACGGCTGAGATGATCGAGCTGGTACAGGGCGGTTACGGCAACATCGTCTGCGCACAGCCTTTTGGCTGCCTGCCGAACCACATCGTGGGCAAGGGCATGGTAAACAAGATCCGCGCGATGTACCCCAGCGCCAACATCACCCCCATCGACTACGACCCCAGCGCCACCAGGGTCAATCAGGAGAACCGCATCAAACTGATGCTGGCCGTAGCAAAGGAGCGTCTGAACGCCCCTGCCGAGGCGAAGCCCCTGACCGCCGAGGAGATCGCGGGCGGTGCACCCAGCCTGTCTCACGTCTGAGAAACTACAGAAGAAACAAAGAAGCCGCACGGTACAGTTTTTCGCTGTACTGTGCGGCTTTTCTTATGCGCCGGAGCGCTTATTTCTTGTGATACTTGCGGTCTTCCTGCTCATAGGCGGGCTCGCAGGTGAGGTACATCCCCAGACGCTTGATGGTGTCCGTATCCACGCTGGACAGGATGACCGTGGAGTGCATGTCGCAGCCCTTGAGCTTGGAGAGCTGCTGCAGAGCGACAGCAGCCGTCTCATTCTCGGCGGCAGAGCTGGACAGCGCGATCAGGATCTCATCGGTGTGCAGGCGGGGATTCCGGCTGCCGAGGTAGTTGGTCTTGAGGGTCTGGATGGGCTCGATGGCGCGGGCGGAGACCAGGTCGATCTCATGGTCGATGCCGGCCAGCTCCTTGAGGGCATTGAGCAGGGCAGAAGAGGCTGCGCCCAGCAGGGGACCGTTCTTGCCGGTGACGACGGTGCCGTCCGGCAGCTCGATGGCGGCAGCGGGTGCGCCGCCGGTGCGCTCGGCCACGGCGTGAGCCTGCTTTTCCACGGCACGGTCGCCGACAGCCAGACCGGCCTGATTCAGCAGCAGCTCAAGTTTGAACAGCTCGTTTTCGACATTCTTGCCGGTCTTCTGGTCACAGAGCGCCTTGAAGTAGCGGCGGATGATCTCGTTGCGGGAGGCCTCGCGGCAGGCTTCGTCGTCCACGATGCAGTTGCCGGCCATGTTCACGCCCATATCCGTGGGGGACTTGTAGGGGCTCTTGCCTGCGATGAGCTCGAACATCGCGTTGACCACCGGGAAGATCTCGATGTCGCGGTTGTAGTTGACGGTGGTGACGCCGTAGGCTTCCAGATGGAAGGGGTCGATCATGTTCACGTCGTTCAGGTCGGCGGTAGCGGCCTCGTAGGCGAGGTTGACCGGGTGCTTGAGGGGCAGGTTCCAGATGGGGAAGGTCTCAAACTTGGCGTAACCGGCCTTGACGCCCCGCTTGTGCTCGTGGTAGAGCTGGGACAGGCAGGTGGCCATCTTGCCGCTGCCGGGGCCGGGGGCCGTGATGACGACGAGGGGACGCTGGGTCTCGATGTAGTCGTTCTTGCCGTAGCCCTCGTCGCTGACGATGCGGGCCACGTCGTTGGGGTAGCCGGGGATCTTATAGTGGCGGAAGGTGCGCACGCCCACGCTGTTCAGCTTGTGCTCAAAGGCTTCGACCTCGGGGGCGGCGGTGTACATGGTCACGCAGACGCTGCCCACGAACAGGCCCATGCCCTGGAAGGCGTCGATGAGGCGGAGAACGTCGAGGTCGTAGGTGATGCCGTAGTCGCCGCGCACCTTGCTGCTGATGATGTCCTGCGCGCTGATGACGATGACGATCTCGGCCTGCTCCTTGAGCTGCAGCAGCATCTGCAGCTTGGAGTCCGGCTCAAAGCCCGGCAGCACGCGGGAGGCGTGGTAGTCGTCGAACAGCTTGCCGCCAAACTCGAGGTAGAGCTTGTTGTCGAACTGTGCGATGCGCTCCCGGATGTGCTGGGACTGCATCTGAAGATATTTCGCGTTGTCAAATCCTTTTTTCATGGAATGCTCCTCTTCCTGATCTTACAACTTCATCTCCGGCACGTCGGTGGTGCGGCGGGCCGGAAGGTCACACAAACACCTTATAGTATAGCATACGACAGGCTTCGGCGCAATTATTTTTTAAAGGCTTCCTCGTGCTCCAGGTGCTCAAATTCTTCCAGCTCCTCAATGTCCTCTTTCAGGAACATCAGGCAGAAGCTGATGAAGAGCAGCAGGCAGGAAAGCCAGATGGCCCGGCTGCCCATGGGGGCCAGTGCAAGGCTGCCAAGGCCGGCACCCAGCGCGAACAGGAAGATGATGGCGAAGTAGTGAAGCGCCTTGCCGAAGGCTTTGGTGCTGCCGCCCACCAGCCATGCGCAGAGGGAATCCATGCCGCTGCGCAGATTGCCGATGCACATGGTGCTGGCGAAGGCATAGCCGTTCACCTTGCGGAAGGATTGTACCTGCATGGCGCAGGAGAAGGAGACGAGGGAGTTGGCCAGCAGATTCAGCTCCTGCGGCAAAAAGCCCACGACGAAGAGCAGCAGGATCTCGAACAGCACCACCAGCTGACGCCAGTGGAGCCACTGCATCCGCTTGAGCTTGAGGCGGATGAACTCGGCCACAAAAATGCCCAGCGCAAAGGCGCAAAGGGGCATCAGGTAGCGCAGTGCCTCGCCCCACTCGCCCGCAAACAGCTTGACGGCCATCAGCACGATGTTGCCGGTCTGGGCGTTGGCGAAGACCTTGCCGCGGTATAAATAGGTATAAACATCCTGTAAGCCGCCCGAGACGGAGAGAAACAGAGCGGTGATAAAGGCTTCGGACATCTGTCCGTGAGGTTTGAGAGATGGCATAAAAGCTCCTCCTTGTATCCAGAAAATAATTCCATGCCATACTATAGCGCAAAACCGGCGTTTTGTCAAAAACTGCGCCATATTTTTTATAGATAATGACGATTCCGGGCGGGTATCGCAGGATGCGCTTTGTTTTGCAATGCGGCGCAGACTGTGGTAGAATACATAAAACAGCTTTTTTCAGGAGAAGGAGGGGCTTTCTGTATGCCCAATATCATCGAGATCACGGATTTCCACGCGCCGGAGCTGGACCCTTATGCCCGGCTGACCCAGAACCAGCTGCGCAATCGCCTCGAGCCGGAGAAAGGAATCTTCATCGCCGAGAGCCCCAAGGTCATCGACCGGGCGCTGGACGCAGGCTACAAGCCCGTGTCCCTGCTGATGGAGCGCAAGCAGATCACCGGCCCGGCAGCGGGCATCCTGAGCCGCTGCGGCGACGCGCCGGTGTACACGGCAGATCGGGAGATGCTGGCAGAACTCACCGGCTTTGAGCTGACCCGGGGCGTCCTCTGCGCCTTCCGCCGCCCGGCACCCCGCCCGGTGGAAGAGCTCTGCAAAAACGCCCGCCGAGTGGCCGTGCTGGAGGGCATCGTGGACTCCACCAATGTGGGCGCCATCTTCCGCTCGGCGGCGGCACTGAACATGGACGCTGTCCTCATCAACCCTTCCTGCTGCGACCCGCTCTGCCGCCGCGCCGTCCGCGTCAGCATGGGTACGGTGTTCCAGGTGCCCTGGGGGCAGCTGGGCGAGACCCCGGCAGACTGGCCGGAGAAGGGGATGGACATCCTCCACTCCCTCGGCTTCAAGACCGCCGCGATGGCCCTCAGCGACCGCTCAGTGAGCATCGACGACGAGCAGCTTGCAAAAGAGCCGAAGCTTGCCATCGTGCTTGGCACCGAGGGCGACGGCCTCGCCGCCGGCACCATCGCTTCCTGCGACTACACGGTCAAGATCCCCATGTCCCACGGTGTGGATTCGCTGAATGTCGCTGCCGCCAGCGCCGTTGCGTTCTGGCAGCTTGGCCGACAGTAAAAACAAAACAGCAAGACCGGGCCGCTGCACAG
>OLPD01001587.1_pt1 | contig 10774 bp, 10 predicted proteins | sample 1672111 | NCBI WGS metagenome assembly OLPD01 (sample SAMEA3136646, study PRJEB25190) | human gut metagenome
CTTCGGGATGAACGGCGTCTGGGCTGCATTCCCGGCTTCGGAGGCCATCACGGCCTGCCTGACCCTCTTTCTGCTGAAGCGGAAGCCTGTTAAATAAACAATTCCTGTTCCAGCCGCTGCTGCTGACGGATGTTCAGCCGGTTACGCATGATATCAAGGCCAGGATAAAGATACGGATCGCGCCCTTCGCCGAATTTATCGCTCATAGTGCCTCCTCAGCTCTTCAAGACGCGCCAGAGCGTCTTCAGCACTCAGAGTAACCCGTAGAATATCTACGCCTTCCAGCCGTCGGCTGGCCTGGAAATTGGCGTTTCGCCGCTGTTCCCACAGCCTGGACTTTTGTTTATCGGTGAGTTTTTTCACGTGACCTCCCTGAATGAGCCGACACTTGCCACAAGTATAAGCAGCAATTTCGGGTTACGCAGAGAGAGGGGTGAACGCGGGCAAGAACTACCCGCGCTAGATGCGATTACGGCAGAACTTTAGCAGAAAGGATAACAATCGGTTTTGACGGAACATTCTGGTATGGACCGACATCATGGGTCTGTACCTGAGAGATCTTATCCGCGACATCCATACCTTTCACAACTTTTCCGAAGACAGCATAGCCAAAGTCGCGCTGGCCGTGATCGAGGAAAGCGTTGTCTGCAATGTTGATAAAGAACTGGCTGGTCGCGCTGTCTTTATCCGCAGTGCGCGCCATAGCAATCGTGCCGCGGGTATTACGCAGTCCGTTATCAGCTTCATTCTTGATGGGCGGGTTAGGTTTCTTCTGCTGCATCTGCTCGGTAAAACCGCCACCCTGCACCATGAAGCCAGGGATCACACGGTGGAACGTAGTGTTGTTATAGAAACCGCTGTTGACATAATCGACAAAGTTTTGCACTGAAACCGGGGCTTTCTGACTGTTCAGCTCCAGCTCAATGTTACCAGCAGAGGTTGTCAGCAGAACATGAGGGTCACCTTTTGCTGCCAGTGCTGCGGGAGAGAGAGCAGAAAGAGCGAGAACAGCTGCAACAGCCGCCAGAGTCGATTTGAGCATGAGAATTCCTTAACAAGAGCAGAAATGAAGCAAGTGAATTGATTCTAAAGAGCCTTCAAGGACAAGGCCATCCCTTTACCTAATTTTACGTACTTGAAACAAATGTAACCTTACTGCCGCATGAATCAATGTGATTTAGATCACATACAAAAATGTAATAAACAAAGTCATTACCAATAAATATTTAAATACATCACAAAAGCGCCTAAAATCTGCCCGCTCACGGCGCAGTCAATGCGCCTTACACTTCTATACAGGCCAGTCATGACTAACAGCAATCGCATCAAGCTCACATGGATTAGCTTTCTCTCCTACGCCCTGACAGGTGCGTTGGTAATTGTCACCGGGATGGTGATGGGAAACATCGCAGATTACTTCCATTTGCCCGTTTCCAGCATGAGTAACACCTTCACCTTCCTGAATGCCGGCATTCTGATCTCTATCTTTCTGAATGCATGGTTAATGGAAATCGTGCCCCTGAAAACCCAGTTGCGCTTCGGCTTTATCCTGATGGTACTGGCAGTCGCCGGACTGATGCTCAGCCATAGCCTGGCCTTGTTCTCTGCCGCCATGTTTGTATTGGGTCTTGTGAGCGGTATAACCATGTCGATTGGTACGTTCCTGGTAACTCAAATGTACGAAGGTCGCCAGCGCGGTTCCCGCTTACTGTTTACTGACTCCTTCTTCAGCATGGCCGGGATGATTTTCCCGATGGTTGCCGCGTTCCTGTTAGCGCGCAGCATCGAATGGTATTGGGTCTATGCTTGCATCGGCTTGGTATACGTCGCTATTTTCCTGCTGACCTTCGGTTGTGAATTTCCGGCACTGGGTAAACACGCTCAGCAGTCAGACGCGCCGGTAGTAAAAGAAAAATGGGGGATTGGCGTGCTGTTTCTGGCGATCGCCGCGCTGTGCTACATCCTCGGTCAGTTGGGCTTTATCTCCTGGGTTCCGGAATACGCCAAAAGCCTGGGTATGAGCCTGAACGACGCAGGTAAACTGGTCAGCGACTTCTGGATGTCTTACATGGTTGGCATGTGGGCGTTTAGCTTCATTCTGCGCTTCTTCGATTTGCAACGCATCCTGACCGTACTGGCGGGTCTGGCCACCGTACTGATGTATCTGTTTATCACGGGTACGCCGGAACATATGCCGTGGTTCATTCTGACGCTGGGCTTCTTCTCCAGCGCGATTTATACCACCATCATTACCCTTGGCTCCCAGCAGACGAAGATCGCCTCACCCAAACTGGTTAACTTCGTTCTGACCTGCGGCACCATTGGTACTATGCTCACCTTCGTGGTAACCGGCCCTATTGTGGCACATAGCGGCCCGCAGGCGGCATTGCAGACGGCTAACGGCTTGTATGCGGTTGTATTCGTAATGTGCTTTATTCTTGGCTTCGTCACGCGTCATCGCCAGCATAACGCGCCAGCAATGCATTAATCTCAGTGCCGGGGGCGCTTCGCTAGCCCGGCCTACACACTGCCGGATGGTATCCACATCATCCGGCATATTTTCGCCTCCTCTCTTCTTTCACTGGTCATGTAGGCCAATTCTTACAAAAACCCCTTAATTTGTACGCTATTTATACAAACACGAAAACTCAAATAATTCCGTCACTTATAAAAATGCTGACAAATCAGTTATATACCTCTTAAGGAGTATATAAGGGCGAATTTGATTTGCATCAATAAGTGCGGTTGCTGAATCGTTAAGGTAGGCAGTAATAGAAAAGAAATCGAGGCAAAAATGAGCAAAGTCAGACTCGCTATTATCGGTAATGGTATGGTCGGCCATCGCTTTATTGAGGATCTTCTTGATAAATCCGACGCTGCCAATTTTGATATTACCGTCTTCTGTGAAGAACCCCGCAAAGCATACGACCGCGTACACCTGTCTTCCTACTTCTCCCACCACACCGCCGAAGAGCTTTCTCTGGTGCGTGAAGGATTCTACGAGAAGCATGGCGTTAAGGTGTTAGTGGGCGAGCGCGCAATTACCATTAACCGCCAGGAGAAAGTAATCCACTCCAGCGCAGGTCGTACGGTTTACTACGATAAGCTAATCATGGCGACGGGCTCTTACCCGTGGATCCCACCGATTAAAGGTTCGGAAACCCAGGACTGCTTCGTTTACCGCACCATCGAAGACCTCAACGCGATTGAGTCTTGCGCGCGCCGTAGCAAACGCGGTGCCGTGGTAGGCGGTGGCCTGCTGGGCCTGGAAGCCGCTGGTGCGCTGAAAAGCCTCGGCGTTGAAACCCACGTGATTGAATTCGCCCCAATGCTGATGGCTGAACAGCTGGATCATATGGGTGGCGAGCAGTTACGTCGCAAAATTGAAAGCATGGGCGTGCGTGTGCACACCAGCAAAAACACTAAAGAGATCGTTCAGGAAGGCACCGAAGCGCGCAAAACCATGCGTTTTGCCGACGGTAGCGAACTGGAAGTCGATTTCATCGTCTTCTCTACCGGTATTCGTCCACGCGACAAACTGGCTACCCAGTGCGGCCTTGACGTCGCGCCACGCGGCGGTATCGTCATTAACGACACCTGCCAGACTTCTGACCCGGACATCTATGCCATCGGCGAATGCGCAAGCTGGAACAACCGCGTGTATGGTCTGGTCGCTCCTGGCTACAAAATGGCGCAGGTTGCCGTTGACCATATTCTCGAAACTGAAAACGCCTTTGAAGGTGCGGACCTGAGCGCCAAGCTGAAGCTGCTCGGCGTTGACGTCGGCGGTATTGGTGACGCGCATGCTCGCACGCCGGGTGCACGTAGCTATGTCTATCTCGACGAAAGCAAAGAAGTCTACAAACGCCTGATCGTTAGCGAAGATAACAAAACCCTGCTCGGCGCGGTTCTGGTTGGCGACACCAGCGATTACGGCAATCTGCTGCAGTTGGTGCTGAACGCCATTGAACTGCCGGAAAATCCAGATTCACTGATTCTGCCAGCACACGCGGGCAGCGGTAAGCCATCTATCGGTGTCGATAAACTGCCGGACAGCGCGCAGATTTGCTCCTGCTTTGACGTCACCAAAGGCATGCTGGTTGCCGCTATCAACAAAGGCTGCCATACCGTTGCGGCGCTGAAAGCGGAAACCAAAGCCGGTACCGGCTGTGGCGGGTGTATCCCGCTGGTAACGCAGGTCCTGAACGCCGAACTGGCGAAACAGGGTATCGAAGTGAATAACAACCTGTGCGAACACTTCCCGTACTCACGTCAGGAACTGTTCCATCTCATCCGTGTAGAAGGCATCAAAACCTTCGAAGAGCTGCTGGCCAAACACGGGAAAGGCTACGGCTGCGAAGTGTGTAAACCTACCGTGGGTTCTCTGCTGGCTTCCTGCTGGAATGAGTACATCCTCAAACCGCAGCACACGCCGTTGCAGGACACCAACGACAACTTCCTGGCTAACATCCAGAAAGACGGTACTTACTCCGTGATCCCGCGCTCTGCGGGTGGCGAAATTACCCCTGAAGGCCTGGTGGCCGTGGGCCGTATCGCGCGTGAATTTTACCTGTACACCAAAATTACCGGTTCTCAGCGTATCGGTCTGTTCGGCGCGCAGAAAGATGACCTGCCGGAAATCTGGCGTCAGCTGATTGAAGCGGGTTTTGAAACTGGCCACGCGTATGCCAAAGCGCTGCGTATGGCGAAAACCTGCGTAGGTAGCACCTGGTGTCGTTATGGCGTCGGCGATAGCGTCGGCTTCGGCGTGGAGCTGGAAAATCGCTACAAAGGCATTCGTACCCCGCACAAAATGAAATTCGGCGTCTCCGGTTGTACCCGCGAATGTGCGGAAGCTCAGGGCAAAGACGTGGGTATCATCGCCACTGAGAAAGGCTGGAACCTGTACGTTTGCGGTAACGGCGGGATGAAACCTCGCCATGCAGACCTGCTGGCAGCAGATATCGATCGCGAAACGCTGCTCAAGTATCTTGATCGTTTCATGATGTTCTACATCCGTACCGCCGACAAACTGACCCGTACCGCACCGTGGTTAGACAATCTGGAAGGCGGCATCGAGTATCTGAAGTCCGTCATCATCGACGACAAGCTGGGCCTGAACCAGCATCTTGAAGAAGAGATGGCCCGTCTGCGTGAAGCGGTGGTCTGCGAGTGGACAGAAACCGTTAACACTCCATCCGCGCAGGTTCGCTTCAAACACTTTATCAACAGCGATAAACGCGATCCGAATGTCCAGGTTGTGCCTGAACGTGAACAACATCGTCCGGCCACGCCTTATGAGCGTATCCCGGTGACTCTGGTGGAGGAAAACGCATGAGCCAGTGGAAAAACATCTGCAAAATCGATGACATTCTGCCTGCAACAGGCGTCTGCGCCCTGTTAGGTAACGAGCAGGTTGCAATTTTCCGCCCGTATCACAGCGACCAGGTGTTTGCGATCAGCAACATCGACCCGTTCTTTGAGTCCAGCGTGCTTTCTCGTGGGCTTATTGCTGAACATCAGGGCGAATTGTGGGTTGCCAGTCCGCTGAAAAAACAGCGTTTTCGTTTAAGCGACGGACTGTGCATGGAAGACGAACAGTTCTCCGTGAAACATTACGAAGCGCGAGTGAAAGACGGCACGGTGCAACTGCGCGGTTAATAAATTTTTGGGAGGCGCAACGCCTCCCCTTTTTTGACGTATTTGTAGGTCTTTTATTGGTAGGCCTGATAAGCGTAGCGCCATCAGGCAATTGCAAAAGCACATTGCCGGATGGCGGCATAAATGCCTTATTCGGCCTACGGTTACGATTTCTTTTTATTTTTGTACTTCAAGGATAATCAACACATGTTCACAGACACTATCAATAAGTGTGCGGCTAACGCTGCGCGCATTGCACGCCTGTCGGCAAATAACCCGCTCGGGTTCTGGGTCAGTTCGGCAATGGCAGGGGCCTACGTTGGCCTCGGCATCATCCTTATTTTTACCCTCGGTAACCTGCTCGACCCGTCCGTACGTCCGCTGGTGATGGGTGCAACCTTTGGTATCGCCTTAACGCTGGTTATTATTGCCGGTTCAGAACTGTTTACCGGTCACACCATGTTCCTGACGCTCGGCGTCAAAGCGGGCACCATCAGCCACGGCCAAATGTGGGCTATCCTACCGCAAACCTGGCTGGGAAATCTGGTCGGATCCGTGTTTGTCGCCCTGCTTTATAGCTGGGGAGGCGGCAGTCTGCTGCCGGTCGATACCAGCATCGTCCATTCGGTCGCGCTGGCGAAAACCACCGCGCCTGCAACGGTGCTGTTCTTTAAAGGCGCACTGTGTAACTGGTTGGTTTGTCTGGCAATATGGATGGCAATCCGTACCGAAGGCGCGGCAAAATTCCTCGCTATCTGGTGGTGTCTGCTGGCGTTTATCGCTTCCGGCTACGAGCACTCGGTGGCCAACATGACGCTGTTTGCCCTCTCCTGGTTCGGTCATCACAGCGAAGCTTATACCCTATCAGGAATTGGTCATAACCTGCTGTGGGTGACACTCGGTAATACTTTGTCCGGTGTCGTATTCATGGGATTAGGTTATTGGTATGCTACGCCAAAATCGGAGCGTCCGGCTCCGGCAAAAATCAACCAGCCAGAGGCGGCTGCTAATAATTAATTAAGGGGTAATGTCGTGGACCATTTGCCTATATTTTGTCAACTACGTGACCGCGACTGCTTGATCGTCGGCGGTGGTGATGTCGCAGAACGCAAAGCGCGGTTACTGCTGGAAGCGGGCGCCCGTTTAACGGTTAATGCACTGGCGTTTATTCCGCAGTTCAAAGTATGGGCAGATGAAGGCATGCTGACGCTGGTTGAGGGACCGTTCGATGAGTCCCTGCTCAACACCTGCTGGCTGGCTATTGCCGCCACCGATGACGATGCCGTCAACCAAAGCGTCAGCACCGCCGCGGAGTCACGTCGTATCTTCTGCAACGTGGTCGACGCGCCAAAAGCAGCCAGTTTTATCATGCCCTCCATTATCGACCGCTCGCCGCTGATGGTGGCGGTCTCCTCCGGCGGGACATCGCCGGTGCTTGCCCGTCTGCTGCGTGAAAAGCTTGAATCCGTACTGCCTCAGCATTTGGGCCAGGTCGCACAATATGCCGGCAAGTTACGCTCCCGGGTGAAGCAACAGTTTGCCAGCATGGGTGAACGTCGCCGCTTCTGGGAAAAATTGTTCGTGAATGACCGCCTGGCGCAGTCGCTGGCGAACAATGACCTAAAAGCCGTCGAGGAAACCACCGAGCAAATGCTCAGCGAACCGCTGGATCACCGTGGTGAAGTGGTACTGGTTGGCGCCGGTCCTGGCGATGCCGGCCTGCTGACGCTGAAAGGGCTACAGCAGATCCAGCAAGCGGATGTCGTGGTTTATGACCGCCTGGTTTCCGACGACATCATGAACCTTGTACGCCGCGATGCAGACCGAGTGTTCGTCGGCAAACGTGCGGGCTATCACTGCGTACCGCAGGAAGAGATCAATCAGATCCTGCTGCGTGAAGCACAACAGGGCAAGCGCGTGGTACGTTCATCTTTGGCCGTGGTGGCGAAGAGCTGGAAACGCTGTGCCATGCAGGTATTCCATTCTCTGTAGTGCCTGGTATTACCGCAGCATCCGGTTGTTCTGCCTATTCCGGCATTCCACTGACCCATCGTGATTACGCTCAGAGCGTGCGTCTGGTTACCGGACACCTGAAAACCGGCGGTGAGCTGGATTGGGAAAACCTGGCGGCCGAGAAACAGACACTGGTGTTCTACATGGGACTGAATCAGGCAGCCACCATCCAGGAAAAACTGATTGAATTTGGCATGCAGCCTGATATGACCGTCGCGCTGGTAGAAAACGGGACTTCCGTGAAGCAACGCGTCGTCAACGGGGTTCTGACACAGCTCGGCGAGCTGGCACAGCAGGTTGAAAGTCCGGCGCTGATTATCGTCGGTCGCGTGGTTGGACTGCGCGATAAGCTGAACTGGTTCTCGAATCATTAATTGAATGCTAATAAATGCCCTGATATTCAGGGCATTTATTTATGATTCACAAAAGTTAATATTTAATCTAAATAAAATATCATTCATCAATTTATTACAGAGAGCAATCCAAAAGCTTTGTCAAAAACGCAAAAAAATATAGCTTTAGTTGGTCAGGAACAACCAGGAGTAGTTTTGGCAGATGGCAGAATTGTTGATGGAAACAGACGTTTTACTTGCTTGCGTAATATTCAAGAAGAAACAGGTAATACTCAATACATGAATGCAGTAATTTTGGAAAGAGATATTACAGGGAATGCAAAAGAGATAAAGATGTTGGAGTTATATCTTCAGCATGGCGTTGATAAGCCGGTTGACTATGATCCGATCGACCGATTGGTTGGAATTTATAATGATATTGTAGATAAGAAATTGCTGTCTATTACAGAATATGCAAAAAGTGTGAATTTGTCTGAAAGGGAAATAAAAAGGGAAGTTGATAAGGCAAAATTAATGGTAGAATTTCTTGAATTTATTGACGCACCGAAGCAATTTCATTTAGCACGTAAACTCAATATTAATGATCCATTAAAAGAACTGAATACTATTATGAAACAGTGCAAGGATGAAGATCGTCGAGAAGATTTAAAAAATGTTTTTTTTGCGAATCTACTTATAAGACCTAAAGGAGATGCTACAAGATACGTGCGTGATATCAAAAAAATAGCCATAGATACTAATTTTTTGGATAATTATCTTGAAGAGCAGATGGAACTAACTGAAAAAGTATGTGATCTTTTGGAAGAATGTGGAGATATAAATGAGGAGGTTATAAATGAAAAAATTTTAACTCAAAATGAGTTACAGAACGCATTTGAGCATTCCACTGAGAAGTGGGTTACTAAATCTAACAGTAAAGCAAGTAAAACATTACCGGCACAATTGATAGAGAAAGCTTATGAGCAGTTAGATAATGTGGATACGAATGTATTCAAAAAATTGTCAGATGATGAAAAGGATAATATACGAAGTAAATTAGATTTAGTGCAGGAAATGATCGATAGTATCAGAGGCGAATTGGATGTTTAAAGAATTGAATCTAAAGGCGACATATTCTTCATATGAAGATGACATAGCAACTGAATTTTACATTCCGACATTAAAAACAAGTAAAAAATACGATAGAGCAACGGCATATTTTTCTGCAAAGGCACTTGCAAGCTATGCAAAAGGGATGGAGGCGTTTGGGAAGAAGGGAAACCACTGTAGATTGATAGTTTCAGAGCAAGTATCAAAAGATGACTTTGAGCAGATAAAGAAAGGATATGAATTGAGAAATTCTATTAATCAAGAAATGCTCTCTCAATTAAAAGAAGAATTATCATTGGAAGAAGAAAGGAACATTTCCAATCTCGCTTATTTAATTTCTTTGGGGATAATAGACGTAAAAATTGCTTTTACAGAAGAAGGCATTTTCCATGATAAGTTTGGGATAATGGAAGATGAAATTGGCGATATTATTTGCTTTAGAGGTTCTAATAACGAAACGGCAGCAGCGTTTAATTTTAACTATGAGGCATTTGATATTACATGTAGTTGGCAAACGTCTGAGTTTGATTATGCTAAAATCACCAAATGTAAAGAGGTATTTGAAAAATTATGGACGGACACTGAGAAGAAGATAGTTGTTCGAGATATAGATGATGTTGTGCTAAATGAAATATTATCATACAACAGAGGACAGATAATTGTTGATAAGACTCAATTAGAAAAGGACTGTTTTCTACTAGATTATGATACGGAATTAAAATTAGAAATGAAAACAGATTCATCGATATTACTGAATAATAGAATATATAAGCTTAGATTGAAAAGATACATTGATTCACAAAGAAGCAATGATAATGTTTTAAGGTTTAAAAGTCATTATACTTATGTGGCATTTAAGAAAATAATAAATATGTTGGAAATAGACTCAAAAAAGAGAAATTATAGATTTTTTGTCACAGATCGTTTGAAGAGATTCATTTCTGAAAAGGAATTATTTATAGATAAAAGAGCTCAGATAGGATTGGCAATTAAAAATAGAGATGAAATTGTAAGAAAGCAATATGAAGACTATAAAGAAATCGTAGATAAAGAGTTTGAAAGAAAACTGAGAGAAAAGCAAATGTGGGATTCATTTTTTATGTTTACCATGAAAAAATGCAGTAATTTTTCAGTTCCAGGATCAGGAAAAACAGCATCAGCATTGGGGGTATATGCTTATTTACATAAAAAAGGTCTGGTTAAAAGAATTGTTATGATTGGGCCAATAAATTCATTCAATTCGTGGATTGATGAATTTAAAGCATGCTTTGGGGGAAAACAGGAACTTTCTGTATTTAGTATACAAAATAGTACGTTGCATTCTACAGCAGACAAAAGACGAGGCTCTTTTGCGCAGACGGGAAACGGCATTATAGAAGCAACTTGGAGAAATACCTTGTGCTTCACACCATGCAGCGTCTGTTAATCCACTTTGCCTGCATTCAGTTACCAGCTCCATCCAATCATCCAAGGAACGCCTTGGTGCACGTTTATCACTCATAATGAAACCTCCAAATGTAGTAAATTTCTACTTTCTATCAAAGAAGTGGAGTAAAAATCTATCTTCTATTATTATGAGTTAGAAAAGGGCGAATATCTAGTTACCCAAAAACTAAGCGCTTACCATGATTTCGGGCATGTCAAGAGCAGACGTCAAAAACGTCCTTCTCATCATGCAT
>OLPD01001593.1_pt1 | contig 10737 bp, 8 predicted proteins | sample 1672111 | NCBI WGS metagenome assembly OLPD01 (sample SAMEA3136646, study PRJEB25190) | human gut metagenome
GTATATACATGTAATGGAAAAAGGGAGTTACCATGAGATGATTTTTCTTTTAAATTAATATAATCCATAAAAATACACCTTTCATAAAAAGTCAAAATAATATTATTTTAAGTTAATATAATGCAAGTTTATTACATAAATAAGTATATATAATTATATCATAAAGTCATAAAATTGTTATTAATTAATAATAAGCGTATAAGATTGGAGGTTGAATAATGGAGAAAAAGTGGTGGCATAATTCGGTTGTTTATCAAATTTATCCACGGAGCTTTAAGGATAGTAATGGAGATGGAATAGGTGATTTAAAAGGAATTATATCTAAATTGGATTATATAAAATTTTTAGGGGTAGATGTTTTGTGGATAAGTCCAATTTATAAATCTCCTAATGTAGATAATGGATACGATATAAGTGATTATTGTGATATCATGGATGAGTTTGGAACAATGGATGATATGAAGTTGTTAATAAAAGAAGCAAAATCTAGAGATATAAAAATCATGATGGATCTAGTAGTTAATCATACTTCAGATGAACATAAATGGTTTAAAGAATCTAGAAAAAGTAGGGATAATGAATATAGAGATTTCTATGTATGGAGAAATCCTGTAAATGGAGATGTTCCAAGCTCACTTAAATCAAACTTTGGAGGCAGTGCATGGACTTTAGATAAATCTACTGGTCAATACTATTTGCATATGCATGATAAAAAACAACCTGACTTAAACTGGGATAACCAAAGGGTTAGAGAAAAAATATATGAAATGATGAATTTCTGGCTAGACTTAGGGATTGAAGGTTTTAGAATGGATGTAATAGAGCTTATTGGTAAAGATGTAGATAATTTATTAATTGTAAATGGACCTAATTTACATACATATATACAAGAAATGAATAAAATGACTTTTGGAGATAGAGATATAATCACTGTTGGGGAAACATGGGCAGCTGATACAAATATAGCCAAGTTATATTGTGATCCAAAAAGAAAAGAGCTTGGAATGGTATTTCAATTTGAAGTTATTTCTATGGATAAACAACCTGGAAAAAGAAAATGGGATTTAGCACCACTTAATTTTGTAGAATTTAAAAAAATATTTAGTAAGTGGCAAACTGAACTTCATAGCGAAGGATGGAATAGTTTATTTGGCAACAATCATGATTTGCCAAGAATGGTATCAAGATGGGGAAATGATAAAGAGTATAGGATGGAAAGTGCAAAGATGTTAGCAACTATGCTACATATGCAAAAAGGAACTCCTTATATATATCAAGGAGAGGAAATTGGAATGACAAACATAAGATTTGATTCTATAGATGATTATAATGATATAGAATCTTTGAATATGTATAAAGAAAGATTATCTCAAGGGTATAGTCTAGAGGAAATAATGGAGTCTATTTATGCTAAAGGTAGAGATAATGCAAGGACTCCTATGCAATGGAGTAAAGAAAATAATGCTGGATTTACAACAGGTACTCCATGGTTAAAAGTTAATAAAAATTATAAATATATAAATGTAGAACAAGCAATAAATGATGAAAATTCGATACTTTATTACTACAAGAAACTAATAAAGCTTAGAAGAGAAAGTGATGTAATTAAGTATGGAGATTATAAATTAATTTTAGAAGAACATCCAGAAATTTTTGCTTACACTAGAAGTTGGAATGATGATAATATATTAGTTATTTGTAATTTTTATGGTAATACAATTAATGTATTTTTAGGAGAGGAGTATAGCGAAAAAGATAGTCAGATTATACTTTCAAATTATAAGGATGCTAAAATTTTAGGAAGAGATATAAAGTTAAGACCTTATGAAGCTATAGTCTATAAAGTAGTTTAGATAAAATAATAAAATAGCATTATTTTACCTATAATATGTTTTTTTTACTCTTGTTGGTATAATTAAGCTTAATTATAATCTTAAATATATAAAAGATTATAATTTAACTCAAAAGAAAACGTATAACAAGGATTTTGAGTTAGTGGTTTATGTGCATAATCAAAAGCAATTATTTACCTATAGAGGAGAGTGATAAATTGAATATTACTTATAATACAGAAAACAAGACTTTTCATTTGCAGAATAATAATATTAGTTATGTAATGAAAATAATAAAAGATGGTTATATAGTTCATTTATATTGGGGAAAAAGAGTTAATCAATATAATGAAAGTAATCCAATCGCATTTTATGATAGGGGATTTTCTCCTAATCCAGATCCAGATGATAGAACTTTTTCTTTAGATACAATTCCTTGTGAGTATCCTACTTATGGAAATGGAGATTTTAGGACTCCTGCATACCAGATTGAACTTGAAAATGGTTCGAGAGTTACAGATGTTCGCTATAAAGAGCATAGGATATATGATGGTAAGCCTAAACTAGATGGTTTACCAAGCACTTATGTAGAAAACGATTTAGAAGCAAAAACATTAGAAATAGATATGGAAGATAAACTTATTGGTTTAACTATCACTTTAACCTATACAATATTTAAAGATTTTGATGTTATATCAAGATCAGTAAGTTTTAAAAATAATGGAAAAGAAAATTTAAAATTAGAAAAAGCATTAAGTGCAAGTGTTGATTTTAGAGAAAAGGACTTTGAATTAATTACTTTATATGGTGCTCATACTAATGAGAAAAATATAGCAAGGCGACCTATAATATCAGGGATACAAATGATTGAAAGTTGTAGAGGGGCAAGCAGTCCTCAACAATCGCCATTTTTAGCATTGGTAAGAAAAAATACAGATGAAGATAATGGAGAAGTATATTCTTTTAACTTTGTATATAGTGGAAACTTTGTGGGTCAAGTTCAAGTAGATCAATACTGTAATACTAGAGTAAATATTGGAATTAATGATTTTGACTTTTCATGGTTATTAGAAAGTGGAGAACGTTTCCAAACACCAGAAGTAATTATGACTTATTCATCAAAAGGATTAAATGAAATGTCTAGAACTTATCATAAATTATATAGTACTAGATTATGTAGAGGTGAATTTAGGGATAAACATCGTCCAATATTAATAAATAATTGGGAAGCTACATTCTTTGATTTTAATGCAGATAAGATTGAAGATATAGCTAAGATAGGAAAAGAATTGGGGATGGAACTATTTGTTTTAGATGATGGATGGTTCGGAAAAAGAAGTGATGATAAATCTTCATTAGGAGATTGGATTGTAGATAGAAATAAGCTATCAAAAGGATTAGATGATTTAGTAAATAGAATTACGAATATTGGACTTGAGTTTGGAATTTGGTTTGAGCCAGAAATGATTTCAGAAGATAGTGATTTATATAGAACTCATCCAGATTGGTGTTTAAGAGTTCCTAATCGAATACCTACAGTAGGAAGAAATCAGCTAGTTTTAGATTTATCTAGAAAAGAAATTTGTGATTACGTAATAGCAGCAATATCTAATATACTTTCAAATCCATTAATAACCTATGTTAAGTGGGATATGAATAGACATCTAACAGATATATGGTCAAGTTCCTTACCGGCTATTAGACAAAAAGAAACTGCTCATAGGTATATATTAGGCCTTTATTACATATTAGAAGAACTTACATTAAAATTTCCAAAAGTTTTATTTGAAAGTTGTTCAAGCGGTGGTGGAAGATTTGATGCAGGAATGCTTTATTATATGCCACAAACATGGACTAGTGATAATACAGATGCAGTTTGTAGAATGAAAATACAGTATGGAACAAGCTTTGTATATCCACCAATAACAATGGGAGCACATGTATCTGCAGTACCTAATAATCAAGTTGGTAGAATTACTCCTTTAGAAACTAGGGCTCATGTAGCTATGTCTGGTAATTTTGGCTATGAATTAGATTTAACTAAGATTACTGAAAAGGAAAAAGAACTAATAAAGGAGCAAATTAAGGTATATAAAGAAATAAGAAATATAGTTCAGTTTGGAGATTTTTATAGAATATTAAGTCCTTTTGAATGCAATGAAACTGCTTGGAATATAGTTTCAGAAGATAAAGAGGAGTTTGTAGGAATGTATTTCAAGATACTTTCGGAACCTGGAACTGCAATAAAAATATTAAAGTTTAAGGGGTTAAATCCAGATTATTATTATGAAAATATTGATACTAAGGATGTATATGGTGGTGATGAACTTATGAATGTTGGAATAACACTTACTAGGGAAAAAAAGGACTTTATAAGTAAATTATGGAGATTTAAAAAAATATAGATATTTATAAATTTGATAAATACTTGAGAGGGGATATATTATGGCTAGTAAAAAAGATATAAAAGAAAATACTAAGCAGATTTTAAATTCGCTTGGAGGAGGGGAAAATATAATAAGTGCAGCACACTGTGCTACAAGATTAAGATTAGTATTAAAAGATGAATCAATAGTAGATTTAAAAGAATTAGAAAATGTACCATTATATAAAGGGCAATTTTCTAATGCAGGACAATTTCAAATAATATTAGGTAGTGGAATTGTAGATGAAGTATATAAAGAATTAATTAAATTAGCAGGTATATCAGAGTCTACAAAAGCAGAAGTAAAAGCACAGGCTGATAACAAATTAAATCCTATTCAAAAAATAATAAAGATTTTAGCAGATGTATTTGTACCAATATTACCTGCACTTGTAGCTAGTGGATTATTAATGGGTTTAAATAATGTATTAACGTCTCAGGGACTTTTTGTTGAAGGAAAATCATTAATGGATATGTATCCACAGATGGGAGATTTAGCTAATTTTATAAATATACTTGCTAATGCAGCATATTCATTTTTACCAATATTAGTTGGTTTCTCAGCAACAAAATTATTTGGAGGAAATCCATATTTAGGAGCGGTTATTGGAATGATAATGGTGCATCCAGATTTGCTAAATGGATATGGATATGGTGATGCTGTATTAAATGGAACATTACCAACTTGGAATATATTTGGTATAACTATAGAAAAGGTAGGATATCAAGGAACAGTTTTACCAGTATTAGCAGCTTCATATATTTTAGCTAAATTAGAGAGATTACTTAGAAAAGTAATACCAGAAGTATTAGATAATTTGTTAACTCCACTTTTATCTGTATTAATAACAAGTGTTTTAACTTTTACAGTAGTTGGTGGAATAATGCGTGGTGCTGGTGATATCATAGCTAATGGGTTATTATGGTTACATGATAGTTTAGGGGTTATAGGTGGAGCGATATTTGGATTAATTTATGCACCATTTACATTGACAGGAATGCATCATAGTTTATTACCAATAGATATACAATTTTTAGCTAATACAGCGGTAACGGGTGGATCATTCTTATTAGCAGTAGCAGCATGTAACAATGTAGCCCAAGGCGCAGCAGCACTTGCAGCTATGATAACGTCTAAAGATGAAAAATTAAAGAGTGTAGCATTAACATCAGGAATATCAGCAATGCTTGGAATTACAGAGCCAGCAATGTTTGGTGTTAACTTAAAATTAAAATTTCCATTTTACGGAGCAATGGTGGGTTCTGCAGTAGGTGCAGCATATTGTACATTTACAAATGTATTAAATATTTCATCAGGAGCAGCAGGAGTAATAGGATTTGTGTGCATTAGACCAGAATCTATAATAAACTTCTTTATAAGTATAGGTTTAGCTTTTATAGTAGGATTTTTATTAACATTTATATTAAGCAAATCAGTAAAAATGAATACTAGTGTAGAAAAATAGAGAAATATAAAAGAAGTATGCTAGAATAATAATAAAAAGTATTGAAATTTAGAGGATTAATATGCTAAATAATATTAAAAAAACATCTGTAGGATTTAAGTTTTTATCACAAATACCATTAGTTTTAATAAATGGTGCTGGATATCAAAATATAATATCACATGATTATGTTTGGAATGGAAGAAATAGAAAAGATAATCAATGTATACTTCAATATACTTTAAGTGGTGAAGGTGAGATAGAAATTAAAGGTAAAGTATATAATCTTAGAAATGGTGATGCTTTTTTAGTGGACACTCCTAGTGATCATTGCTACATATTACCGGATAAATCAGATAGGTGGGAAGTGATTTATATTGAGTTTTCTAAAGAGGCACTTCCGCTCTTTAAGAAGATATATGATATGAAGGGGCATATTGTACATTTTGATATTGAAGAAAAAATAGTTCAAGCAATAATTAATATTTATAAAAAGTGTATTGAAGATGAATTTAAAGATATTTATCAAAATTCTAAGTATGCTTATAAATTTATTATGGATATAATAAGCTATTTTTTTGATGAAAATCAAAATAAGATATTGCCAACAAGAATAGAGTCTAGTAAAAAATTTATTGAAGAAAATTATAATAAATTAATAGGCTTAGATGATATAGCAAACCATATTAATTTATCTAAATTTCATTTTACAAGAGAATTTGAAAAGGAAGTTGGAATGACTCCTGGTAAGTATATTATTAAGATAAGACTTAAGAAAGCTATAGAGTTACTAACATTTTCAAAGGATATGACAATCGAAGAAATAGCTATAGAAACTGGATTTAATTGTGGAAATTATTTTAGTAAGGTATTTAAAAAATATATAGGAATATCTCCAAGTGCATATAGAATGAGTAATAATTATGAAGAAATTAGAACAAGATTTTTTGATTAAATATAATCTATATAATTATATTTTTATGTAAATACTTGAAAATGTTTTTTTAATGCAATATAATGAAAAAATTGTGCGTATAATAGTTTAGCGTGAGATCAAGTAATTGATCTCACGATTATTTTGAAGAAAAATTTTAATATGATAGAAAGTTATGATGATATTTAATTTTATTGCTTCAATAACTACTTTTAATTTATTTAACTGCATTTATATTTAATTTTATACCATATGTAGCTTATAATAGAATTAAAAAATTTGTTAGATATTATAATATTAAAAGTTAAATGACATAGTTCCATTTGATGAAATTATAGTATATAAAAATGAGAGCTATATTTATGGGTTAGGAGATACTATGGATAAAAATAATAATATAGAAAAAAGAATGATAGGTTATAATAGTTTTAAATGTATAGCAGATAAATGCAAATTTACATGTTGTTCTGGGTGGGATATTAATGTAGATAGCAATACATATGAAAAGTGGAATAAAGAGAAAAATAAATGTAAGGACATGTTAAATAAATTAAAGTTTATAGATAACGATTATATAATTGTTAATAAGAAAACCAGCGATACATGCCCCTTTTTAGACAATAAAGGACTATGTGATATTGTAAAAAGTAATGGAGATGAATATTTATCATTAACATGTCAAAGGTTTCCTAGGATAGAAAATACATTTGAAGGGATAAAGGAGTTTACATTATCATGTTCATGTCCAGAAGTAGTAGATATTATAGAGAAAGTTGAAGAAGAAATAATATTAGTAAATTGTAATAATAATGCTGATGATATTGATCTACCAATAGAAATAAAAATAAGAGATACTATTATAAAAATAATTAAAGAAGAAAATCTAAATATTGAAAGTAAGCTTCTTATAAGTTATAGAATGTTACTAAATATTTTAGATAATGAAGAACTTACAGAAGAAATTGTTTTGAATGAACTTGAAAAGTATAATAATATAATTTTACAAGAAACATTACAAAATAAAAGTGATTATAATAAAACATTTAGAACAATTAATAACTTATTTTTAGATATAATAGAAAATTATAAAGATGTTCCAGTATTGAAGAGTTCATTAAATTATATTTCACAGATTTCTATGAAGATTTATAGAGGACGAATAAAAACTAGTGAATTAATAGTGGTATGGAATGAATTTATCAATTATTTTAGTAAGTATAATAAATTCATTGAAAATTGCATTGTAACTAAAGTTTTAGGGAATTGTCTTAATGAAGATATAGAGGAAATAGCTATAAATTTAGAACTTATAATTTTAGAGTATGTATTGTTGAGATACAGTGTATTTTTAAAGGGATTTTTAGGAGATAAGGAAAACTTACTACAAAATATAAAAGATTATATGGTAGTTTTTTCAAGAATTATAGGTAATAATTCTGATGCAGTTGTTGAATTTATTGAAGAGCAATATGGAGATATACTATTTACAGTTGAATATTTACAAAAAATTTCTATTATGTGATTCATAAAGATATTAAAGTAGTTATATAAAAGGCTCAAGGATTAAGTTACTTGGGCCTTTTATATGCATTTAAAAATTTCATAAAGAAAATATATATGTATTTTTGTTTATAAAAATTAATTAATGTAAAATATAAATATAAGATTAAATAAATTTTATTAGGAGGATATATGGAGATATATACTATAGGACATTCTAATTATACAGTTGAAAAGCTTATTGATATGTTAAAGCATTATAATATTAATTGTGTAGTTGATATTAGAGGAACACCTTATTCTAAATATAATGTTCAATTTGATAAGGAGACTATAAGATATACTTTAAGTAAGGCTGGATTTATTTACATATATATGGCTAAGGAATTAGCTGCTAAAAGAATAAACAAGCAATCATATAATGATGAAGGATATTCTGACTTTGAGAAAGTGATAAATGAAAAGGAATTTTTGGAAGGAATAGAAAGATTAAAAAATGGTTGTAATAAGGGTTATAATATAGCTTTATTAGGAGCTATGCAAGAACCTATAAGATGTCATAGGTCTATTTTAGTAGGAAAAGCATTAAGGAAAGCTGGATTTGATGTTAAACATATATTAGATGATTATTCTATAGCATCACAAGATGATATAGAACAAATGCTTTTAGATAAATATTTTAGTAATAGAAATCAAATGACTATTGATGATTTAATTGGAAATGCCCTAACTAGAGAAGAAATGATAGAAGAAGGTTATAAGATAGCAAATAAAGAAATAGGATATCGAATAGAGCATTTATAATATTAAAAAATCCATCAGATTTATTTTGATGGATTTTAATTTAATAAAAATATACTGGCTTTTATTTTTTGATGAGTTTTTCTATATTCAGAAGCAGACACCTAAAAACGTTTAGAGAAGGTTTTAGATTTATATTTTGCCATAAAATTTGCATTTTTTTCTCCGCTAATTATTTTGGAAACATTATAACATATTTTAGCGCTCTAACTCTATGTAAACGTAAAAATTTATGGATTATAATATGAATATATTGAGTAAGCGCTTTCTAAATATAAAAAAATATGTTTCTTATTCATTATTTTAATGAATAAGAAAGGTGATTAAAGGTGTTATTAAACTCATATCATGAAGATATTTCTTCTTTACATATAAATATGATGCCTCGAAGAAGCTATTATATTCCATTTGAAAATATTAATGAACCTATTAAAAATACAAATAGAGAAGAGCAAAAAAGATTTAATTCATTTTAAGATTTGAGTAAAAATAAGGGGGATTTGAAATGACACGACTTGGAATTTCTATATATCCAGAACATTCAACAAAAGAAAAAGATATTGAATATATTCGATTAGCAGGAAAATATGGATTTAAAAGAGTATTTACATGCTTATTGAGTATAGGTAAAAAAACAAAGTCAGAGTTGATAGAGGAATTTAGAGAGTTAATTGATGTTGCACATGAAGAGGGGATGGAAGTAATACTTGATGTTAATCCAAATGTATTTAAAGAGTTAAATGTATCTTATGATAATTTATCTTTATTTAATGAAATACATGCAGATGGAATACGATTAGACGAAGGGTTTGATGGAGTAAAGGAAAGTCTAATGACATATAACGATAATGGATTAAAAATAGAGTTAAATGCAAGTTCAGGAAGAGGTTACTTAGATAATGTAATGAGTAACTTTCCTAACAAAGATAGGATTATTACTTGTCATAATTTTTATCCACAAAGATTTACAGGGCTAAGTTTAGAGCATTTTAATAATTGTAATGAAGCTATGAAGGAGTATGATTTACATACAGCAGCATTTGTATCTAGCAATAATGAAAATACTTTTGGGCCTTGGCCAGTAAAAGAAGGATTATGTACATTAGAAATGCATCGTGATTTACCTATAGATTTACAAGTAAGACATCTGTATGCAACTAGAATGGTTGATGATATCATAATTGGAAATGCTTATGCTTCTGAAGAAGAGTTAAAATCATGTTCTGATATTAAACCTGGGATTTTAACATTTGGAATTGAGTTAGATAAAGAATTAACTGAAGTAGAATATGAAATTTTATATTACAAGTAATTTATTACTATAATTTATTTTATTGGATTTATTTAAACTATTTTCCTTGTTATTTATCTTTTATTTTTTTTAATACAAAATCCCTAGTAATAGCTACTAACATTCCTATTTGAAAAGATAATGAAACTGATATAAATTGAATGTAATTTATTCTACTTTCCTTATATACTATAAATGTTTCTATTAACCATACTAAACTTGCTATTAGGGAGGATTTTTTCCCTCCTATTAATGAACAAATTAATATACTTAAAAATATTAAAATTTGTATTTGAATAAAACTCATGATTTCACCTCATATTAAAATTTTATTTTAAGTCTTATCCAACTTACAAAATTTTAATCAATTTCATTATTACATAAAAGCCTAAACTTACAATTTTCGCACTTATATTTTTTTAATGTTTTTTCAAATACCAATTTTTCCTTTGGCTTATTTAAATTTATATCTTCTATTTTTTTTATAATGCTACCATTATTTGAAATGA
>OLPD01001602.1_pt1 | contig 10670 bp, 8 predicted proteins | sample 1672111 | NCBI WGS metagenome assembly OLPD01 (sample SAMEA3136646, study PRJEB25190) | human gut metagenome
GCGTTGCCGCACGCAGGCTTTCGGTGGTCGCGGAATCCAGCGGCAGCTCGAGGGTGGTATCCTCGATGAAATCACCCAGATGCGAATCTTCATCGTCGCCGATCGGCGTTTCCATGGAGATAGGCTCTTTAGCGATCTTCAGCACTTTACGGATCTTGTCTTCCGGCATCAGCATGCGTTCAGCCAGTTCTTCCGGCGTAGGCTCGCGGCCCATCTCTTGCAGCATCTGACGGGAGATACGGTTGAGCTTGTTGATAGTCTCAATCATATGCACCGGAATACGGATGGTGCGCGCCTGATCCGCGATAGAACGGGTGATCGCCTGACGGATCCACCAGGTTGCATAGGTGGAGAACTTGTAACCACGACGGTATTCAAACTTATCAACCGCTTTCATCAGACCGATGTTACCTTCCTGAATCAGATCCAGGAACTGCAAGCCACGGTTGGTGTATTTTTTAGCGATAGAGATAACCAGACGTAAGTTCGCTTCAACCATCTCTTTTTTCGCACGGCGGGCTTTCGCTTCACCGATGGACATGCGACGGTTGATATCTTTAACCTGCTCGATGGTCAGGCCGGTTTCTTCTTCAATCTGCTGCAGTTTCTGCAGGGCGCGATGCACTTCTTCAGAGACATCGTGCAGTTTTTCCGACCACGGCTTGTTCATCGCAATTGCCGCGTTGAACCAGGTATCGCTGGTTTCGTTGCCGGTAAACAGGGTAATGAAGTTTTTCTTCGGCATTTTGCACTGCTCAACGCAGAGCTTCATGATCAGACGTTCCTGAGTACGCACGCGGTCCATCATGACGCGCATGCTGTTTACCAGGTAGTCGAACTGCTTCGGCACCAGGCGGAACTGTTTGAACACTTCGGACAGCTTCTGAATTTCTTCCTGCGCGGCAGCATGGCTGCGGCCTTTCGCTTTGATGGTGTCGCGAGTGATTTCGTACTGAGTACGCAGTTCACCGAATTTTTCACGCGCTAACTCAGGGTCGATGCTGTTGTCATCATCGCTGCTGTCGTCGTCGCCATCTTCTTCATCTTCGTCTTCATCGTCATCCATCTCTTCCTGAGAGAGTTCAGAACCGACGTGGGTCGCCGTGGGCGCCATGTCTTCTTCCGCGTTTGGATCGACAAAGCCAGTGATCAGATCGGAAAGACGTGCTTCTTCAGCTTCTACGCGATCGTACTGCTCAAGCAGGTAGGTGATAGCTTCCGGGTATTCGGCAACGGAGCATTGAACCTGGTTAATCCCGTCTTCGATGCGTTTAGCGATGTCGATTTCGCCTTCGCGGGTTAACAGTTCAACGGTACCCATTTCACGCATGTACATGCGGACCGGGTCAGTTGTACGACCGATTTCGGACTCAACGCTGGACAGAACCTGGGCAGCCGCTTCTTCCGCGTCTTCATCGGTGCTGTTGGAGGTTTCAGCAAGCAGCAGATCATCGGCATCAGGTGCTTCTTCCATCACCTGAATACCCATGTCATTGATCATTTGGATGATGTCTTCGATTTGATCTGAATCGACGATATCTTCCGGCAGATGGTCATTGACCTCGGCATAGGTCAGATAGCCTTGCTCCTTACCACGGGTGACAAGAAGTTTCAGCTGTGACTGCGGGTTTTGCTCCATAAGACGGTATCCACACTTAATTCGTTTGATTGGTGTTGGGCGGTAAAACCGCCAACGGCAAAACGAGGGCATACTTATATTTTGCCGCTGCCTCTCCGTGCGGCTGTCGGGGGCTTCCCGATCGATATTCGGCAGTTAAGCCGTTAAATACTTCATCTTTCACGTTGTCTCTGCGTTAGCTGCGTTCGTTACTCGGCTCATCCTGAGCCTCGCCCCTTACGGGGCCGCCGCAAGCAGCGTTCAAATCCGCTCCCGGCGGATTTGTCATCCTGGTCATGTACTTATGTACACTCCCAGGCGTTCGTTCACTTGCTGCCTTGATACAACGCGAATGATTTTGTCTTTGTTTTGTCTTTCTCTTATTTCTTGGCCAGTTCCTGGTTCAGCGTCCAGAGTTCCCGGCGTTCTTCGCTGCTTAAACCGTGTGTGCGCTCACGAGCTATCAACTCTTCCTGGCGCAGTTCAAGCATCGAATCAAACATATGGTTGAGTGAGTCGGTGAAGGTTTTTTCTGCGATATCTTTATCTGCTATATCGTCCCACATCGACAGTTTTTCAAGGGTCGCAGCATCATTTGTGCCACGATAGTGTTCTAAAAGTTGCCCGGTGGTCAGACCTGGCTGAGCCAGACAAGTGTTGACCAGTTCTCTGAATAAGCCAAGTCCAGGCAGCTTATTGCTATCCAGTGCCCCTAACGGTGGAACCAGCGGGGCGAGCTCCGGGTTCTGCACCAGCAACCCTATAAGTATACGCATGGTCGTACGTTTTAGCTGTGGAACAGGGCGGGAAGCCCCATTTTCTGCCAGTTTTGGCATTAAACGTTCAAGCTGGCTGTCATCCAGAATGCCGAGCTTGTTTCCCAACTCCTGTCGCAGGTAAATGCGCAACGTTTCGCCTGGTACTTGAGTAATCAGCGGTAATGCCAGCGTGCTGAGCTGTGCGCGTCCGTCTGGGGTACTCAAATCCACCTGCGGCAACAGGCTGTTAAATAAAAACGCAGAGAGCGGCAGCGCCTGCTCCATCCGGGCTTCAAAGGCCTCTTTCCCTTCTTTGCGCACCAGCGTATCGGGATCTTCGCCGTCAGGTAAAAACATAAAGCGTAGCTGGCGTCCGTCTGTCATATAGGGCAGTGCGGTTTCCAGCGCGCGCCATGCTGCGTCGCGTCCGGCACGGTCGCCGTCGTAACAGCAAATTACGTTGTTCGTCGCGCGGAACAACAGTTGGATGTGATCGGCGGTGGTTGACGTCCCAAGGGATGCCACGGCGTAGTTAATGCCGTATTGCGCCAGCGCCACCACATCCATATAGCCTTCTACCACTAACAGGCGCTGTGGATCGGCGTTATCCTGCTGGGCTTCATAAAGACCATACAGCTGGCGACCTTTATGGAAAATATCGGTTTCCGGGGAGTTCAGATACTTCGGCAGGGCATCGCCCAGCACGCGTCCACCAAAACCAATGACCCGACCACGTTTGTCGCGGATGGGGAACATCACCCGTTCGCGGAAGCGATCGTAACTGCGTCCCTGATCGTTGGTGACCAACATCCCCGCATCAATCAATGACTGGCGATTTTCTGGATTGCCGCCAAACCGCTTCAGGACGTTGTCCCAGCCGGGGGGCGCAAAACCAATAGCAAAACGGGTGATAACGTCGCTACTTAATCCTCGCTTTTCCAGGTACTGGCGCGCAGGGGTAGCGGCGGGTTGCATCAAAGACTGTTGATAAAAAGTGTTCAGGCCATCCATCAATTGATAAAGGCTTTGCCGTTGATGGCGCTCTATCTGACTGGGGCCACTGCCTGCTTCATAGGGCACTTCAAGGTTGTGCATTGCGGCCAGTTCTTCGACGGTTTCCACAAACTCGAGCTTGTCGTAGTTCATGAGAAAGTCGACGGCGTTGCCATGCGCGCCACACCCAAAGCAGTGATAAAACTGTTTTTCACCGTTTACGGTGAAAGAGGGGGTTTTTTCGTTATGGAACGGACAGCACGCGTGATAATTTTTGCCCTGCTTTTTCAGCTTTACCCGCGCGTCGATGAGATCGACGATGTCGGTTCTTGCCAGCAGGTCATTGATAAAAACGCGAGGAATTCGTCCAGCCATAAGCCCCTGTTTTTTGATGACTCATATACACAAAATCATTCAGGATGCATCAAGGCGGCAAGGAAGCGAATCCTCAGGAGCGTACAGCAGTACGTGTCTGGGGTGAGCGACTGCAGCCAACACTGAGGCAGCTTGAATGATGACGTGTATAAACGAAAATAAGCCGCGCATTCCTTCCGGAAGCACGGCCTTACAACTACAACTCAGTCTGAATTGAGAGCTTTGGCTCTCAATAGATTAGTACAGACGAGTACGGCGTGCGTTTTCGCGAGCCAGTTTCTTCGCGTGACGTTTCACAGCAGAAGCTTTAGCGCGCTTACGTTCGGTAGTCGGTTTTTCATAGAACTCACGACGACGAACTTCCGCCAGAACACCTGCTTTTTCGCATGAACGCTTGAAGCGACGCAGTGCGCTCTCCAGCGACTCGCCCTCTTTAACACGAATTTCCGACATCTTATTCCCTCCCTTGGACCGTGAGGCAGGAATTTCGTTGTTACATGGTAACTAACAGTAGACAGTATAGCGCATTTTCATGCGTTCGTCAACCTTTTTCAGAAAGTTTTTTTGAAAAACCTCTCCGTCAGCGCTCCGCGCTGCCACCTCCCCTACCGAGGGGAGGCCTTGGCAGTCGGGCATAGCGCCATAGATACGCCTGAGAGTCTTCTTTCAGAAAGTCTCAGCGCGAGCTTTTCCAAAAAGCTCAGCCCTTGACGGCCAGATTGACCAGACGACCCTTGACGTAGATCTCCTTGACCACGGTCTTGCCGGACAGAGCCTCGGCGACAGCCGGGTCAGCCTTTGCGGCGGCGATGGCGTCCTCAGAGGTGATGTCTGCGGCCACCTTCAGACGGGCCTTGACCTTGCCGTTGACCTGTACTGCGATCTCAACCGTGCTCTCAACGCACTTGGCCTCCTCGTACTTGGGCCAGGGGTAGTAGGCCAGCTGCTCGTCGTGGCTGTGGCCCAGCTTCTCCCACAGCTCCTCGGTCATGTGGGGAGCGAACGGGTTCAGCAGCTGGACGACGGTCTCGAACTCGGCTCTGGTCGCGCCGCCGTTGTCGTACAGGGCGTTGACCAGAGTCATGAGCTGTGCAATGGCGGTGTTCATCTTCAGGCCCTCGATGTCAGCGCCCACCTTCTTGATGGTCTGGTGCAGCAGAGTCTCCAGCTGGGGACGATAGCCCTCGCCCTCCACCAGCTTGTCGGACAGAGCCCACACGCGGTCGAGGAAGCGGTTGCAGCCGGCGATGGCAGAGGTCTGCCAGGGTGCGGCCTGCTCGAAGTCGCCCATGAACATCTCGTACAGACGCATGGTGTCGGCACCGTACTGGTCCACGACCTCGTCGGGGTTGATGACATTGCCCAGAGATTTGGACATCTTGACGATGGGGTGGCGGGCCATCTCACCGTACTTCTCTTCCAGAGCCTTCTCAGCGGCCTTCTGACTGCCGTACTCCTTCAGCAGCTTCTCCTGCTCCTCAGCGGGCAGGTTGACGAAGCTGTGGGGGTTCAGGCCCAGGATCATGCCGTGAGCGGTGCGCTTCTGGTAGGGTTCCGGAGAAGGCACGACGCCGATGTCGTACAGGAACTTATGCCAGAAACGGCTGTAGAGCAGATGCAGGGTGGTGTGCTCCATGCCGCCGTTGTACCAGTCCACCGGAGACCAGTATTCCAGCGCCTCTTTGGAAGCGAGGGCGTCCTTGCAGTGGGGGTCCATATAGCGCAGGAAGTACCAGGAAGAACCGGCCCACTGAGGCATGGTGTCGGTCTCGCGGGTCGCGGGGCCGCCGCAGCAGGGGCAGGTGGTCTTGACCCAGTCGGTGTGGCGGGCCAGCGGAGACTCACCGTCGGGACCCGGCTCAAAGTCGGTGATGTCGGGCAGGGTCAGAGGCAGGCTGCTCTCGGGCAGGGGCTGCCAGCCGCACTTCTCGCACTTGACCATGGGGATAGGCTCGCCCCAGTAGCGCTGACGGCTGAACACCCAGTCGCGGAGCTTGTAGTTGACCTTATCCCGGCCCTTGCCGTTGGCTTCCAGCCACTCGATCATCTTTTTCTTGGCGTCGGTGACAGACAGGCCGTCCAGGAAGCCGGAGTTGACCAGCGTACCGGTGGCCACGTCGGTGAAGGCAGCCTCGTCGAGGTTGGAGGGGGTGCTGCCCTTGACGACCTCGATGATGGGCAGGCCAAACTTCTTGGCGAACTCCCAGTCGCGGGTATCGTGGGCAGGCACGGCCATGATGGCACCGGTGCCGTAGGTAGCCAGAACGTAGTCGGAGATGAAGATGGGGATCTCCTTGTCGTTGACAGGGTTGATGCCCCTGACGCCTTCCAGCTGGACGCCGGTCTTTTCCTTGTTCAGCTCGCTGCGCTCGAAGTCGCTCTTGCGGGCAGCCTCGGCCTGATAAGCCTTGACGGCGTCGGCATTCTTGATGATGCCCTTTTCCAGCCACTCCTTGAGGATGGCGTGCTCGGGAGAGACGACCATGTAGGTAGCGCCGAACAGGGTGTCGCAGCGGGTGGTGTAGACGGTCAGGGTGTCGCCGGCGGTGGTGCCGAAGTTGACCTCTGCGCCATGGCTGCGGCCGATCCAGTTCTTCTGCTGGGTGGCGACGCGCTCGATGTAATCCAGACCGTCCAGACCGTCGATGAGCTTGTCCGCGTAGGCGGTGATCTTCAGCATCCACTGGCTCTTGACGCGGTGGACGACCTCGCTGCCGCAGCGCTCACAGACGCCGTTGACAACTTCCTCGTTTGCCAGCACGCACTTGCAGCCGGTACACCAGTTGACGTTCATTTCCTTCTTGTAGGCGAGGCCCTTCTTGTACAGCTGCAGGAAGATCCACTGGGTCCACTTGTAATACTCGGGGTCGGTGGTGTTGATCTCACGGTCCCAGTCGAAGGAGAAGCCCAGTGCCTTGAGCTGCTCCCGGAAGTGGTCAACATTCTTCTTGGTGACAATGGCCGGATGGATGTGGTTCTTCATGGCGAAGTTCTCGGTGGGCAGGCCGAAAGCGTCCCAGCCCATCGGGTAGAGCACATTATAACCGTTCTGGCGGCGCTTGCGGCTCACGACATCCAGCGCAGTGTAGCTGCGGGGATGGCCGACGTGCAGGCCCGCGCCCGAGGGATACGGGAACTCCACCAGTGCATAGAACTTGGGCTTCTTGTGGTCGATCTCAGCGTGGAAGGTCTTTTCGTCCTCCCACACCTTCTGCCACTTGGCCTCCACGGCCTTGTAATCATACTTCATTTTTGTAATCAGCTCCAGACTTTCTTTGCTACAAAATATTCAGGCGGCTTGCCCTCTCCGTCAGCGCTACGCGCCGCCACCTCTCCCAAAGGGAGAGGCTTTTGGCTCCCCCTTTGGGGGAGCTGGACGCGAAGCGGCCTGAGAGGGCAAGGCCGTTTTCCTTACAAATCACAGACTGTTATCCGGGGTCAGGTACTCCGAGATGTCGATGGGCTCGCCGTCGGCCCACAGGTGCTCGAGGTCGTAGTAGGTGCGGGTGTTGGGGACGAAGACGTGGACGATGACGCTGGAATAATCCAGCAGCACCCAGTTCTTGGAGTCAAAGCCCTCCGTGGTGTGGGGCTCGATGCCGCTCTGGGAGAGCTCATACTCCACCTCGTCGGCCAGAGAGCCCACCTGGGTGGTGGAAGTACCGGAGGCGATGACGAAGTAGTCGGTGAGGACGGTCAGGCTGTCCACCTTGAGCACCCGCACGTCCTGAGCCTTCTTCTTGTCGAGGATCTTTGCGATCTCAATGGCAAGGGTCTTGCTGTCGATGTTCTTATCCATAGATTTTTCTCCTTATCATTGTCCGGCTGGCTGACCGTCGGTGGTGGTAGCGCCCACCACGTCGGTGTTGCCGCCGAGGATGGCGTCGTCCGACTCCTTATCCAGCTGGCCCACGAACTGGACGTTGGCGCTGGTGGAGGCGGTGCCGTGGGGCCAGTCGTTGGTCACGAGGTTCAGCTCGCTGGCGCTCACCGGGCCGGTATAGCTGCGGAAATAGGTGTTGAGCAGCTCTGCGATGGAGCCGGCGTCCGGCACCACGCAGGAGTAGCCGTCAAAGGTATCGGTCACGCCCACGTTCGGCACACCCATGAAAACGGGGGTCTGTGCCAGCATGATGTTGGCGCTGTCGATGCGGGTGAAGGACACCAGCATCTTTGCGATGGTGGTCAGGTCCATATCCGTGTGGATATAGTTGTTGAAGACGAGGGGCAGCTGGTTGAGCACATCGGTGATGCCCATGCTGCGCACCCGCTTGAACAGACCGGCGTAGAAGTAGCGCTGCATGTTCAGGCGGTCGATGTCGGAGTTGGAGTAGCCCTGACCGTGGCGGCAGCGGACGAAGAACTCCGCCGATGTGCCGTCCAGATTGCGGTAGCCCTGCTTGAGGGCGCTGCCCGCAAAGGACATATCGTGGGGGATATAGACCTCGATGCCGCCGAAGTTGTCCACCATCTCCACCAGAGCCTGCATATCCACCGTCACATAGTAATCGACGGGCAGCTTGTACTGGTCGTAGATGACCTCCGCCAGAGCGGCAACGCTGCCGCCGTTGGAGAGGGCCACGGAGTTGATCTGGTAATTGGTGGCGGCGTAGGTCTTGCCGTTGGAGAGGGCGACTTTGCGGCTCTTGGTACACACGAGGCTGTTGCGGGGGATCTGGAGCATCCGCAGCGCGCCGCCCTTGATGTCGAACTGGCAGTAGAGGATCATGTCCGTCATGCCGTCGTTGGAGGTGGGGTCGTTGGAGTAGTTGCGGCCTTCCTCATAGTCGATGCCGCAGACGAGGATGTTGACCACATCGCCCTTGTACTCCTCGAGAGTCTGTATCTCCTCGGTGATGGAGGGGGCGTCCTCCTCCGGACGGAGGTTCTCTTCCACCCTGCCCACCATACCGACGGCATACACCACCACGCCCGAGATGACGGCCAGCACCGCCAGCGTCACAGCCAGCGGGAGCCAGAGCGGGGTCTTTTTCTTCTTTTTGCGGCGGCGGGGAGGCTCATGGCCGCCCGCAGGGGTCGAACGGCGGGGCGGCTTTGCGCCGCCGCTGCCGCCTGCGCGGCGGGGAGGCTCTGCGGGGGCGGGCTTTTCCTCTGCAAAGAAGTCCGGCTGGGCAGGCTGCACGGGCCGGGATGCAGGAGCCTTTTTGGCCCGCCGATCCGTCGGGCGGTTGAGTGAACGGTCTGTCTTGATATGACGCGGAGTCTGACTCATTCCATCTTATTCCTTCCAAGCGTTTTGGGGAGTCGGCTGTTGGCCGAAAAACTCCTGTTCAGGGTTTTGTACTCTTTAGTATACCATTCTTCCCCACGATTCGCAATCAGCATTCTTTCTTCTGATGGGCCAGGATGTCCTCATAGGCGGCAGCGGACTGGGGGTCCAGCGGCTTGCCCTGGGAGAGGACAAATTCGTTGGTCTGTTTCAGCGCAGCCAGCATGGCGGCGTCGAGGTCTTTCATTTCCAGCTTCCGCAGTTTGCCGACGCCCGGCCAGTCCCGCTCTTTGCTGGTCATGTCGGCCAGATAGACCACCTTGTCCAGCTTGGACATCCCGGCCTTGCCTGCCGTGTGGCAGGCGATGGCGGAAAGGATGGCCTCATCCTCCACGCCCCACTGGGTGCGGGCGAGGATGGCCGCACAGATGCCGTGCCAGACAGGGGTAGGCCGCTCTTCCCCTCCCTCGGCATACTGGGGATACTGCCGCATCAGTTCCCGCATCTCATCCTTGGAGATCTCCTTGGCCGAGTCGTGGAGCAGGGCGGCCAGCGCAGCCTTGTCCTCATCGACACCGTAGCGCTTCGCCAGCTTGACGGCCATTTTTTTCACGTTCAGGGTGTGCTCGTAGCGCTTGTCACTCAGCCGGCTGCGCACAAGCTCTTTTGCCTGTTTCTGATTCATTTGTGACTTCGTCTCCTTTGGTGTACAGCCCCTCGCGCCGGATGACCCGGCGCACCGAGACCGGAAGCTCGTTTTCACATTCCTCTCCGGCGGCGAGGCGGGTGCGGAGGACGCTGGACGCCATGGGCAGAGCCTCCACCGGCGCGAACAGGATGCGCGCGCCGGAAGCGTCCAGCTGCCGGGCCTTGGCGTGGAGAGCCGGGTCGTCGCCGATATTCCGGCTCGTGACCACCAGATGGGCCAGACGAAGGATGTCCTCCCAGCGGTGCCACCCGTCGAAGCTCAGCAGCATATCGCTGCCGATGGCGAGGTACAGCTCATCGCCGGGATTCTCCCGGGCCAGCTTTTCCAGCGTGAGAACGCTGTAATTTTTCCGGCCCTGCTCCGCCTGCTCCACCTCCCAGCCGCTGACCTCGAGGCCGAAGCCCATCTCCCGGGCCAGCTCCGCAAAGCAGCCGCACATCTCCACCCGGAGCGGGCCGGGGGCGGATGTCCCCTGCTTGAAGGGGGAGACGCCCGCCGGCATGACCACCACGCGGTCCGGGCAGACCCGGGCAGCGGCGGCGCGGAGGTTGTTCAGGTGGCCGTAGTGGGGCGGGTCGAAGGAGCCGCCGTAAAGCAGGATACGCATTACTTCAGCAGGTCGGCGTAGGCGCTGTCCTTCTTTTTCTGGAGGTAGAGCACGAACTTGGAGCCGATGACCTGCACGCAGTCGGCGCCGGTGGCCTCGGCCAGCTTGACGGAAGCCTCACGGGCGTTGTACATACTGCTCTCAAGCACCTTGAGCTTGATGAGCTCCCGGGCGTCGAGGCAGTCCTTCACGCCCTGGATCATGGTCTCGTCGATCTCACCCTTGCCCACGATGAATACGGGGTCCATGGTGTTTGCCTTGCCGCGCAGAATGGCGCGCTGTTTGCTCGTCAGCATAATAGTTTCTCCTTTGTGATTCGTTTTATTTTCGGTCAAATGGCTTTGCGCTCCGCGCGGGCCAGAGGCAGAGCTGGTTTTTTC
>OLPD01001603.1_pt1 | contig 10670 bp, 7 predicted proteins | sample 1672111 | NCBI WGS metagenome assembly OLPD01 (sample SAMEA3136646, study PRJEB25190) | human gut metagenome
TGCTGGTTTCCAAGTTTGTAAACTCTCAGGCTGCGGCGCTGGCGGCGATTGTTCCGGTCGCGCTGGCGATCGGCGTTGATCCGGCATACATCGTGGCTTCAGCACCGGCTTGCTACGGTTATTACATCCTGCCGACTTATCCGAGCGATCTGGCAGCGATTCAGTTTGACCGTTCCGGCACCACCCACATCGGTCGCTTCGTCATCAACCACAGTTTTATTCTGCCGGGGTTGATTGGTGTGAGCGTATCGTGCGTCTTCGGCTGGATCTTCGCCGCGATGTACGGGTTCTTATAAATGCACTTTGCGTGCCGCCCGTGACTACGCGGCACGCCATTTTCGAATAACAAATACAGAGTTACAGGCTGGAAGCTATGTCAAACAAACCCTTTATCTACCAGGCACCTTTCCCGATGGGGAAAGACAATACCGAATACTATCTACTCACTTCCGATTACGTTAGCGTTGCCGACTTCGACGGCGAAACCATCCTGAAAGTGGAACCAGAAGCCCTGACCCTACTGGCGCAGCAAGCCTTTCACGACGCTTCTTTCATGCTCCGTCCGGCACACCAGAAACAGGTTGCGGCTATTCTTCACGATCCAGAAGCCAGCGAAAACGACAAGTACGTGGCGCTGCAATTCTTAAGAAACTCCGAAATCGCCGCCAAAGGCGTGTTGCCAACCTGCCAGGACACCGGTACGGCAATTATCATGGGTAAAAAAGGTCAGCGCGTTTGGACCGGCGGCGGCGATGAAGCGGCCCTCTCCAAAGGCGTATTTAATACCTATATTGAAGATAACCTGCGCTACTCGCAAAACGCGGCGCTGGACATGTACAAAGAGGTCAACACCGGCACTAACCTGCCTGCGCAAATCGACCTGTACGCGGTAGATGGCGATGAGTACAAATTCCTTTGCGTTGCGAAAGGCGGCGGCTCTGCCAACAAAACGTATCTCTACCAGGAAACCAAAGCCCTGCTGACTCCCGGCAAACTGAAAAACTTCCTGGTTGAGAAAATGCGCACGCTGGGTACTGCAGCTTGCCCGCCGTACCACATCGCATTCGTCATTGGCGGGACGTCAGCGGAAAGTACCCTTAAAACGGTGAAATTGGCCAGCACACACTACTATGACGCGCTGCCGACTGAAGGTAATGCTCACGGCCAGGCGTTCCGCGATCTCCAACTGGAACAGGAACTGCTGATCGAGGCACAGAAACTCGGCCTTGGCGCTCAGTTTGGCGGGAAATACTTCGCACATGATATCCGCGTGATCCGCCTGCCTCGCCACGGCGCATCCTGCCCGGTTGGTATGGGCGTTTCTTGCTCCGCAGACCGTAATATTAAAGCCAAGATTAACCGCGAAGGGATCTGGATTGAAAAACTGGAACATAACCCAGGTCAGTACATTCCGGAATCTCTACGCCAGGCGGGTGAAGGTGAAGTGGTTAAAGTTGACCTTAACCGCCCAATGAAAGAGATCCTCGCCCAGCTCTCTCAGTACCCGGTTTCTACTCGTCTGTCACTGAGCGGCACTATCATTGTCGGTCGTGACATTGCCCACGCGAAGTTAAAAGAACGTATTGAGTCCGGCGAAGGTTTACCGCAGTACGTGAAAGATCATCCGATCTACTACGCGGGTCCGGCCAAAACGCCTGCAGGCTATCCGTCCGGTTCTTTAGGCCCAACCACCGCGGGTCGTATGGACTCCTACGTTGACCTGTTGCAGTCTCACGGCGGCAGCATGATCATGTTGGCGAAAGGTAACCGCAGTCAGCAAGTGACTGACGCCTGCCACAAACACGGCGGCTTCTACTTAGGCAGCATCGGTGGTCCGGCAGCGGTACTGGCGCAGCAGAGCATTAAGCATCTGGAATGCGTGGAATACCCGGAGCTGGGAATGGAAGCTATCTGGAAAATCGAAGTAGAAGATTTCCCTGCTTTCATCCTGGTCGATGACAAAGGCAACGATTTCTTCCAGCAAATCGTCAGCAAACAATGCGCTAACTGCGCGAAGTAACCCATTCGGCCCGGCACTGGACTGGCACTAAATATTTGGCGTCAGTCCAGCGATCCCCCCGGGCCAACTTTATCCCCCCATTTACTGGTATTGAATTTTTGCCGTTCACAGGGAATAGTGACCTTTTCCATTACGTGTGAATTCGCAATGCTCCGCACTCTGAACCCCACAATCTTGCACACTGGCGCAGTATTCCTGGTGCTGATCCTTATCTACACCGGTATCTCTGCCTCGGAGAAAATCACCTGGCTGATGGAAGTCACGCCGGTCATTATTGTCGTCCCGCTGTTGCTGGCTACCATGAAGCAGTACCCATTGACGCCGCTGCTTTATACGTTGATTTTCTTGCACGCCATCATTCTGATGGTAGGCGGGATGTATACCTACGCCAAAGTTCCCGTCGGTTTTCAGGTTCAGGAATGGCTGGATCTCAGTCGTAACCCCTATGACAAGTTGGGTCACTTCTTCCAGGGGCTGGTACCAGCCCTGACGGCAAGAGAGATTTTAGTGCGCGGCAATATTGTCCGTGGTCGTAAGATGCTGGCATTTTTAGTCTGCTGCGTAGCACTGGCGATTAGCGCAATGTATGAACTGATCGAGTGGTGGGCAGCGCTGGCAATGGGACAAGGTGCGGAAGACTTCCTTGGCACGCAGGGTGACCCGTGGGATACCCAGTCGGACATGTTCTGCGCCCTGCTCGGCGCGTTAACAACGATCCTCGCGTTGGCGGGCTGGCACAATCGGCAGTTGAAAACGGCCGGAGAGCGCTAACGCTTCTCCGGCAATCTGCGCTACCTACTGCGATACTTGATAACCAGAATCGGCAAGGCGAACAACAGTGTCAGAAAGTTCGCCATGCTGACAGCGGTATCTTCAATCAATAACCCATAAGCCAGCCACAACACCAGCCCGCACACAAACATCACATACATTAAACCGGAGATACCCTGGGTGTTGCGGGTGGTAATAACCTTAATCGCCTGCGGCAAAAAAGAGAGCGTCGTCAGCGTTGCCGCCAGATAGCCAATCCAGGAATGCCACTCCATAGCTAGGCCTTCACATCGCTGGCCACTACCACCGGAATCTCCGGAGTATTCGACTGTTTGACGGGCGACGGCACTTTTCGGTACTTATCCAGCAGGTGGATCTGAATCTTACGCAGCATATCGCCATTCAACCGGTAGTAACGGAAATAGAGCACCAGTGTCACAACGAAAAAAAGCGTGGGCAGCGCGATCATGATGAACTGCATGCCGAGGATGGTCTCAGCAGATTGCGTCGCATTCGGAACATAACCAATCAATCCCAGCACCACCGCAATAAAGAAAGCGGAAAACGCCGAGCCACCTTTGACCACCATTGTCTGCACGGCATAGGCAATACTCTCGCAGCGGACGTTAAACTTGTATTCACCGTAATCTACGGTGTCCGCCACCATAATCACCTGCAGTACCCAGAACAGCGCCGTACCAATGTTCAGAAGGATCCCTGCGGTAACAATCAGGAAAGTATTGTGGAATGCCCCCAGAGCCATAATCAGCAATACGCCTGCGCTGAGAACTGGCATAACCGAAGCGCCAGCCCACAGTACCCGGCGAGAAAGCGCCTTTGACAGACGGGGAAAGAGAATCAATGTCAGCAAGTTAGCTGCTCCGGCATAGGAGAGGTAGTATGGGAAAAGGTCAGCATCACCCACCACGTAGGTGAAGTAGTAAATCGCAAAACCTGTAATGATATTGGACGCCACGTTGTAAGCCAGCGCCATCCCCAGCAGACAGGAAAGCTGATCGTTTTTGTAGATAAGCGCAAGGATTGATTTCAGCGTCAGCCGGGTGCTGTCTGCGGTAGCTTCGCTGTCAGAGGAATACACTTCATGCACATTGCGCAAGGTTACGAGGGTAGAAACAATAAAAAATGCGATCAGCACCAGCGTAAACATCTGAAAACCAAAACCACGATCGGCTCCGCCAACATAGCTCACAAAAGGCAGCGTCACGCCTGCGGTGACAAACCCTGCAAGGCTGGCAAAAAAACGAGGGAACGGCACCAGTTGTTCACGTTCGCGTTTATCCAGCGTAATCGTGGGGACCAGCGACCAGAATGGAATATCCATAATGGTGTAGGTCATCCCCCACAATATGTACGTCACACAAACAAATACGACCTGCGCAGTACCCTCAAACAGATGTGCGCTAAAAAGCAAAAACAGCACCAACGAGTTCGCCAGCGTACCGAGTAAGATCCAGGGTTTAAATTTACCCCAACGCGACCGGGTGGCATTCACTATCCACCCCATCACCGGATCGTTAAACGCGTTCCATATTTTTGCCACCAGGAACAAGGTTCCGACGACGCCCACCGATAATCCCACCACGTCGGTGTAGTAATACATCAGGTACATGTACACAATACCGATGGCGAAATCCTTACCGAACGCTCCAAATCCGTAACTGAGTTTTGTTGTCAGAGAGATGCTCATAGGGTATCGGGTCGCTGTTACCAGCGCCCGCCTTCTGTAAGAGGAAACGTCAGAGGTTAAACGCCGGATTGTGTATTAACGGTGCAGCCAGGCCGGCAGCCAGTCGCCGTGAGACGCGATCAGGTCGTCCACCAGCGCATAAATCTCTTCAATCCCCAGTACCGCGGCGGTATGCGGATCCATCATCGCCGCGTGATAAACACGATCGCGGTTCTCCGTCAGGATGGCTTCCGTTAGCAGAGTCTGAACATTGATATTGGTTTGCATCATCGCCGCCAAATGTGACGGGAGAGCACCGACTTTCGTTGGCTGAATACCATTCGCATCAACCAAACAAGCGACTTCAACACAGCAACCTTGCGGCAGGTTATCGATCAGACTGTCATTGCGAACATTGCCATACACGACGCTCGGTTCACCGGTCCAGATAGCGTTCATGATAGTGCTGGCATATTCGCGCGACGGTTTAATGTCGATCCGCTCAGCCGTTTTGTACTCTTCCAGCTCTTTTTTCCAGTTCGCCAACTGTTCCACACAACGTTTCGCATATTCATCCAATGGCACCTTATAGCGCTCAATCAGATCTTCACGCCCCGGTTTGATAAACCACGGCGTATATTCGGCGAAGTGCTCCGACGATTCGGTGACGAAGTACCCCAGTTTTTTGAACATTTCATAGCGCACAATGTTCTGGCAACGGGTATTTCCGTGAATATTCGGTTTCGGCGCCTGACCGGATTCATAGGCCGCCAGCAGCTCCGGGTAGAGATTCACATAGGCGCCGTCCGCCGTTTTGCGCTCCAGCTCCAGATAAAACGCCATATGGTTGATCCCGGCACTGCGATAGCGCAAAGAGGCAGGGTCAATGTTCAGATCGCGGGCCAACTCCTCCGCCGTCCCCTGCACCGAATGACACAACCCAACCTGCTTAATATGCGGATAGCGCGCATACATTGCCCAGGTGTTCATCGCCATCGGGTTAACGTAGTTAAGCATTGTGGCCTGCGGACAGACTTCGGTCATATCCTCACAAATCTGCCATAAATGCGGAATGGTGCGCAGCGCGCGCATAATGCCGCCCGGCCCCAGCGTGTCGGCAATCGTCTGCTCCAGACCATGGCGTTTACACACCGTAAAATCGGTGACGGTACAGGGTTCATAGCCGCCGATCTGGAAAGCGACCACCACAAAATCAGCATCCTGTAATGCTGCTTTTTGATCGGTATAGCAGGTGATTCGTCCAGACGCGCCCGCAGAATCCATCAACTTGCGCACAACAACGTGTGACTCTTCCAGACGCGTAGGATCGAGATCCATCAAGGCGATATGCGCAGATTTAAGCGCATCGCGGTGAAAGACGTCCCCAAGAATATTTTTGACGAAAATCGTGGAACCGGCGCCGATAAAGGTAATTTTGGGTGCAGACATCATAACTCTCCAGAACATTAGTGAACACAGTCATGGTGGCACAGCGTATAGCTGAAAACTTCCGACTTCTCTGCTGAGCATTCCCATAAACTCAGATCATCACTCTGCACCCTAATGGATCTGAGTTTATGGGACAAAATTACCCAAAAAGCAGAGTATGTGGCCGCAAAATGTCGCTATGCTCAATGGTAACGGTCCAATTTGTGTCCTGATTCTCAGCCTTAATACGTGTTAAATGACATGATTCTGATAATTCAGGAAATGGAGCAACCATGAGCACATTACCGACATCGCCTCTTCCTCCCGATCCGCACATGTGCAGTAGCGATGAAGAACAAGCCCGCAGCCCGCTATCGCTGTACTCAGAATATCAACGGATGGATATCGAGTTGCGCTCACCGCATGCTATGCCAGCCAGCCATTGGCATGGGCAGGTGGAGATCAATGTGCCGTTTGATGGTGACGTCGAGTATCTGATCAACAACGAAGTCGTACAGATAAAACAGGGACACATCACGCTATTCTGGGCCTGCACACCGCATCAACTCACGCGTCCAGGCAGTTGCCAAAGTATGGCTATCTTCAATTTACCGATGCACCTTTTCCTCTCCTGGCCGCTGGATCGCGAGTTGATCAACCATGTTACCCATGGAATGGTCATCAAATCGCTGGCGTCGCAGCAGTTGAGCACCTTTGAAGTTCAGCGCTGGCAACAGGAACTGAACAACCCGAACGAACAAATTCGCCAGCTCGCCATTGATGAAATTGGTCTGATGCTCAAGCGGTTTAGCCTTTCCGGCTGGCAGCCTATACTCGTCAATAAAACCTCGCGGACCCACAAAAACAGCGTGTCTCGGCACGCCCAGTTTTACGTCAGCCAAATGCTGAGCTTTATTGCCGATAACTACGATCAGGCGCTCACCATCAACGACGTCGCGGAACACGTGAAGCTCAACGCCAATGGGGATTTTCCAACGCGTGATGCAACTCACCCTGAAGCAGTACATCACGGCAATGCGGATCAATCACGTCCGCGCATTGCTTAGCGATACCGATAAAACCATTCTCGACGTTGCATTGACCGCCGGATTCCGTTCCAGCAGCCGTTTTTATGACACCTTCAGCAAGTTTGTCGGCATGTCGCCGCAGCAGTACCGCAAACTAAGTCAGCAGCATCGGCAAACAATGGCTGGTTGATATCATTCGGCCATATCAGTATCAGCCAAAAAAATATTCCCCCTGTCGATAAACGGTGGTAAAAAACCGCCAATAAGCAAACGTAACCCTATGTTTAAAAACAAATTAAACATAAATCAGACTATTTTTCACCCGCTTTACAGCCCGTTTTGACAGGATAATACTTGCCTGCGTCACATTCATACGGTGTGTCTGCAATTCATAGATTGCAACCTTTCCACAACCGGGTAAAAGATGATGAAAGTATTAATTGTTGAAAGTGAGTTTCTGCATCAGGACACCTGGGTCGGTAGCGCTGTCGAACGTCTGGCTGACGCATTAAGCCGCCAAAATGTTACCGTCATTAAGTCCACCTCATTCGACGATGGCTACGCAATCCTCGCCGCCAATGAAGCCATTGATTGCCTTATGTTCAGCTATCAAATGGAACAACAAGACGAACACCTGAACGTCAGGCAATTGATCGGCAAGCTCCACGAGCGCCAGCAAAACGTTCCCGTATTCCTGCTGGGCGATCGCGAAAAAGCCACCGCATCGCTGGATCGCGACCTGCTGGAGCTTGTCGATGAATTCGCCTGGATTCTGGAGGACAGCGCTGACTTTATCGCTGGCCGTGCCATCGCAGCGATGACTCGCTATCGTCAACAGTTGTTACCACCGCTGTTCAACGCCCTAATGAAATACAGCAATGTCCATGAGTATTCCTGGGCTGCACCGGGTCACCAGGGCGGTGTCGGTTTCACCAAAACACCTGCCGGTCGACTGTACCATGACTACTACGGTGAGAATCTCTTCCGTACCGACATGGGGATTGAACGTACCAATCTCGGTTCTTTACTCGACCATACAGGCGCATTTGGGGAAAGTGAAAAAAATGCTGCCCGCGTGTTCGGTGCCGACCGTTCCTGGTCCGTAGTGGTCGGGACTTCCGGCTCTAACCGCACCATCATGCAGGCTTGTATGACCGACAACGACGTCGTGGTGCTGGATCGTAACTGCCATAAATCCATCGAGCAGGGGCTGATCCTCACCGGGGCAAAACCGGTGTACATGGTGCCAAGCCGCAACCGGTACGGCATTATCGGGCCTATCTACCCGCAGGAAATGCAGCCTGAAACTTTACAGAAAAAAATCAGCGAAAGCCCACTGACCAAAGGCAAAGCTGGGCAAAAACCGTCTTACAGCGTTGTGACCAACTGTACCTACGACGGTGTTTGCTACAACGCCAAAGAGGCACAGGATCTGCTCGCACAAACCAGCGATCGCATCCACTTCGATGAAGCCTGGTACGGCTATGCTCGCTTCAACCCAATTTATGCCGATCACTACGCCATGCGTGGCGCGCCGGGCGATCATAACGGTCCTACCGTTTTTGCCACCCACTCGACCCACAAACTGCTGAATGCGCTCTCTCAGGCATCTTACATTCACGTTCGTGAAGGTCGTGGGGCTGTGAACTTCTCCCGCTTTAACCAGGCGTACATGATGCACGCCACCACCTCTCCGCTGTATGCTATCTGCGCCTCAAACGACGTGGCGGTCTCCATGATGGACGGTAACAGCGGCCTGTCGCTCACTCAGGAAGTGATCGACGAAGCAGTCGATTTCCGTCAGGCCATGGCACGGTTGTACAAAGAGTTCACCGCCGAAGGCGACTGGTTCTTCAAACCGTGGAACAAAGAAGTGGTAACCGATCCGCAGACCGGTAAAACCTATGACTTTGCCGACGCGCCAGCCACATTGCTGGCAACCGATCAGAACTGCTGGGTGATGCGTCCGGGTGAATCCTGGCACGGCTTTAAAGACCTGCCGGATAACTGGAGCATGCTGGACCCGATCAAAGTCAGCATTCTGGCACCGGGGATGGGCGACGATGGCGAACTGGAAGAGAACGGCGTACCGGCTGCACTGGTTACCGCCTGGCTTGGCCGCCACGGCATCGTGCCGACCCGAACCACCGATTTCCAGATTATGTTCCTGTTCTCAATGGGGATTACCCGCGGGAAATGGGGCACACTGATCAACACGCTGTGCTCTTTCAAACACCATTACGATGCCAATACCCCGCTGGCACAGGTGATGCCAGAACTGGTTGAGGAACATCCTGACACTTATGCCAACATGGGTATTCACGATCTGGGCGACACCATGTTCGCCTGGCTGAAAGAAAACAACCCAGGCAGCCGTCTCAATGCAGCCTACTCCGGTCTGCCGGATGCGGATATTACTCCGCGTGACGCTTACAACGCGATAGTCAGTGACAACGTTGAGATGGTGGCGATTGAAAATCTGGCGGGACGTATTGCGGCAAACTCCGTGATCCCTTACCCACCGGGAATTCCGATGCTGCTGTCCGGTGAAAACTTTGGCGATGCCAACAGCCCGCAAATTGGGTACCTGCGTTCGTTGCAGTCCTGGGACCACCACTTCCCTGGATTTGAACATGAAACCGAAGGAACGGAAATTATTGACGGTGTTTATCACGTTATGTGCGTGAAAGCATAAGGTCTCTTTTTAGATAGTCCGATGTTTAAGGTAGACATGTCATTCTTGAGTAATTCCTGAGTATTGCTGCAAAACAATAACACTGTCATACCTTTTTGCGCGGGACCACCCCGCGCTTTTTTTATACGCAAATAGCATCTTTCCACTTGCGTAAAAAAATGTGTACATAAGAAAAATCCCACCAAACATTGTAATTAATTTCAGACACGTTATTTTATTGCGGTCCTGGTTTCATCATACAATTTCAATTTAGCCGATTTGGCTCATCTGATGTTGAGCTACGGTGTTTTTTCATATTCCTGGAGTTGGGTATGAAGCTTTGCAGCAAAGAAGCTTGTGTTGTTGTATTAACGGAGAAGGATGTTTGGTTAAGGATTAACGGTAAAGACGCCATCAGTTTAAAAGCTAATCATATGGCACTGGTGGCATGCGATAATAATATTATCGATTTTTCATCACTTAATAACGCATTGGTTGTACATATTAGCCGCGATATCATTAAAGACTATCTGCGCTTTTTAAATAAAGACCTTTCACAGATCCCACTCTGGCAACGCAGTGCCAGCCCAGTGATGACCTCAGCGTGTCTGACGCCGGATGTCTTCAGGGTGGCTGCCCAACATAGCGTAATGGACACAGTGAACGAAGCTGAAAGAGAGCGTACGCGCTCGCTACTGTTCACGGTGTTATCACGCTTTCTCGACAGCAAAAAGTTTATCTCTTTGCTCATGTATATGCTGCGCAACTGTATCAGCGACAGCGTTTATCACATTATTGAGAGCGATATACATAAAGACTGGAATTTAAGCATGGTTGCCAGTTGCTTATGCCTGAGTCCTAGTTTGTTAAAGAAAAAGCTCAAAAGTGAAAATACAAGTTACAGCCAAATAATTACCACCTGTCGCATGCGATATGCCGTCAATCAATTACTGATGGACGGCAAAAACATTTCCCAGGTCTCTCAACTGTGTGGATATAACAGTACCTCATACTTTATCTCCGTATTCAAAGAGTTCTATGGGATGACACCTCTGCATTATG
>OLPD01001604.1_pt1 | contig 10660 bp, 9 predicted proteins | sample 1672111 | NCBI WGS metagenome assembly OLPD01 (sample SAMEA3136646, study PRJEB25190) | human gut metagenome
AGGGTGCAACCAGGGATTATGAAGATATTAATGTAGGAAAGGCGCTTTCTGATATGAAGAAGGATGCAGTTCTTGATAAGTATAAGTTCTTTGTTGATTCACCTAACTTAGGAACAGATAATGACGGTACAGTAAGAATAGTGAGAAGATAAAGTAATAGGATAACTAAAAATATCCGTTGGTTATATAAAGTGTAAGTTGCCTGAAAGCTCTATTTTCAGGCACTTTACAGATATCGGTATTAAAGTTTTTGAAGAAAAATGAAAAAAATTGAAAAAATTTTTAAAGTGAGATATAATGGGCCTCGACGATGTGGAAAGCCCCGTGAAAACGGGGGCAAAAGCGAGAAAGGATTCATTTAACGATTTATGAAAACATTACTGATTGCGATCAATGCGAAATACATTCATTCGTCGCTGGCGCCCTGGTGCCTGCTGGCGGGTGTGGAGGCCGCAGGCCCTGCGGGTGTTTGTGCCGAGGTGCGGGAGGGCACCGTCAATGAGCCGGAGCGGGACGTGCTGGCCCGCATTTTGGACGGGGAGCCGGATGCGGTGCTGTTTTCGTGCTATTTGTGGAACATTCGGGAAACGCTGCGTCTTGCCGCCGCTGTAAAGGCTGCGCGGCCGGGCGCATATGTAGTGCTGGGCGGCCCGGAGGTGAGCTACAACGCGGGGGAGGTTTTGGCGGAAAACCCGCAGGTGGATTATATCCTCTCCGGCGAGGGCGAACGCAGCGTGCCCATGCTGCTGGCGTCGCTGGCCGCCGGGCGGAAGCCGGAGGAGGCGGCGCCGCCCATCCCGGGGCTGTGCGCCCGGGGCTTTCTCTCCGCGCCCTGCGTGGAAGAGGGCACGCCGCCCAGCCCGTATGCGCCGGCGTATCTGGAGAACCTGCGCGGGCGCATTGCGTATCTGGAGACCAGCCGGGGCTGCCCGTATGCCTGCGCGTTCTGCCTTTCTGGGCGGTGCGGCAAGCCCCGCTGGTTCCCGCTGGAGCAGGCAAAACGGAACATCCTGACGCTGGCGCGCTCCGGCGCGCACACCGTGAAATTCATCGATCGGACATTCAATGCAAACCCCGCCCACGCAAATGCCATTTTGGCGTTTATCCTGAAGCATTACGGGCGGGACATTCCGGCGGGCGTGTGCTTTCATTTCGAGCTTGCGGGCGATATCCTGCGGGAAGAGACCTTCGCGCTGCTGGAGCAGGCGCCGCCGGGCGCGTTTCAGCTGGAGATCGGCATGCAGTCGTTTTGCGAAAAAACGCTGGCCGCCGTGCGGCGCAAAACAGATACGGGCGTTTTAAAGCAGAACATCCGGCGTTTGGTTGCAATGGGGAATATGCACGTGCACATCGACCTGATCGCGGGCCTGCCCCATGAGGATCTGCGGACATTCGGTGAAAGCTTCAACACCGGCTATGCGCTGGGCGCACAGATGCTGCAGCTGGGTTTTCTGAAGCTGCTGCACGGCGCGGCCATGCGGGAGGAGCCGGAGGAATTCCCCTGTGTTTTTTCGGAAGACCCGCCGTATGAAGTACAGAAAACGCCCTGGCTTTCGCCGGAGGAGCTGGACGTGCTGCGCGCCGCCGAAGACGCGCTGGAGCGCTGCTACAACAGCGGGCGTTTTTTGGAAACGGCGGCTTACGCGATGGCGGCGGCAGGGCTTTCCCCGTTCGTTTTTTACTGCCGTTTGGGCGCGGCAGGCGCGCGGCACGGCACGGCGAATATTCCGCTGGACGATTACACCGCTTTTTTGTACAACTGGTGCGCGGCGCTGCCGGGCATAGACAAAGCCTGCCTGCGGGACGCGATGGTGCGCGACCGCCTTGCCACAAATTCCACAGGGCGTTTGCCGCAATGCCTGCATGTAACGGACGCTTTGCTGGGCCGCGCGGTGAAGCGGCTGGCACAAAACCCTGCCACTGCGCCCCTGCCCGGCGTGCGGCGCGGCGTGGCGCTTTTGTACGGCACGCGGCAGGTGGTGTTTGTGGATTACACACAGAAAAACCCCGTTACAGGGCGCTATCTTCTGCATACCCGTTCAATTGACAATCTCTTTACAGAATGATAGAATAAATAGAAATGATTGGGAACGGGGGAACGCATGCATGCCGGGGCTGAACGTGGGTTTTCGCATCGTGCAGGGCGCTTTGTTTTCTTTTCCCGCCGTTCTATTCCCGGCTTTTTAAACTTTTCCCGTTTTGGGAAAAGTTTTTTTTTGCCGTTTTGCTGTATTTGAGGAACAGAAAGGAGAATGGCTTATGCTGATTTGCAATGCCGTGCTCACGGATGCGGACGGTGCGCGTCCGGGCGATGTGCGCATTGAAAACGGCGTCATCACGGCCGTGGGCGAGGGCCTTTCCGCCGGCGGGGATACGGTGCTGGACGCAGGCGGCCGCACGCTGCTGCCTGCTTTCATTGACCTGCACTGCCACTTCCGCACGCCGGGCTTTGAGTATAAGGAGGATATCGACTCCGGCAGCCGGGCGGCTGCCCGGGGCGGTTACACGTTCGTCAACTGCATGGCGAACACAAGGCCTGTGTGTTCTTCCGCGGCCATTGCCCAGAGCATCATGGACGACGCCAGGCGCATCGGCCTGTGCGACGTGAACCAGTGTGTGTCCATCACGAAAGACTTCGACGGCAAGACCACCGGCCATCTGCGGGCGCTGCCGCGGAACATCCGCTTCATCAGCGAGGACGGCAAAGGCGTGCGCGAGAGCAGGGTAATGTATGAGGCCATGCGGATCGCCGCCGAAAAAGGCCTGACGGTGATGAGCCACGCCGAGGATATGGACCTTTCCGCGCTGGATTACCGTCTGGCGGAAAACCTGGAGACGGCCCGCAACCTGTATCTGGCCCAGTCTACGGGCGCACGGCTGCACATGTGCCACGTTTCCACCAAAGAGGCGCTGGCCGATATCCTTGCCGCCAAGGCCCGGGGTGTGCGCGTCACCTGCGAGGTGACGCCCCACCACATCTGGTTTTGGGACAGCGATTTCCGCGTGAACCCGCCCATTCGGGCAAAAGAGGATGTGGAAGCGCTCATCGCGGCCATGCTGCGGGGCGAGGTGGAAGCCATCGCGACCGACCATGCCCCGCACACCGAGGAGGATAAGCGCGGCGGCGCGCCGGGCATGGTGGGGCTGGAGACAGCGTTCAGCGTCTGCTACACCAAATTGTGCCGGGAATACGGGATGCCGCTGGCAGACCTGAGCCGTTTGATGAGCCGCGGCCCGGCTGAGATACTGGGCCTGAACAAGGGGCTGATTGCCGAAGGATACGACGGCGACGTGGTGCTGGTGGAGCTGGGCGAGCCTTACACCGTGCGCCGGGAGGATTTTGCGGGCAAGAGCAAAAACACCCCATACGACGGCCTTTCGCTGTACGGCCGCGTGGCGTGCACCGTGAAGGCGGGCCGCGTCACCTATGGGACAATGGAAGCAATAGGATAAACACACAACAGGAGGACGTTATGCTGCAAGTAGACCGTTTGTATGAGGCCGTGGCCGAAAAAAGCCCCGTTTGCGTGGGGCTGGACACCGATTTTTCCTACATCCCCGCGGAGTGTGTGGACAAGACTCTCTCCAAGGGCGAGAACATCTTCCGCTTCAACCGGGATATCATCGAAGCCACGCGGAGCGTGGCGGGCTGCTTCAAGGTGCAGATCGCCTATTACGAGGCGCTGGGCCTGGACGGCATGCTGGCCTATAAATCCACGCTGGAATACCTGCGCCGGGAGGGCCTTGTGGCCATCGCGGACATCAAGCGCGGCGACATTGCCAAAACGGCCGAGATGTATGCCAAGGCCCATCTGGACGGCGAGTTCGAGGCGGACTTCGTTACGCTGGCGCCCTATATGGGGCTGGATTCCATCACGCCGTACACGAAATACATGACGGAAAAGGGCAAGGGCGTGTTCGTGCTGTGCCGCCCCTCCAACCCCGGCGCGAAAGATTATGAATACGAAAAGCTGGCCGACGGCCGCCACGTTTATGACCTGGTGGGCGACAAGCTCAGCGCAATGGGCAAGGACTACATGGGCGCGCACGGCTATTCCTCGCTGGGGCTCGTCATCGGCGGCACACACATCGAAGAGGCGAAAGAGATCCGCGCCAAATACAGGGACAGCTTTTTCCTCATCCCGGGCTACGGCGCGCAGGGCGGCACGGCCGAGGACATCGCGCAGTATCTGGCGCAGGGCAACGGCGGTGTGGTGAACTCCAGCCGCAGCGTGCTGCTGGCCTATAAAAAACAGCCCGGAACGGCTTATGCCGAAGCCGCGTACAACGAATGCGTGCATATGAAGGAGGCCATTGCGGATGCCTGCAGCAAATTATAACGCCGCCGTCCTGGCAAACGGCGCGGCGGGCGAAAACGTGATGCTGCTGACGGCCCGCTGGGACGAAACCACCCCCGCGCCCGCGTGCGGCCAGTTTTACATGCTGCGCGCCTGGAAAGCGGAGGAAGCGCCGCTGCTTTCGCGCCCCATCAGTGTGCATCGTTTTGACAGAGAGAAAAAAGAGATTTCCTTTTTATATGAGGTCCGTGGTACGGGTACGCAGAAGCTGGCCGCGCTGCGGCCCGGGGACACCGTTGCGCTGACGGGCCCCTCGGGCCGTGGGTTTCCCGTGGACGGCACGTTGGGCGGCGCCGTCGCGCTGGTGGGCGGCGGCATCGGCACCGCGCCGCTGCTGCAGCTTGCGGCAGAGCTTGCCGCGCAGGGCGTGGACGTGGACCTTTATGCGGGCTTTCGGGACGAGCCGTACCGTGTTGACGCGTTCAGCGCTGCGTGCCGTTCGGTACACATCGCCACGGATTCCGGCCGCCAGATCTTTGTGTGCGGCCATATGGAATACGACCGCGACACCCTGCGCCTGGAGTACGAGCGCGACGTTAAAAGAGGCCTTCCCATCGCCGTACCGGAGAATTATTTTGAGGATGACGACCCTGCTAAGGGCGTTGTTTTCCGCTGGCGCAGCCACGCCAACCTGTTTTTTTCGAACTGGCTGAATTATTATGTCTATCAGGAAACGCCTTACGATTTGGAGAAGCTGTGAAATGGAAGCAAAGACAGTAAAAAGCAATATGACGGATATGACGCAGGGCAGCCCAGCCAGACTGATCCTGTTTTTCGCGCTGCCGCTGCTGGTGGGCAACATGTTCCAGCAGCTTTACAATATGGTGGACAGCATCGTAGTGGGCCGCTTTGTGGGCAGCACGGCGCTGGCCGCCGTGGGTACGGCGTTTCCTGTGGTGTTCCTGCTGTCCAGTATGTTTATGGGGCTGGGCATCGGAGCCATGGTCATGGTGAGCCAGTTCTACGGCGCGGGCGACGCCGAACGCCTGAAGGCCACCATCGACACTATCTATACCGCGCTCATCGTCGGCATCGTGCCGCTCTCCATCGTGGGCATCCTTGTCAGCCGCCCCATCATCGCGCTGCTGGCGGTCCCGGCCGACACCGCGGACCAGTGCTGGATCTACATGGTCATCGTGCTGGGCGGGCTGATCGGCAGCCTGGGGTATAATGCCAACTCCGGCATCCTTCAGGGCCTGGGCGACAGCAAAACGCCGCTGCTGTTCCTTGTCATAGCGTGCATCATCAACATCGTACTGGACCTTCTGTTCGTGGTGGTATTCCACTGGGGGGTAGCGGGCGTGGCCATTGCCACCATCATTGCACAGGCGTTCAGCTGGATATTCGGCATTTTCTACATCAACAAAAAATATCCCCAGATCCACATCCATCCGTTCTGCTTCAAGTTCGACAAAGCGCTTTTCGGCCAGATCGTCAAGCTGGGCGTGCCCGCCGGCGTCCAGCAGGCGCTGTTCAGCTTCGGCGTCATGGCCATGCAGCGGCTCATCAACAGCTACGGTTCGGCGTTTATGGCGGGCTTCAACGGCGCCAACAAGCTGGATACCTTTGCCTTTATGCCCATCCAGAGCTTTGCCACCGCAGCCACCACGTTCGTTGGGCAAAACATCGGCGCCAACAGGCCCGAGCGCGTGCACAAGGGCACTGTTGCCACGCTGTGGATGAGCTGCGGCTTCAGCGTGCTGGTGGCCGCGCTGCTGCTGCCTACGGGACGCTTCTGCATGCGTCTGTTCTCCACCGAACCCGCCGTCATTGAAAGCGGATTTGCGTACCTGGCGCGCATTCTGCCGTTCTACTGGATGCTGGCCATTATGTTCGTGCTGTCCAGCATCATGCGGGGCGCGGGCGAGATGATGGTGCCTATGATCTCCAGCCTTGCGGCGCTGTGGCTGGCCCGTGTGCCCGCGGCCTATCTGCTGGCGCATTTTTTCGGGCCGATGAACATCCATTTCTGCTACGCCATCGGCTGGGCGCTGGGGCTGGCCATCTGCGTGCCGTACTATTTCTCCGGCCGCTGGAAAGAAAAAAGCATTGTCGTGCGCGCGGCCGGCGGAAGCTGAATACAAAAAAGAGCCTTGAACGGGACCTTCAAAAGTCCTGTTCAGGGCGCGCTTTTTTGCTGCTGCTATTTTCGACGGTCTGCCCGGACAAAAGGCGGCTCAACGCGCGGCTCCACCAGAAGCCTGTATTTTTCAGGACGGCGGTATGCGTTGCCGTGCGCCTCGCATTCGCGGTAGGCGCGAAGCCGCGCCAAATCAAGTGCGGCAAGATAAATTCCTTCCTCTTTATCCGCTTGCAGGATACAGGTATCCCGCGAGCCCTCCAATTCGGGAAGATATGCTACGCCGTCAAAAGCGCTGGAGCCGCCGTTGCAATCCGGAACAGATGCCGGATAATTGCAGGTGGCGACCGCCAGCATGTTTTCAAAGGCCCTTCCCCGCAGCTGGGAAAGGCGGTTGATTTCCATAGGACAGGCATTGGGAACCAAAATGAGCTCTGCCCCTTTCAGCATCAGGACCCGTGCGCTCTCCGGGAATTCCCTGTCGTAGCAGATCATTGCCCCTACTTTTACTTCACCGCAGGCGGTATCCAAAGCGCAAACGTAAAAATCCTCACCGGGTGTCAGCTCCCGCTCCACATCAAAATCACAGGTATGCACTTTGGCGTAAACGAGCTTTCTCTCTCCGAACCTGTCAAAAAGAACAAGCGTATTGCGCGGGCCTCCCGCATATTCTTCCAGCAGCGTGACGCCGATGGCCATTTCCAGCTCCCCGGCAAGCCGCTGGAAGGAACGGACAAAGCTGCCGCCGGACGGAACAGCCTCAGCCTTCCACTCCTCCGCGGGCCGTCCGTAAATATTGTATCCGTTGCTCCACATCTCGGGGAACAAAGCGATATCCGCCCCCATCTTCTTCGCTTTCCGACAGGCACGGATTCCCTTTTCCAGATTCTCTTCCAAGCCGCCGCAGGGCGCTATCTGCAATAAGGCAATTTTCAAAGGCCGCATATATGCCTCTCCCCCTTTACCGCCCGCACAGCGTGCGAACGCGTTCCGCACACAGCAGCATTCCGGCCACGCCCGCCAGCAGGAACGCCGGCAGCAGACCGATGCCCAGCCGTGCGGCCAGCACGCCGAACAGAGCGGGCACAAATGTGGTGCCCACATATGCGCATGCCATCTGCAGGCCAATGACCGCCTGGGAACGCTCCGCCCCAAAGCGGTAAGGCGTTTCATGGATCATACTCGGGTACACGGGCGCAAAGCCCAGCCCAAGCACGGCCATTGCCGCCACGCCGAACCCGGCAGGCAGCGGCAGCATCAGCAGCACGGCGCCCCCGGCGCTGACGAGCTGGCCCAGCCGGATGAGCGCCGCGCTTTTCATACGCATACTGGCAAACCCGGAAAGGAACCGTCCCAAAGTGATGCCCAGAAAGTACAGCGACACGCCCCGGGCCGCCGCCTCTGCTGAAAGCCCCCGTGCTTCCACCAGGTAGCTGGCGCCCCAAAGGCCCGCGGCCGCCTCGATGGCACAATAGAAAAAGAATGTCGCCAGCGCGCCTTTCACACCCGGAATGTTCAGCGTGCTTTGTTTTTTGCCCGCCTGCTTCGCGGCCGCGGCCTCGGCCCGCAGAGCCGCCCGGTCCTCATATCTGTCCCACATGGGCAGCGTGACGGCCAGCACCGCCACCAGACAGAACTGGATGGCACACACCGCGCCGTAACCGCCGCGCCAGCCATGCTTCCCGCCCAGGAACAGCGATAGGATAACAGGCCCCAGTGTAGCTCCCACGCCCCAAAAGCAGTGCAGCCAGCTCATGTGGCGCGCCTCGTAGTGCAGCGCCACAAAGTTGTTCAGCCCCGCGTCCACCGCGCCCGCGCCCAGGCCCATTGGCACCGCCGCCAGCGCAAGCCACCAGAAGCCCGGCGCAAGCGCATAGCCCAGCAGTGCGCAGGCCGTCATTGTCACACTTACCAGCGTTACACGGCCGGTGCCGAAGCGGTGCAGCATCCTGTCCGCCGAAAGGCTGGCCACCACCGTGCCGCCCGCCACGATCATTGAAAGCACGCCCGCACTGTCCAGCGGTACGCCCAGCGCGGGCTGCATGGCGGGCCACGCCGCGCCCAGCAGCGAATCCGGCAAGCCCAGGCTGATGAATGCCGCGTAGATCATACAAAGAAAAAACGTCGCCATAGATCCGGTCCCTTCTGCCCCATCGGGGCGATGTCCTGTGCATGCGCCGGGCTAAGCCTACGGCGCGGTTTAAAACTCCGCAAGCTCCGTAAATGCACTGTCCTCCGCTTCGGTGACGCTCCCATAGATGCACCGGGTCCTGCAGCCCACACGCAGATAATGGCGCAAAACGGTCTTTGCCGTGAAAGGCATCTCCCGCTTCAGCACGCTGTCATACGGCACCCACTCCAGCCTGCCCTCATCACATGTGCCTCTCACTGCGGCGCCGGGCTTCAGCCCTGCAAAAAAATAGTAATTCTGCCGGATCTCCCCGTTTTTCATGCGCAGCGTGATATACCGCAGACGCAGCTCCTCCAGGCTTTCCTCCGTAAGGCCGGTCTCTTCCCGCAGCTCCCGCAGAGCACAGGCCCGAGGGTCGTTCAATTCGGCCTGCTCAAAATGGCCGCCTACGCCGCACCAGGACGGCGCTACCACGCGGGAGCCGACCCGGTACAGCATCAGCAGTTTCCCCTCCCGGAAAAGGTATACCGCAGTCATATTCCGCAGCTTCTCAGCCATGGCGTTTCCCTCCGTCCGGCGCACTGCTGCACGCCAATGTTTCCAGTATAAAACGGGCCGCCCGTTTTTTCAAGCCGGACAGCCTGTTTCATCTTGGAAAAGAACTGCTTTTTCGCCAAGGTGCTTCCGAACAGGCGTTTGGCCCCGTTCGCCGCGCACGGCGGTCTTCGCCGCAGCTTCGCTTTAAACGCCCCGCGCCGGCCCGCGGGGCACAGCATTGTTTGAAATGAAAAAGGGGACAGCTGAGCGCTAAGGGCCGCATCCCCTTTCGGCGCGGTTGTCCGCAAGGGGACTTTGCACGCTTCTATACGCGCCTGCGGGCGCAGTTCCCCTTTTGGCCGCATGCGCCCCATGGCCTGCACTTTGCTTCGCAAGGCTGCATGGCTTTGCCGCCGCCAGCTTTTTCTCCGGAAGCTCTTTTACCTTTTCACTTTTTTCGGCATTCCGACAGGCCGCCCGTTCTTTTATCGCCTCGGCAAAAACGGAATGCCGCAGCGCTTCACGCCGCCCCCAGGCTCAGCAGCCACCGCAGCGCGGGACAGAGTCCCGGACAATTCGCCGTCAGATACGCCGCCACATCCTGCATCTTCGTCGCTTCGGTGATAACCAGGCCCGCATCTGCATTCGCCCCCACAGAGACAGGCGCCGCAGCTGCGCCGCCCACGGCCACCCGGGAAGCAACGGCCGCGCCGCCCATGGCGTACATACCAATGGCACAGCCGCCTGCCGCCACCAGCCCCACGGCCACGCCGCCCACAGCGAACCCGCCCAGCGCAAGGCCGCCCAGGCTCAGCAGGCCCACACCGATGCCGCAGAAGCTTACAACGCCCACGCCAAATCCCCCCAGCGCGACGATGCCCGTGGCAATATTGCCGATGGCGATGACGCCTTTTGCACGCCGTAGGCCATAGCCGCAGTTGATGTGCACCAGTGGAAGGCCGAGCAGTGTGTGTTTGCTTTTGTATTCATAACCGGGAACAACGTTTACCGTCGCGCCCGCCGGCACACACACCGTCTGTCCTGCCGTCACCACCTGCACCGTACCGCCGGGCTTCGTTTCCACCACGGCCTCCGGCCGCACCAACGCGTCCAGTGAAGTACCGAACAGGTCCGCCAGAGCCACCAGCTTGGGCAGATCCGGCATGGTCTGCCCGGTATCACGTAGTTAGGGACACCGTCTGTGAAACAGTGGAAGTCAGAATCGAATTAGCATCAAGGTTGCCAATGAATCGGTAAAAAATCTCGACTTTCTGTTGACGCGAACCGTCGGGAAGCTTAACTGCCTCATGAACAAGTATTTTTTCAATGAGGGCATTGAGCAATTCAGCAGTGAGTTCTGTCGGTCCGGCATATTTTCGAATCAGGTCGACCCACTTTTCAGCACTGTTGTCCAGCTCTCGTTGCGCGTCCAATTTGGTCTTGGCGTCAAGTATCTTTTGTCTCAACTCCTGCTGTTCTGCCTGGTATTTTGATGAAAGCATGGTAAAGTTGTACTCCGTAAGGCGGCCGGATGCCCAGTCCTCATACAGCCGT
>OLPD01001607.1_pt1 | contig 10614 bp, 13 predicted proteins | sample 1672111 | NCBI WGS metagenome assembly OLPD01 (sample SAMEA3136646, study PRJEB25190) | human gut metagenome
AAGAAAAAATTTAGTTAACGAGAGAATCTTGAATGAAATAATTAAGAAAAATTGTGATTTAAAGGATATTTCAATTACAGAATTTCATGTAATCTCATGTATTGGGAGTGAAGAAGAAATTAATGGAATTAAAATTTCTGAGAAAATAGGAATGACTAGAGGTGGTGTTTCTAAAGTTGTATCTAGTTTAATAAAAAAAGAACTTATTACATCTTATAAAGATAATATAAATAAAAAGAAAATTTTCTATAAATTAACACCCGCAGGCGAAATGATTAATGAAATACACAATGATAAGCATGAAGAAAGAAATAGAAAACTTATTAAGAAAATTAATAGATATACTAAACAAGAGAAAGATATAATACTAAGGTTTATAAAGGATTTACAAAAATTTTTAATTGAATAGATATTTGTATTAACAAATATTTAAAAAAGAGTATCTCTTTAATGATTAAATTCATTTTAAGATACTCAATTAATTTATTAAATATTCATTGAAATTATTTCTATCCGCTAATTATATGGGTCTTATATAAAGTATATTAATATTTCTTTATTTTCATAGAATATAAAATCCATCTCTTTATATAAGATTATATGCTCTTTCAAAATATTCTACCACTAATGCTATATGGAAGCCATTATATTCTAAGATATTCTATGTCATAATCTATAAGCCATGTTAATTCTAATTCATGAGTAGTTTCACGTTCTTATAAATATACTATTTCTTATTCCTAAAAAATAATAGACCATAATTATACACTGTATATAGTAGGAATATCTCCTTAATTTTCACTATATACTCTTATTTTTTATATTTACTTAAAAGATAAATATAGATAATATCAAATACTGAACAAAAAATACCACAAGCTAAAATAAGTATATTATAGTCTAATATTCCAAATAGAATAGTCGGAGCTAATGTTCCAATCCACTTAGCATAAGCTAGTAATAAAGATTGTCCATTCATATTGCCCCTTTTTATATACATACCTATAAACATCACTGACATAAGTAAATTTTGTAAAAAAGCAGAGTATTTTGCCCCCATTATAAACCCAAATTCTTTTATGAATACATACTGTAAAGCAAAACAGCATATTATAACTAACATAGTCCATGCAGAGAAATATTTTTGATTTATTGATTTAGGAAACTCATTTTTTCCATATTTAAAATAAGTAAATAATATAACTATATCTAGAATTACCCATGACGCATTAACATATGCTTGAATTAAATTTAGCCCCTCTAAAGGACCATGAGCAACTAGAAATATATCTGAAAAACTATAAATAGCTTCCCATGCCAAGTTTAGCCCTAATGCGAATAAGGGCATTGCATATGTCTTTTCTTTAAAACCTAATCTAATACATTCCTCATAAACAATAATCCAACCTATACCACTCAAAACAGTTAAAAATATTTCCATAAAACCTCCTAAATAATATTTATATATCAGTACTTATTAAAAATATATTTTTATTTATACTTCTCTTTTAAACCTTTGCCTTAAAAGATATATATATATCAAATCAAAGACAGAACACAAAATTCCCAAAATAATAATCAGAGGCTGAAACTCACTAGTTCCATAATTCATACTAACAATTCCAAGAGGTGCAAGTGTTCCAATCCATTTGGCAATTGCTAATAGCATAGATTGTCCTCTGACTGACTTTCTCTTTTCTAGCATACTAATAAACATTACTGACATAATAAGGTTTTGAATATAGGCAGAATACTGCATTGCTTTTATTCGACCAAATTCTAATACAAATCCCCATTGTACAAGATAACTTGTAACAATTATTAGAATTACCCATGCAGAAAATTCACCTTTGCTGTGTTTTCCAAATTCATCTTTTCCATACTTGAAATAAGTATAAAGAATAACAATATCAAATAAAAACCAAATTAAATTTACAATCGTCTGAGCACTAAAATCTGCATTTATAAATCCCAAAATACTGTGAATGCATTCCCATGCCAAATTCAGCCCCAATGCAAATAAAGGCATACAGTAGGTTTTATCCTTTATTCCAATACGAATACATTCTTCATAAACAATCATCCAGCATATCCCGCTTAATAATGTTAAAAATAAAATCATTCTACATTCCTCCATTTATCAATAATTTCTTATAAAAATTGACTCATGTCAACTTTTATGCTATTGTATTAAAAAACATGACATACGTCAATGTTTCTTTGATAAGTTATACACTAATCAAAATATGTCAGAAATTTTACGTTCTTGTATTATAGGAGGGATTTATATATGTATTCAGGAAGCAACCCATCTGCTTTACGTTCTAGGGAATGGATAAGAACTTCACTTATGCAACTTTTAGAAACACAAAAATATTCACAGATCACCATTAAAGATATTTGTAAGAATGCTGATTTGTCTCGCCAAACATTTTATCAGATATTTAAATCAAAAGATGAGGTTATGCAGTATCATTTTTCAATACTTTTTCAAGAATTTGCAGAAGAGTGTGATTCATTCCGAAATATAGATATTTCAAAAATTTCATATAACTTCTTCAATTTTTTCTATATACATAAAGAATTTATTGATATTTTAATATCAAATAATCTAACATATTTTCTTGAACAACAATTTGAAATTTATCTTAACAAGATTGATTTTTTTATTATTAGAAACAATGATTCATATTCTGATTATACAACTGCCTATGTATCAGGGGCACTTACACAAATTTTGATTCACTGGTTTAAGAAAGATTTTAACTTAGATATTAAGATATTGAGCAAACTAACAGAGAATATTATTACTGGTCAAGTGTTTAAAATAGAAAAAAAATAAGAAAGAAATGATTTGTATTATAATAAAATCTCCTTGACATAGCTACCACTTTATAATGCGTATATTTCTTATATTTTAATAAAGATAAAGCGATGTATTAAACTATTATGGCATTATTAGTTTCCTTATCAAAAGATGAATATGGGTGGGGAAAATAAACCTTTGTATCTGTTTCTGATTCAATTGTAGATTAATAGCATCCATAACTACATTATTAGTTTTAGATACAATATCAAGAACAATATCATATCTAGTTTTACGCTCTAAAATAGTTAAAAGTACATTGTCATTTTTTGATTTTTCACCAATACCGATATCAATCTCCTAATGACCAAATTCATTACGACCATTTATACCTATAGGGCGTTCAGTTATGCTAGTACCAAGTTTTTTCTTCTACTTCCTTACTCTAGTAAATTTTGTATTTCTATGTAATTTAATTGGTAAATCTGTATTTTTTATATCTAATAATTCAAGATACATGTAGTTATACAATGTTTTAGTGCAAACTATTTGATAACGATCAACTTTACCATTATCAATAACTTCACCAATACAAGCCATCTGGTGAACGCTAACATATTATCTACAAAGATTTGATTCCAGTCGGACAAGTTTATATTACTAGTAACTATTGTACTTTTCTTTTCATAACGTCTATCTATAAGTTGAAAAAACATTTTTGCTTCCTGTTCACCAATAGGTAAATAACCAATTTCATCAATTATAAGAAGTTTATATTTACTAAAATGTTTTATCCTATCATCAAGTTTATTCTCTAAATAAGCCTTTTTTAATTGTTCTATTAAATCTTGACACTTTATAAAATAAGTACTTACTCTTTTCTTTGCTGCAGCAATTCCAATGGAGGTCGCAAGGTGGGTTTTACCCACGCCGCTATTTCCTATCAAAATAATACTGCTATTACTTTCTAAAAATCGTAAACTTTCAAAATCTAAAAATTGTTGCTTATTTATTTTAGGTTGGAACTCAAAGTCAAAATCTTTTAACTCTTTCAGGTGCGGAAAGCCAGCTACTTTAACCATGGCATGAGCCGCATTAAAATTTTTAACTTCAACTTCTTTACTAGTTAATTCACATAAGGCATCTACAATACTTATTTTATGATCATTTATTTTATTAATATAATCATCTATCTGAAGACTCATTTGTGTTAATTTAAGTTCTCCTGTAATTGTTGATAACTGTTCATTAAACTTTTTCATCTTCTCTAAATGTTTAGCTGCATAATCTTTAACGTTTTCTTGGTCTGAATTTTTAAAGGTTAATCCCACCATTGCTAAATGGTGATTTTCTTAATAATTTATTTTTTTATTAGAAATTGTATGTAAAGCTATTAATTTTGGGCCATAATAAACATATAAGTTATTATCAATAACTTTAACAACAATATTTTTACCAATAAAATCAATAGGGACTGAATATAAATTTCCCTTATAGCGAAATAGTGAATTGGAATTGACTTTCGCATTTATTGTTGTGTTTTTGTAGTAAGAACATATTTTATCATTAGGTAGTGGTAAAATATGTTCTTTCTCTTTTTTAAACACTAAAATAGGTGGTATTCCTGTAGCCTGACATATCCTTTAATTAGCCTCATTTGTTATCTGTTGCATTTTTTCATACAACTGTTCTTCATTATCAAGTAAACCATTATAACTCATTATTTCATCTATGATTCTCATAGGATTTTCAACCTTGGCCTTGGTATTTAGACTTGCTCTAACGCAAGGGACGATATTAAATCCAAAGTCGTCAGCAAGCTGCTGAAATTTAGGATTAACTTTGCCCACAGAACTTTCAGTTCTAGCTTTATCCATCATGGTAGATGCATTATCTATAACTATCTCTTCTGGAACGCCGCCAAACACTTCTAATGCATTAACTAAAAAATCAAATAAATAAGTCTGAGATTTAGTAGGACAAACTGCCCAATATTTAAATCTAGAAGCTGATAATATTAAGCTACCAAAATTAAAAATAAATTCCTCACCGTTCCTGAAAGAAAACTTTAAATCTTCTTTCCAATCAAACTGTGCTTACTTTCCAAATGGAGTTTCTGATTTTACAGCACTTCTTTTTTTCTTTGGCTTAAAGTATTCTGCAAAATTTTCATGTTTTAAAATATAATAATCGAAATCGCTCCTGGAGCAATTTAACCCCTTTTCTCTAACCAAATATCTATAAAGATGAGATTTATAATAAAATATTTGCTTAGTTTCTGCTGAAAGCAGTGTCGAAATGATATCATAGAAATCATCTATTTTTGATTTCTTAGGTTTTCTATCTTTCTTAATATTTCCATCATAATACTTTTTTACTGTTCTTCTATCAACTCCTAACTCTCTTGCTATTGCACTAAAATTAGGTTTATCCAAATTATTAACCTCAATCAAAATTTTAAGTTTATATAAATCTTGGACTGATTCTAAAATTATTTCAGTACTAATGTTTGTTGTATAAATCATATTCATCACCATTAATACTATGTTAAATTTTACCTAGTATTATACATAAAAATATTAGTCATTCTGTACATTCTTATCTTAGCATTTATATTTCACAGTTCTCGGAAAATAAATATTTCATTTTTTCGCTTACATGTGGTGCGCAATAGAATTCAATAGTGTTCTATGAAGGTATGTTCTTGAGGGAGTATTTCTATTTTCTTTTGATAAAGTTCGTCGACTCTGATAAAGCGATTACCTTTTTTTATATTTTTAATAAATTTTTCAATTGCATTTTCTTCACCTTGGACTTCAAGTTCAACCATGCCATTATCCATATTTCTAACCCAGCCAGTTAAATCTAATGTACGAGCATTCATTGTACAGAAGAATCTGAATCCAACGCCTTGTACACGACCTTCAACAATTATATAGTATCTAATCATAAGTTCCTCCTTTTATAAATAACCATATATTTAGAATTATATCATATATAAAAATAGTAGATACAAAATATAATTTTATAAATTAAAAATTATATTTTTGAAGTTACTGGGAAAAAAGTTAGCTTGATAAGATTAGAGAAATAAATGGGTTTACGAGTCAAAGGTACATAAATAATGAAGCAAAAAATAATGCAGAAACTATTTAATAAGTTTCTGCATTATTTTTTATTGAGAAAGTACTTCTGTAAAAGCATTCTCATATAGTTTTAATGTTTCATTATCTAAATTTGTAAATAACACACATTTAGATAATGTTTCTTCAGATGGATATGCAGCAGGATTATTTTTAGTATCTTCATCAAGTAAATCATAAGCTGCAGTATTAGGTGTAGAGTATCCAATATAATCTACATTTTCTTTAGCATTTTCAGGGTCGCATAAGAAGTTTATGAAAGCTTCAGCAGCGGCTTTATTAGGTGAATCCTTTGGAATACATAAAGCATCTACCCATTTATTAGAGCCTTCTTCAGGTATAACATATTTCATATCAGGATTTTCATTCATTATATAAATTGCATCACCAGACCAAACTGTAGCAAGCATTTTTTCTCCTGAAATCATATTATCTTTAACTTCATCAACAACATAAACTGGATTAGTTAATTTTCTTTGATTTAATAACTCTTCTTTAGCAGCATTTATCTCGCTAGAATCTGTAGAATTTATAGAGTATCCAGCTTTTATTAAAGAAATAGCCAAAGAATCTCTAAGAGAATTGAACATATAGACTTCATCTTTGTATTTAGAATCCCAAAGTATATCCCAGCTAGTTACAGGTTCTGTAATTCTTGTACTATCATAAATTATACCTATAGTTCCCCACATGTAAGGTACAGAATATTCATTTGTAGGATCGTAAGATAAGTTTTTATAATTATCTCCTATATTTTTATAATTAGGAATGTTATTAAAGTCTATCTTTTCTAATAAATCTTCTTCTATCATTTTTTCAATCATATAGTCAGATGGTACAACTAAGTCGTAAGTACCAGGATTAGTTTTAACTTTTTGATACATTATTTCATTAGTATCATAAGTTGAATAGTTTACTTTGATTCCTGTTTCCTTTTCAAATTTTCTGATAAGTGCCTCATCGATGTAATCACCAACGTTAAAGAAGTTTAATGTTCCATTTTCTCCAGCATTACTACCTCCACACCCAACAAAAAGAGAAGTTGTTAGTAAAGTTGCTGAAACTAATGCTGTTAATTTTTTAAATCTTTTCAATTTATTCACCTCTTGAAGTAAATTCTTTTCTATTTACAATTAATAATAAAATTAATACTGTTATAAACATTAAAGTAGATAATGCGTTAATTGAAGGATTAATTCCTTTTCTAGCCATAGAGTAAATTTCAATAGAAAGATTAGTTACTCCAGGACCAGTTGTAAAGAAGCTAATTACAAAGTCATCAATTGACATTGTAAAAGCCATTAATAAACCAGCAACTATACCAGGCTTTATTTGAGGTAAAATTATTTTTCTCATAGCATATCCTGGGGTTGCACCTAAATCTAAGGCTGCTTCAGTTATATTAGAAGGTAATTGTCTTAATTTAGGCAATACAGATAATACAACATATGGAATATTAAATGTAATATGTGCTAAAAGCATTGTTGTAAATCCAAATTGAGCATTTATTCCTATTTTATTTAATATAGGAAAGATAAATATAAACAAACTCATTATAGATATACCTGTAACAATATCGGGGTTTAATACAGGTAGATTATTTATATTTAATAAAGTTTTTTTAGGAAGTCCTTTCATTCTATGAATTCCTATAGCTGCCAATGTACCTATTATTGTAGCAACGATAGATGAAATAACAGCTATTATTATTGTGTACTTTAATGCTTCCATTATTCTAGCATTTTGAAAAAGTTGGGTATACCATCTTAAAGTAAAACCACTCCATTTTCCCATAGATTTTGAATCATTAAAGGAGAATACCATTAAGGTAACTATTGGTGTATAAAGAAATATAAAAATTAGTATTAAGTAAAATCTTTTAATGAAAGATTCAAGTTTTCTTATCATAGTATATCTCCTTCCTATTTATCATCTTTACCTTCAAATTTATTCATGAAGGCCATTGAAATTAATATTATTATCATCATAAATATTGCAATAGCAGAACCAAAGTTCCAATCGCCCATTGTTGTATATTGTGTTTCAATTAAATTACCAAGTAACATGTATTGACCGCCACCTAGTATTCTTGAAATAACAAATGTAGAAACAGCAGGCATAAATACCATTGTAATTCCTGAAATAACACCAGGCATACTTAAAGGTATAATTATTTTAGTGAATATTTTTTTTCTATTTGCACCTAAATCTGCAGCCGCATTAATTAAGTCTTTATCCATTTTTGTAAGAACAGTGTATATAGGCAATATCATAAACGGTAAAAAGTTATATATCATACCTAAAAGTACTGCAAAATCATTATAAAGAATATCAATACGGGAAAATCCTAAAGAAACTAAAAAGTTATTAATAAGTCCATTTTTACCTAAGATGGGAAGCCATGCATAAGTTCTAAGTAAGAAGTTCATCCACATTGGGACAATGAAAAGCATAATTAATATATTTCGTTTTCCTTCTTTCATTTTAGAAATTAAATATGCAACAGGATATCCAAGTATAAGACAGCCAAGTGTAGCTTCCGCAGCTAAAAGTAAACTTCTCCAAAATACTTTTAAATAATTAGGATCAAATAATCTTTTAAAATTTTCAATAGAAAAGCTATAATTATCTCCAGATTTTACAGTAAAACTAAAAAAAACGACAATTAAAAGCGGAATAACAATAAAAAGAGCACTCCAGACAATATAAGGTGATGCTGGAAGTATACCTTGATTATTTTTATTTTTCATGAGTCTCAACCTTTCTCATTATATGAATTGCTTCAGGATCTATTATTAATCCTACAGTACTACCAACATTTGCACTTTTTATATTATGTATTATCCACTTATCATTTTCAGTTTCTACTTCTATTTCATAATGAACACCTTTAAAGATTACTGAGTTGACTTTTCCAGTTAACATTCCTTTATCAACAGTTGTAATTTCAATATCTTCAGGTCTTATTACAACATCTATATCTTCATTTTTTTCAAATCCACCATCTACACAAGTAAAAATATTATTAGAAAACTTAACTTTGTAATCTTCTATCATAATTCCACTTAATATATTACTTTCTCCAATGAAGTCTGCAACAAAAGCATTAGCAGGTTCATTGTATATATCTTCTGGTGAACCCATTTGTTGAATTACTCCCTTATTCATTACAACAATAGTATCTGACATTGTTAAGGCTTCTTCTTGGTCATGAGTTACAAATATAAATGTTATTCCAAGTCTTTTTTGAATTTTTTTTAGTTCTAACTGCATTTCTTTTCTAAGTTTTAAATCTAATGCACCAAGAGGTTCATCAAGTAAAAGAACTTGAGGCTCATTTACTAATGCTCTAGCAATTGCAACTCTTTGTTGTTGCCCACCACTTAATGACTCAACAGATCTTTTCTCAAAACCTTCAAGAGCAACCATTTTTAGCATTTCACGAACTTTTTTATCAATTTCTTCTTTAGGCAGTTTTTTAATTTTTAATCCAAATGCAATATTTTCATATATATTCATGTGAGGAAATAATGCATACTTTTGGAATACTGTATTTAATTGTCTTTTATAAGGTGGTAAATCTGATATGTCATTTCCATCAAAGACAACTTTTCCACTATCAGCAGTTTCAAATCCTGCTATGATTTTAAGAGTAGTTGTTTTACCGCATCCACTAGGACCAAGTAAAGTTAAAAATTCATTTTTACGTATATTTAATGAAAGGTTATCTAAAACAGTATTATCACCATAGACTTTAGAAACACCTTGTATTTCTATAATATTTTGACTCAAAAAAAAACACCTCTTTCTTTCAATGTTAACACTTTCTCTTGTTAGCCAATTGAATAATTTATATTAGCTAAATTGAAGAGTTAGAATATTACTTAAAATGATGGTGGAGTAGAAATCCAAATAACTTTAGCTGAGGTCTTTCCACTGTTACTTATATAATGATTTGATCTTGGTTTAAAATAAAAACTTTCATTTTTTTTAACTTTGTAAGATTTATCTCCAAGATGTAAAGTTATTGTTCCTGATAAAACATAACCAAATTCTTCTCCTTGATGGGGTTCTTCTTCTATATACTTTCCCCCAGGATCTAATGTTATCATTATAGGTTCCATTTCATTTTTTTGTGCATTTGGAACTAACCACATTAGTTTATACTTTAAATCATGATTTTCGGTTTCAAACATATCTTCATATTTATAAGTTACTTTCTCATCCTTATCATCACTAAAGAATTCTTTTAAGTTTGTCCCTAGTATTTCAAGAATATCTATTAGTGTAGCGATAGATGGTGAAGTTAAATCATTTTCAACTTGAGATATAAAACCTTTAGATAATTCGCATCTATTAGCAAGTTCTTCTTGTGTTAGTCCTTTTTCAATTCTCATTCGTTTTATTTTGTCACCAATTTGCACAATTTCACCTTGCCTTTCAATTAGTTTAATAATAACTATTACTAAACTAAAGGTTTAAAATTACTAAACAAACAATGTTATTATATAGATTTATAAATGAAAAATCAATATTTTTTTTGAAAAATATTTAAATAAAAATTCTTCATATAACCTTATAAATAAAGGGATTGAAGAAAGGAATAAAAAAAAAGTTTAACATTTATACATTAAAAGTTTAGTATAACTAAGAAGTATCTAAATT
>OLPD01001610.1_pt1 | contig 10601 bp, 9 predicted proteins | sample 1672111 | NCBI WGS metagenome assembly OLPD01 (sample SAMEA3136646, study PRJEB25190) | human gut metagenome
GCCGCCGTTTTACCGGTGCCTGTCGGCGCAGAACCGAGTACATCACGGCCATCGAGCGCAGGCGGAATGGCGGCAGCCTGAATGGCGGTCGGGCGAGTGAAACCTTTTTCCTGGAGGGCATCCAGAAGGCTTTCATCGAGTTCAAGTTCGGAAAAAGTCGTTACAGTCATGTTCTACCTCTGAGTGGGGCGCTGATTATAGACGTTACGGCTGCAATCTTCATCTGTTTGTATGGATATACCTTCTCAGGTATTGTTTTTATCCTATGTTATCGTTTTTTTTCCAGGAAGGTTGTTCTTCATGCCCCAGTCTACATCCGTACTGAAACGTAATGGATTTACTTTTAAGCAGTTTTTTGTGGCACACGATCGCTGTGCAATGAAAGTCGGAACGGACGGCATTTTATTGGGGGCCTGGGCCCCCGTTGCGGGCGTAAAGCGGATCCTGGATATTGGTACCGGGAGCGGCCTGTTGGCGCTGATGCTGGCCCAGCGCACTGATGAAAACGTCATCATTGACGCCGTGGAGCTTGATGTCGACGCCGCGCAGCAGGCGCAGGAGAACATCGCGCAATCTCCGTGGATGCATCGCGTGAGTGTTCATACAGAAGATGCGCAACAGTGGATACCGCGTCAGACCGTGCGTTTTGATTTGATAATCAGCAATCCTCCCTATTATGAACAGGGCGTGGAATGCGCTACACCGCAGCGCGAGCAGGCCCGCTATACCACCTCGCTCGATCACCAGGCGTTGCTTACGCTGGCGGCGGACTGCATTACGGAAGACGGTTTTTTTTGTGTGGTGCTACCGGAGCAGATTGGTAACGCATTTACTCAGCAGGCGCTTAGCATGGGCTGGCATCTGCGATTGCGCACGGATGTAGCAGAAACCGAGGCCCGTCTACCGCATCGGGTATTGCTGGCATTCTCCCCGCAGGCCGGGGAGTGCTTTAGCGACAGGCTGGTGATCCGTGGGCCAGACCAACGTTACTCTGAAGGTTATACGGCGCTGACCCAGGCGTTCTATCTGTTTATGTGATGACTGAGCGGCGAGAGAATTGACGGGCCCGCCTCTGGAAGCTGTTCTGGATAATCCAGCGTGTAGTGCAGGCCCCGACTCTCTTTGCGCATCATCGCGCAGCGGACAATCAGCTCGGCAACCTGCACCAGATTGCGCAGCTCCAGTAGGTTGTTCGACACACGGAAATGGGCGTAATACTCGTCGATTTCCTGTTGCAGCATGGTGATACGGCGCAGGGCGCGTTCCAGACGTTTAGTGGTGCGCACAATACCGACGTAATCCCACATGAACAGCCGCAGCTCATGCCAGTTATGCTGGATAACAACCAATTCATCCGGATTTTCTACCCGGCTTTCATCCCAGCCCGGGAGCGTGCTGACGCCGCGTGCATAAGGCATACGCCTGTCGATATCTTCAGCCGCGGACCAACCGTAAACCAGACACTCCAGCAATGAGTTCGATGCCATCCGGTTGGCGCCATGCAGGCCGGTGTAACTCACTTCGCCGATCGCATACAGCCCATCGACATCGGTACGGCCAAAGTCATCAACCATCACGCCGCCGCAGGTATAGTGCGCGGCAGGCACGATGGGAACAGGTTCTTTGGTTAGATCAATGCCCAGTCCCAGCAACTTTTCATAAATCATCGGGAAATGCTGACGAACAAATTCTTCCGGTTTATGACTGATATCGAGGAACATGCAATCTGCACCCAGGCGCTTCATTTCATGATCAATGGCGCGGGCGACAATATCGCGGGGAGCCAGTTCGCCACGCTCGTCAAAATCGGGCATAAAGCGTGAACCGTCCGGGCGTTTCAGGTGCGCGCCTTCGCCGCGCAGCGCTTCGGTCAGCAGAAAATTGCGCGCCTGCGGATGATACAGCGCTGTTGGGTGAAACTGGTTAAACTCCAGGTTGGCGACGCGGCATCCCGCACGCCAGGCCATTGCAATTCCGTCACCCGAGGAAATATCCGGATTGGTGGTGTATTGATACACCTTTGACGCGCCGCCGGTTGCCAGCACTACCGACTTCGCATGGCAGGTTTCTACGGCTTCTTTATTACGATTCCAGATCCAGGCACCGACAACCCGACGTGTTCCCGGCAGACCGATTTTATCGGAGACAATCAGGTCGACAGCATTACTGCGCTCGAGAACCCGGATGTTGGGATGATTTTGTGCCTGGCTGACGAGGGTGGTTTCGACTTCTTTGCCGGTAGCATCCGCAGCGTGCAGGATGCGTCGATGGCTGTGACCGCCTTCACGGGTCAGGTGATAGCTCTCTTCACCGTTAGGCTGAACCTGCGTATCAAATAAGACGCCCTGATCGATAAGCCATTGAACGCAGGTACGGGCATTGCTGGCGACAAATTCCACCGCATGGCGATCGCACAGCCCGGCCCCGGCAATCAGCGTATCTTCAACGTGGGAGTCGATACTGTCGGTTTCATCGAAAACCGCGGCAATACCGCCCTGGGCATAAAATGTCGAGCCTTCGCTGACCGGCCCTTTGCTCAGGACAATAACCTGATGCTTTTCAGCCAGGCGCAGCGCCAGTGAGAGTCCGGCAGCCCCGCTGCCAATGATCAGCACGTCACAGGATAATTCAGGAGTCGTATTCATGATTTTTGTTTAATTTACTAAACAGTGTTTGGTCACCATAGCACCACATTGCGCGATACTGCACGTTTTATTTTTAAAAGTGTTGCAATGACTAAACATGAAAGAAAAACATGATGAGGGTGAAATAGGCAAAAATATTTTGTGAAGCAGGCCGTTAGCATCAGATTATGTGATGAAATAAAGTGCCCGTTGGGTTACTCTGCAAGCGGTGAAATGGGCATTTCTGTACAGATAGTGCGTTGATCGGGTTATGTAGACTTATAATGAGAGATAAGACCTGTCTACAACATGACAAACAAAAAACAATGCGTAACGGAACTTTACGAAACTTGAGCACTCTAAGCATTTGCTTGCTCATAGTGAAGCTGATGGAGTGGCGTTTCGAAGGCGCGTGGAAATTTGGTTTGGGGAGACTTTACCTCGGATGAGCGAGCAGTTAACGGACCAGGTCCTGGTAGAACGGGTCCAGAAGGGAGATCAGAAAGCCTTTAACCTACTGGTAGTGCGCTATCAGCATAAGGTGGCGAGTCTGGTTTCTCGCTATGTACCGTCGGGTGATGTACCCGATGTAGTACAAGAAGCATTTATCAAAGCCTATCGTGCGCTGGACTCGTTCCGGGGGGATAGTGCTTTTTATACCTGGCTGTATCGTATTGCGGTCAATACAGCGAAGAATTACCTGGTCGCTCAGGGGCGTCGTCCACCTTCCAGTGATATAGATGCGATTGAAGCAGAAAATTACGAAAGTGGCGGTGCGCTGAAAGAAATTTCGAACCCTGAGAACTTAATGTTGTCAGAAGAACTGAGACAGATAGTTTTCCGAACTATTGAGTCCCTCCCGGAAGATTTACGCATGGCAATAACCTTGCGGGAGCTGGATGGCCTGAGCTATGAAGAGATAGCCGCTATCATGGATTGTCCGGTGGGTACGGTGCGTTCACGTATCTTCCGAGCGAGGGAAGCTATTGATAATAAAGTTCAACCGCTTATCAGGCGTTGACGATAGCGGGATACTGGAAAAGGTATTAGGCATGCAGAAAGAAAAACTTTCCGCTTTAATGGATGGCGAAACGCTGGATAGTGAGCTGCTTAACGAACTGGCTCATAACCCAGAAATGCAGAAAACCTGGGAAAGCTATCACTTAATCCGTGATTCAATGCGGGGTGATACTCCCGAGGTGCTCCATTTCGATATCTCTTCACGCGTGATGGCCGCCATTGAAGAAGAGCCAGTACGTCAACCGGCGACATTGATCCCGGAAGCCCAGCCTGCGCCGCATCAATGGCAGAAAATGCCATTCTGGCAGAAAGTACGTCCGTGGGCGGCACAGCTTACCCAAATGGGCGTAGCAGCATGCGTATCGCTTGCAGTTATCGTTGGCGTCCAGCACTATAATGGGCAATCTGAAACGTCCCAGCAGCCCGAAACGCCGGTATTTAATACATTACCGATGATGGGTAAAGCCAGTCCGGTAAGCCTGGGTGTACCTTCTGACGCGACGGCCAGCGGCGGTCAGCAACAGCAGGTACAGGAGCAGCGTCGTCGTATTAATGCCATGTTGCAGGATTACGAACTGCAACGTCGACTGCACTCTGAACAGCTTCAGTTTGAGCAGGCCCAGACACAGCAAGCCGCTGTGCAGGTGCCAGGAATTCAAACTTTAGGAACGCAATCGCAGTAATGAAGCAACTTTGGTTTGCCATGTCACTTGTGGCTGGTAGCCTGTTCTTCTCTGTCAACGCCTCGGCCAATCCTGCGTCCGGGGCGTTGTTGCAGCAGATGAATCTGGCCAGCCAGTCGCTCACCTATGAGCTGTCATTTGTCAGCATCAATAAGCAGGGTGTTGAATCCCTACGTTATCGCCATGCCCGCCAGGATAACCGTCCGCTCGCGCAACTGTTGCAAATGGATGGTCCGCGCCGGGAAGTGGTGCAACGTGGCAACGAAATCAGTTATTTTGAGCCAGGTCTCGAACCGTTCACGCTGAACGGCGACTATATCGTTGACTCGCTGCCCTCCCTGATTTACACCGACTTCAAACGTCTTGCTCCCTACTATGATTTTATCTCAGTAGGCCGCACCCGTATTGCCGACAGGCTCTGTGAAGTGATCCGCGTTGTGGCGCGTGACGGCACCCGTTACAGCTATATCGTTTGGATGGACACGGAGACCAAGCTGCCAATGCGTGTTGATCTTCTTGACCGTGATGGCGAAACGCTGGAACAGTTCCGCGTCATCGCGTTTACTGTTAACAACGGTGTCAGCGACAGCATGCAGACGCTGGCGAAAGCCAATCTGCCGCCGTTGCTCTCAGTTCCTGCGGGTGAGAAAACCAACTTCAACTGGAGTCCGTCGTGGTTGCCGCAAGGCTTCAGCGAGGTGTCCAGCAGTCGACGTCCGCTGCCGACGATGGATAACATGCCGATCGAATCACGGCTTTATTCCGATGGTCTGTTCAGTTTCTCCGTGAACGTAAACCGCGCGACGCAAAACAGCGCCGATCAGCTGCTGCGCACTGGACGCCGCACGGTTAGCACCAGCGTGCGAGATAATGCCGAAATCACTATTGTCGGTGAGCTTCCGCCGCAAACGGCGAAGCGTATCGCGGACAATATTAAGTTCAGGGCAGCACAATGATTAAAGAGTGGGCGACGGTCGTCTCCTGGCAAAATGGTCTGGCGACGGTCAGCTGTGATGTTAAAGCATCATGTAGCAGCTGTGCTTCCCGGGCCGGATGCGGGAGCCGCGTGCTGAACAAACTGGGACCTCAGACCACACACACCATCGTGGTGCCCTGCGACGAACCCTTGACCCCTGGTCAAAAAGTTGAACTGGGCATTGCCGAAGGTAGCCTGCTCGGTTCGGCGATGCTGGTCTACATGTCTCCGTTGGCGGGACTGTTTCTTTTCGCGGCGCTATTCCAGGTGCTGTTTGGTTCCGATCTTGCGGCATTAAGCGGAGCAGTGCTGGGGGGCGTGGGCGGATTCCTGATTGCTCGTGGATACTCTCGTAAGCTTGCTGAACGCGAAGCCTGGCAGCCGGTCATTCTGAACGTTGCTCTCCCACCCGATCTTATTCGCGTCGAAACCCAGCAGTGATATCTTTGCCTGATGGCACTGCGCTTATCAGGCCTACAGCGTCCTCAGATGCAGGCGTAGGCCGGATAAGGCGTTTATGCCGCCATCCGACAAAAGTTTCATCGACTTTGCAAAGTTGTTTCCAGTTCCCGCTATCCTTGCTCTATGAACATTTCCTCGCCTCAGCGTTGTAGTGTAGAATGCGGCGTTTCACTTAAACAGACGTTAAGCTCAGAACAGCGACTTCTCAGAGCCTGCTCAGGCGGGCGTAAGGCACAATAATTACACTATATGAAGAACATACGTAACTTTTCAATCATAGCTCACATCGACCACGGTAAATCGACGCTGTCTGACCGTATTATCCAGATCTGCGGTGGCCTGTCTGACCGTGAAATGGAAGCGCAGGTTCTCGACTCGATGGATCTTGAGCGTGAGCGCGGTATTACTATCAAAGCGCAGAGCGTGACGCTCGATTTCAAAGCATCTGATGGTGAAACCTATCAGCTTAACTTTATCGACACCCCGGGCCACGTTGACTTCTCGTATGAAGTTTCCCGCTCGCTTGCCGCCTGTGAAGGTGCACTGCTGGTGGTTGATGCCGGGCAGGGCGTAGAAGCGCAGACCCTTGCTAACTGCTATACCGCCATGGAAATGGATCTGGAAGTGGTGCCGGTTCTGAACAAAATTGACCTACCGGCCGCCGATCCTGAACGCGTAGCGGAAGAGATCGAAGATATCGTCGGTATCGATGCGACAGATGCCGTTCGCTGCTCGGCGAAAACTGGCGTTGGCGTCACTGACGTTCTTGAACGTCTGGTACGCGACATTCCGCCGCCGGAAGGTGATCCGGAAGGCCCATTACAGGCGCTGATCATCGACTCATGGTTCGACAACTACCTTGGCGTGGTGTCGCTGGTACGTATTAAAAACGGCACCATGCGTAAAGGCGACAAAATTAAAGTAATGAGCACCGGTCAGGTCTATAACGCCGACCGCCTGGGGATCTTCACGCCAAAACAGGTTGACCGTACCGAGCTGAAATGCGGCGAGGTAGGTTGGTTGGTTTGTGCGATTAAAGACATCCTCGGCGCGCCGGTTGGCGATACCCTGACGCAGGCGCGTAACCCGGCAGACAAACCGCTGCCAGGCTTTAAAAAAGTGAAGCCACAGGTTTACGCCGGTCTGTTCCCGGTCAGCTCTGACGACTATGAAAACTTCCGTGACGCGCTTGGCAAGCTGAGCCTGAACGACGCCTCCCTGTTCTACGAACCGGAAAGCTCTACCGCGCTGGGCTTCGGCTTCCGTTGTGGCTTCCTTGGTCTGCTGCACATGGAGATCATTCAGGAACGTCTGGAGCGTGAATACGATCTGGATCTGATCACTACCGCGCCGACCGTAGTCTACGAAGTCGAAACCACGGCGAAAGAGACTATCTACGTCGATAGCCCGTCCAAGCTGCCGCCGCTGAACAACATCTACGAACTGCGTGAGCCGATCGCTGAGTGTCACATGCTGCTGCCGCAGGCTTACCTTGGCAACGTCATCACCCTGTGTATCGAGAAGCGTGGCGTCCAGACGAACATGGTTTACCACGGTAACCAGGTGGCGCTGACCTATGAAATCCCGATGGCGGAAGTAGTACTCGATTTCTTCGACCGTCTGAAGTCGACCTCTCGCGGCTATGCGTCGCTGGACTATAACTTCAAACGCTTCCAGGCGTCTGACATGGTGCGCGTTGATGTCCTTATCAACAACGAACGTGTCGATGCGCTGGCGCTGATTACTCACCGCGACAACTCCCAGAGCCGTGGCCGCGAACTGGTTGAGAAGATGAAAGATCTAATCCCTCGCCAGCAGTTTGATATCGCGATCCAGGCGGCCATTGGTACGCACATCATCGCGCGTTCAACCGTGAAGCAGCTGCGTAAAAACGTTCTGGCGAAATGCTACGGCGGTGATATCAGCCGTAAGAAAAAGCTGCTGCAAAAACAGAAAGAGGGTAAAAAGCGCATGAAGCAGATCGGTAACGTCGAACTGCCGCAGGAAGCGTTCCTCGCCATTCTGCATGTCGGTAAAGACAGCAAATAATCTTAAGGAGTTGGCATGGCGAACATGTTTGCCCTGATTCTGGTGATTGCCACACTGGTGACGGGCATTTTATGGTGCGTAGATAAATTCATCTTCGCACCAAAACGCCGGGAGCGTCAGGCAGCAGCGCAAGCTGCTGCAGGTGATTCACTGGATAAAGCAACGCTGAAAAAAGTATCCCCTAAGCCGGGCTGGCTGGAAACCGGGGCATCCGTTTTCCCGGTACTGGCGATTGTGCTGGTGGTACGTTCATTTATTTATGAGCCGTTCCAGATCCCGTCAGGTTCGATGATGCCGACGCTGCTTATCGGTGACTTTATCCTGGTGGAGAAATTCGCCTACGGGATTAAAGATCCGATTTACCAGAAAACGCTGATCGAAACCGGTCATCCGAAACGCGGCGATATCGTGGTCTTTAAATATCCGGAAGATCCAAAGCTTGATTACATCAAGCGCGCGGTGGGTTTACCGGGCGATAAAGTCACTTACGATCCGGTCTCAAAAGAGCTGACGATTCAACCGGGATGCAGTTCCGGCCAGGCGTGTGAAAACGCGCTGCCGGTCACCTACTCAAACGTGGAACCGAGCGATTTCGTTCAGACCTTCTCACGCCGTAATGGTGGGGAAGCGACCAGCGGATTCTTTGAAGTGCCGAAAAACGAAACCAAAGAAAATGGAATTCGTCTTTCCGAGCGTAAAGAGACACTGGGTGATGTGACGCACCGAATTCTGACAGTGCCGATTGCGCAGGACCAGGTGGGGATGTATTACCAGCAGCCAGGGCAACAACTGGCAACCTGGATTGTTCCGCCGGGACAATACTTCATGATGGGCGACAACCGCGACAACAGCGCGGACAGCCGTTACTGGGGATTTGTGCCGGAAGCGAATCTGGTGGGTAAAGCGACCGCTATCTGGATGAGTTTCGATAAGCAAGAAGGTGAATGGCCGACCGGTGTGCGTTTAAGCCGTATTGGTGGCATTCACTAATCACCGATAATCGTTCACGTTGTCGTCATTACGGCGGCAGCGTGAATTAATTCTCGGATAAATTCCCGCAGACTAACGACATCCCTTGTCGTTGTGTATAGAATATTCCCCCGAAGTTTTAGGTTGGCACCGACAGGTTGCCACGGCACACGAAACAGCGTTGGTTTGTATATAAAAGCATGCAGGCGAAGCCAGATGGCTCCGCAAAGTGCGTATATCAGGTCTGTTTCGTGTGCTGAATTGTTGACGCATTCATTTATTGGTATCGCATGAACCCCATCGTAATTAATCGGCTTCAACGGAAGCTGGGCTACACTTTTAATCATCAGGAGCTGTTGCAGCAGGCATTAACTCACCGGAGCGCCAGCAGCAAACATAACGAGCGTTTAGAATTTCTGGGCGACTCTATTTTGAGCTTTGTTATCGCTAATGCGCTGTATCACCGTTTCCCACGAGTGGACGAAGGTGACATGAGCCGCATGCGCGCAACGCTGGTTCGCGGCAATACGCTGGCTGAATTAGCCCGTGAGTTTGACCTCGGTGAATGTTTACGTTTGGGGCCTGGTGAGCTGAAAAGCGGCGGCTTCCGTCGTGAATCGATCCTGGCCGATACCGTTGAAGCCTTGATCGGCGGCGTCTTCCTCGACAGCGATATTCAAACCGTTGAGCAATTAATCCTGAACTGGTATCAAACTCGTCTGGATGAAATTAGCCCAGGCGACAAACAAAAAGATCCGAAAACGCGCTTGCAAGAATATTTGCAGGGTCGCCATCTGCCGCTGCCGACTTATCTGGTAGTCCAGGTACGTGGCGAAGCGCACGATCAGGAATTTACTATCCACTGCCAGGTCAGCGGCCTGAGTGAACCGGTGGTTGGCACAGGTTCGAGCCGTCGTAAGGCTGAGCAGGCTGCCGCCGAACAGGCGTTAAAAAAACTGGAGCTGGAATGAGCATCGATAAAAGTTACTGCGGATTTATTGCCATCGTCGGACGCCCGAACGTCGGCAAATCCACCCTGTTGAATAATCTGCTTGGGCAGAAGATTTCTATTACCTCACGTAAGGCTCAGACAACACGTCACCGTATTGTTGGCATCCATACTGAAGGCGCGTATCAGGCGATCTACGTCGATACACCGGGCCTGCATATGGAAGAAAAACGCGCCATTAACCGCCTGATGAACAAAGCGGCGAGCAGCTCTATTGGCGACGTTGAGCTGGTGATTTTTGTCGTTGAAGGCACCCGCTGGACGCCGGACGACGAAATGGTGCTCAACAAGCTGCGTGATGGCAAAGCCCCGGTTATTCTGGCTGTGAACAAAGTAGACAACGTTCAGGAAAAAGCCGATCTGTTGCCGCACCTGCAGTTCCTGGCAAGCCAGATGAACTTCCTTGATATCGTGCCGATTTCTGCCGAAACCGGCTTGAATGTCGATACCGTTGCGGGCATCGTGCGTAAGCATTTGCCGGAAGCTATTCATCACTTCCCGGAAGATTACATCACCGACCGTTCTCAGCGCTTTATGGCCTCTGAAATCATCCGTGAAAAGCTGATGCGTTTTCTGGGTGCTGAACTGCCGTACTCCGTTACCGTGGAAATTGAGCGTTTTATCTCCAACGAGCGCGGTGGTTACGATATTAACGGTCTGATCCTCGTTGAACGTGAAGGGCAGAAGAAGATGGTTATTGGCAACAAAGGGGCCAAGATCAAAACCATCGGCATCGAAGCGCGTAAAGACATGCAGGAAATGTTCGAAGCGCCTGTCCACCTTGAACTGTGGGTAAAAGTGAAATCCGG
>OLPD01001623.1_pt1 | contig 10527 bp, 9 predicted proteins | sample 1672111 | NCBI WGS metagenome assembly OLPD01 (sample SAMEA3136646, study PRJEB25190) | human gut metagenome
GACTTTTCTTTGCTACTTTCTTTTGGTCACAAAAGAAAGTAGGAGTTCCCGGGAGACTGCCGTTCATCTCACAGCACCAGCCTGACCGTAGTCTTGCCGATCCGCAGCGTATCATTGTTCTGCAAACGGTGCTCACCGTCGATGCGCTCACCGTTGACGTAGACCTTGGCCCGGTCAGAGAGCGGCTGCACGAGCAGCGCGTCCCCCTGTGCGGCCAACACACAGTGCTGCGGGGAGACCTTGCGGTCCGGCAGACAGAGGTCACACTGCGCGGCGTCGCTGCCGATAATCAAGCTGCTTTCCACCATGCCGGCCCAGCGGCTCTCGGCAATCGAGGAGCGCTGGCTCCAGAACAGCGTGACCCAGCGGCGGGGCAAGGCGTTCGGTTCCCCCGCACCGGCCAGCAGATGCTCGGCCTCGGCCTCCTGCTCGGCGGCGCGGTCCCGGCGTCGCACGCCCCACCAGCTGCCCAGCAGCACCAGCAGCAGCACCGCCGCCGCAAATGCCACAAATGCCTCCATGGCACGGGCCGCCGGGTCGGTCTCCCCGCCGGAAGCCAGGGTGCGCCGGATCTCACCCAGGGCGTTCCGGGCATGGTCGATGCGCCCCATGGTTAGGCAGGCATAGGCGAAAAGCAGACAGGCGGAAAGACGAATCCCGCCGTCAGCCGCCGTAAGATAACCTTCCGTTTCCTGCATGGCCTTTTCCGCCTGCCCGCTGAAATAGTGGTACTCCGCCAGGGCAATGTCCTTTTTCGGACCGGCTTCCATGCGGGCGATGGTCTCTTTGCAGCACCCGGGACAAAACGGGGTGTTCATCAGGGGCATGAAGCCGGGAAACAGCTCCGGCGCTTGCTTCGCGCTTGGGGGTGCGGTTTGCGTTTTCTGTTTGCGGGGGTCGCCGGGCTTTTCGGCGCCCGCGGGAATGGCCCAGGCTCCGCCGAACCGCTCCGCGCCGGGGATGCGGCCCTCGGCACAATATTGATTGATTCGGCGCTCTGACACGCCCCACTTTTCCGCTGCCTCCCGTACGGTGATGTAGTCCATAGGAACCTCCAGGGAAGATGAGATTTTTTCTTTTATTATAAATAATTCCGGGGAAAATGGTCAAGTCGGAGAGAGCACATGACAGGATTTCCGCTGGTTTTTCACAGCTCCTCCAATTTCCGTACATACTCCTGCTGGGTAATCTGCTTTGCCAGAAAAGCGTCCTTCAGCTCCTGTGCCTGGACTACATGTCGGTTCCACTCATCCGTGGTAATCCGGCCCCGCCGCTTACGGGCCTTCAGCCGGTTGTAGATCCGGCTATACTCCCGAGTAGCGGTTTCGGTCTTCTGCTTTTCCTTTTCCCGCTCATGAGCTCCTACCTTCCTACAAGTCTTGCCGCCGGTTCCCGGTACCACCCGGTCACAGTATCGGGTATCGTAGCCCCCTACCGCCAGAAACCACCTGCGGCAATGGGCGCAGCGGCGGGGCAGATTCCCGGCAGCCATCCCCTTGTACAGATCCATGTACAGAAAGCTGGTGAGGCTCTCAAAGGTCATCTGCTCCGCCAGCGTCAGACGATGTGACTTGGATTCCTTAACTGGTACCAGAGAAATGTTCACAGGGTAATCAAAGACGACCGTGTCCAGGTCCACAGTACCGTCCTCCCACTCCTCCCCCTCGTCTTCTCTGTCCTTCTTTTGGTTCATCGCCTCTTCCATGACGCTCCGGTAACCGGCATAAGCCTTGATGTAGTCCTGCCGCCTCCGGGTAGGAAGCTCCTGAAAGAACTCCTCCAACATCCACTTCGTATTTCTGACAAAGGCCCGCAGGTCATCTTCCAGCCGTTCCAGTTTCCCCATCCACCGGGTGTACGCCTCATTGCGGGGCGTCCCCGGTGTCAGCATCTCATCCAGAATATCCGGGTGTCCGCGCAGATAGGGAATCAGCGCGGACATCCGGTTGTCACCTGCCAGAAGCTTGTTGTATAGCGGCAGCTCCTCCAGTACCTTCCACAACTGCCGCATGGCATGGAGCGCCGTGGCCGCGCTGGACGGATCTCTGGCCGCCAGGAAAACCTGGAATTCCTCCTGGAAGCGTTTCAGACTCCGGTGAATCTCCTCAGAGACATTCAATCCGCACTCCAGTGCCTCCGCCGCGAAGGTTCCCAGAGGATAATATTTTCCTCCCACAATGCTCTCGTCCGGTGTGAAGTCCACCCGGAAATAGTCCACTGCGTCATGATTCATGTAGTACATCGCCTGCCACACTTCCTTTGTACCCGATCAAGTTTTCAACTTTTACCCATCTTGCGTTTGTGGGGCTGAAACTGTGCTCCAAGCCCTTGCAACAGTATTTTAATCTGTTATACTGAGTTTGTACCCGATAATTATATCACAAATAAATCAGGTATTCAATATAGCTGTGCCCCGCCAAATACCGGGAGGAGGAGATAGTGTGAAAAAATTATGTACCATTGATGCCAATACCTTGCAGTCTGTTGACTACGAACCGATTTCCTTTCTTGTGGAGGATCTGCTGCCTCCGGGTCTGCATCTGCTGGCGGGAGCACCGAAGATCGGCAAGTCCTGGCTGGCGCTGTGGCTGTGCCTCCAGGTAGCTCAGGGGAAACCGCTCTGGAACTTCTCCACTCGTCCATGTGAAGTGCTCTATCTCTGTCTGGAGGACAGCTTCCAGCGCATTCAAAGCCGACTCTTTGATCTCACCGAGGACGCGCCATCGACGCTGCACTTCGCTGTGATGTCCGAGCAGCTCCACAATGGGTTGGTAGACCAGATGGAGCAGTTTCTCCAAGAGCATCCCGCTACCGGACTGGTGGTCATCGACACGCTCCAGCGCATCCGATCCACCGGGAATGAGGCAAACCCCTACGCCAATGACTACCGGGACATTGGTGTCCTGAAAGCGCTGGCAGACCGGTACCGGATCGGGGTACTGCTGGTCCACCATCTGCGGAAGATGAACGACGATGATCCCATGAACATGATCTCGGGTACCACAGGCTTAAGCGGCGCGACGGATTCCAACTTTGTACTCCGCAAGAGTAAGCGCGGAGAGAATACCGCTACCCTCTACTGCACCGGCAGGGACATCGCCTACCGGGAGCTGTCTCTGGAGTTCAGCAGTGAAACCCATGTCTGGAACCTGCTCTCAGATGACGGTGAGCAGACAGGACAGCCAGCAGGACGGATCATCCTTCTTCTCTCTGCACTCATGCGGGAGCAGTCTGAAATCTGCGTCCCTGCCAAGGGGCTGCTGGAAAAGATCGACCCTGCCGGTATCGAGGGATTTTCCCCCAACAGCGTTTCCCATCAGATTCGCAAAAGCGTTGCCGCTCTAAGGCGCAGCGGCATTTTAGTGACCTTCCGCAAGAGCAATGGTGAGCGGCTCATCTGCCTGCGTAGGGTCGATAGGGTCGATGATGCCCCTACCAGAAACATCGTCCCCATCGACCCTGTTACCAAAGATTTCTCTCCCTAATCGGGGCCCCGGCGAAACCCAGCGCCAGCGGTTTCGCTGGGGAGAGGAGGAAGCACGGAGCGAGGGAGCTTTCGACCTCGGTCGGAAGCGACGGATGCGCAGTCGCTTCCGACGAGGGCAAGCATCGCGCCCGGCTATACGCCATGCACAGTTTCGGGGCGCTGCCCCGTACCCCGTCGTCGACGCAAGTTTCATATCGTTCACCCCGCCGCCAGCGGCTGGGTTCACTCACTACACTGCGTCTCCTCTCCAAACGAAACCCGCTGCGCAGCCGTTGGCAGCTCTGCTGCCTTACGGATGCGGCGTACCCCTTGCGGGTGCTGTGCTGGGCTTTCGTTTGGCTGAGACGAAGGACGAAAGGAGGTACAAATTGTGAGGATAAAGAAGTCGGAAATCATCACCCTGCGGGTGACACCTCGTACCAAGGAAACCATTCGGGAGCGTGCCAAAGCCGCTGGCCTGACGGTCACCGACTACCTGTGTTATAGCGGATTGGCAAAAGAGATCGTGCGGGTGGAAGGGCTGGAACAGGTGCTGTCTGAACTGAAAGCCCAGGGGCGAAATCTAAATCAGCTCACCACCCTGGCTAACATGGGGCGGGTGACAGTAGTCAAGGGTGATGCCCTGGCAGAGAATTACGGAAAGATCTATGAACAGCTCCGGGAACTGCTGCGGGAGGTGACCTAATGGCAACCTTTACCGCAATTAAGAACCGTGGCGGGGGCGGCGGTGCTCTTGGTGGTGTGCTGCGCTATGTCCAGCAGGAGGAGAAAACCACATGGGAAGATCGTCGGCTTGTATCCGGATGGAACTGTACTGCCCGTTCCGTCTACGATGAGATGCGGCTTACCAAGGAGCGGTTCGATAAGACAGACGGCCGACAGTACTACCACTTTGTGCAGTCCTTTGACAAGCAGGATGACCTGTCCCCGCAGGAGGTTCACGCTATGGGGCTGGAACTGGCCCAGCGTGAGTTTCCCAACTTCGAGGTACTGGTGGCCACCCATGTGGATACAGGTCATTTCCACAATCACCTGGTGGTGAACAGTGTGAGCTTCCAGGACGGTAAGAAGCTCCACCAGAGTGCCGCCGACCTGCAGGCCCACCGGATAGCCAACGATGAAATATGTGCCGCACATGGCTTGGAGATCCTTCCGCCGCCGCAGAAGCAGGTCAAGCAAAAGCGAATGGGGACCAGAGAGTACCGCTCTGCTGTCAAAGGTGAAAGCTGGAAGTTCCGACTGATGAACACCATTGATCAGTGTATGAAGTACGCTGCCACTAGGGAGGAATTCATTTCTCTGATGAAGAGCGAAGGTTACGAAGTGCGCTGGACAGAGAACAGAAAGAACATCACCTACACCACGCCCGCGAGAATGAAGTGCCGGGATAACAGGCTCCACGAGGAGAAGTACACGAAGGAGGCCATGGAACATGAATTCAGAATCCGGGCAGCGATTGCCCATGGAGGAATTGAAGCGGCGGAACGCTCCGCCATCTATGACACCGCAGAACTGTCCCAGCAGAGAGGAGTGGGAAAATCTGCTGATGATGATCCAAGCGTTGTATCGGTTGACGGCAGAGCAGAGCGACACTTTGGAGAACCTGAACCAGCATACCGCGGCCCACACAGCCCTTCTGCGGGAGGTTTCCAACCGGAGGGAGCCGTGTCCCGCCCAGGCTCAGATGGAGGCCCTGGCGCGGGATGTGGCGGAAATACACGCGCTGCTGCGACAGGCTGGGAAGAAGAAAGAGATTTCTGTTTCGCCTCCCAGTCTGAGTACGGCAATGTCGGTGATGATATGGCTGGCCCTGATCTTGCTGGGGACGATGGTGGGGATGGTGGTCTTGCAGACGATCTGGTCCGGCTTATCCGCTCTCTGGAGCGCGGTCAAGATTCGAATACCGTAAGGGATGCCACCACCATGCACCAGCACGCAGACAAGAAAACGCTTCGCCGGCAGCGGCAAAAGAAAATCGCCCTCGGTCACAAGGAGGACGATCACGCAGACGACCCAACTTGGCAGCAAACGATGTGAATATTTTTCTCTGGATAGAGGAAAATATTGGAGAGGAGTTGACGGCCCATTGCGCATGGAAGTAAGGGAACAAAACAAAATTGTGGAACTCTGGCTGACCAGAGAGGAACGAGATGATGCGACATTCCGGGAATCCCTGAAACCGCTTTACCAGCAGTACAAGGCCCAGAACTATCTGGTGGCGGTCTTCCTGTCCGGAGAGGCAGACCTGTATCAGCAGACCCGGGATCTGCTGCTCTACAACCAGCGGCGACAGGCAGAGAAGGAAGTCCAGGAGCAAAAGCAGGGGCGGCAGGCCATGACCATGTGAAGGTGGGGGAGGCAGTAGATTGCCTCCTCCTATTTTAATTTTCTGCTTGCAATTCTTCAAAAATCGATATACAATGTTATCTACAAAGAGAAAAACAAAAACAAACTATATTGTTGAAGGGGGATACCATGGATCAAAAGCCGATGCAGCGGGGGGAGATCCTGCTCTACAACAACGACGGCGAGAAGGAGTTTGTCAGTGTTGTGTTTCGGGACGAGACATTCTGGCTGACTCAAAAGGCAATGGCAGAGCTGTTCGATGTGAATGTTCCAGCTATCTCCAAGCACTTGCAAAACATCTACGAGGAGGAGGAACTCACCCGAGAGGCAACCGTTTCCAAAATGGAAACAGTTCAAGAGGAGGGATCCAGGCGGGTTTGCCGCACCCTGGAGCACTACAACCTGGATGCCATCATTGCCGTAGGCTACCGGGTGAACTCCAAAAAGGCCACCCGTTTCCGCCAGTGGGCCACGAAAACCCTGAAAGAGTACATCACAAAGGGCTTTGTCCTCAACGATGATATGCTGAAAAACGGCAAGCCCTTCGGTCGGGACTACTTTGACGAACTGCTGGAACGCATCCGGGAGATCCGGGCCAGCGAACGCCGGGCCTATCAGAAGATTGCCGATGTGTTTGAACAGTGCAGCTATGACTACGACAAGAACAGCGAGACAACAAAAGCCTTCTATGCCTTCGTACAGAACAAGCTGCACTTTGCCGTCACCGGCAAGACGGCGGCGGAGCTCATCTCGGAGCGGGCCACCCTGGACAGCCCCACCATGGGCCTGACCACCTGGAAGGGCGCGCCGGACGGAAAGATTCTGAAAAGCGATACCCTGGTGGCAAAAAACTACCTCAATGAAAAGGAACTGTCCCGGCTCAACCGTCTGGTAACCATGTTCATCGACTACGCCGAGCTGATGGCAGAGGACGAGCAGCCCATGAGTATGGAAGATTGGCTCCACGAGACAGACCGCTTCCTCACCAACAACCGGCGCAATGTGCTGGAGGGCAAGGGACATATCTCCCGGGAGGCGGCGGTGAAAAAGGTCAGCGACATCTATGCCCAGTTCCGAAAGAAACAGGATGCCGACTATATCTCTGAGTTTGACCGGGTCATGGAGCGGTACTTGAAAGGGGGCGGCAACCCATGATTGAGACCTTTGATATCGCGGGATACACCCGCATCTCGGTGGACGATGAGCTGGATCAGAAAAATATCTCCATTGAAAACCAGAAGGCCATCATCGAGGACTTTGTGAAGCAGAAATTTCCCGGCAGCACCCTTACCTTCTATGAGGATCGGGACCGCTCCGGCTACACCTTTGAGCAGCGGGAGGGTTACCAGGCCATGCGGAAAAAGCTGGTGACCCACCAGTACGACATCCTCATCGTCAAGGACTTCTCCCGTTTCTCCCGGCGCAACAGCCGGGGACTGGTGGAGCTGGAGGACCTGCGGGACGCCGGGGTGCGGATCATCTCCATCGGAGACGGCATTGACTTTCCCAACGACGACGACTGGCTGAAAATTCAGTTTCAGTTCCTCATCAACGAGATGCCCGTCACCGACACCAGCAAAAAGGTGCGCAATGTCATCAAGCGGCGGCAGGCCGACGGGAAATGGATCTGCGCCGCCCCCTACGGCTACATCATCAACCAGCGGCAGGAGTTTGAGATCGTCCCTACCGAGGCGGACATCGTCCGCACCATCTTCCGACTCTACAACGAGGAGGGTTGGGGCTATAAAAAGATCGCCAACTACCTCACCGACCAGGGCATTCCCACCCCCCGTATGGCGGAGCGGGACCGGAAGGAGGCCGCCGGAAAGGAGTACAATCGAACCGTCAAACGGGACTGGGCCATTGTGACGGTGCAGGGCATCCTGGACAACGACTTCTACATCGGAACCCTGCGCCAGGGAAAGTATACCCGGAAGAAGATCAACGGCAGGGACATCCTCCGGGACGAGGACGAGCAGATCGTCATTGAAAACCACCACCAGGCCATCATCGACTACCGCACCTTTGCCACCACCCGGGCGTTAAGGGAGAAGCGCACCACCTCCCACTACCGGGGGGTAAAGAAGTACGACAATGTGTACTCCGGCTTTCTGGTATGCGGGGACTGCGGCAGCCCCATGTTCGCCATGAGCCGCGGCGATCTGAAAAGCGCCTACACCTGCGGTACCTACCATCGCCGGGGACGGGCGGGCTGTACCTCCCACCACATCCGCACTGACAAGCTGGACGAGCTGTTGAAAACTTATGTCCGGCAGGTGATGGAGAGCTCGGCGGATATGCTGGCGCGGCTCAACGAGGATTTGGCCCGGGAGCGGGAGGATGTGCAGGAGACGGAGCAGAGCGCCGACCGGCTGGCGGAGGTACTCACCGATCTCCAGGAGGAGCTGAAGGTCACCAAGCGCCAGCGTATCCGGGATCTCATGAAGCACCCGGAGCAGGAGGAGCTGCTGTCGGAGACCTATGACGAGCTGGAGGCCGACCTGCAGAAAAAGATCGAGGGCATCCGCCACCAGATCGACATGCTCTCGGACAAGCGCAATACCATCATCCAGGTGAACCGGGCGGCACGCACCGCCATGGAGGTCTTTGGGGACATTCTCCGTAAGGACACCCTGGAGCGCAATGATCTGGAGCTCATCATCCGGAAGATCCAGGTGTACGAGGATCACCTGGAGATCCAGCTCCAGGCGGATGTGGACGCCATTCTCCGCTCCGGGACGCTGGCTGCTCAGCCGCCAGAGACTGTGGCCGCCATGGCTCCAGCCGGGGAGGGCCGCATAAATTTTAAGGGAGGCATGGAGCATATCTCACCTGTCACCATCGTCCAGAGCGCAAATAAGCGGCCGGACAAGGTGTTCCATGCCAATGTTATCAGTGACGGCGACCCCCTGGAGATCTTCACCAACGGGGACGGTGTGGTGTTTAAGAAATACTCCCTCATGGGCGGGCTGGGGGACTTCTCCGCCCAGCTGTGCGAGTCCCTCTACAAAACCACCGGCAAGATGGTCACCATCACCGACCGGGACGTCTGCCTGTCCGTGGCCGGCGGCGGCCGGCGGGAGCTCACCGACAAGAGCATCTCCCCCGCCCTGGCCCAGATCATGGAGGGCCGCATCAGCCCGGCCAGCCCCCCCTGCCGGTCAGCGACTACACCGACCGGTATGTCCTCTCCACCGCCGCCCCCATTCTGACCCAGGGGGACGTGCTGGGCTGCGTGGCCTTCCTCTGTGAAAAGGACCACCTGGAGGTGGCCGAGTCCGAGCATGAGCTGGCCCAGGCCATCGCAGGTTTCCTGGGCCGCCACATGGAATCCTGATCCCCCGTCCCCCGCTCCGGCAGGCCGCCGGCAGCGGGGGATGGTCTATTCTCCCCCCGCCCCGCATACAGTGGTGACACGGACAACGTGGGGAGTGGTAGAACTTGCGGACTGATATGGAAGAGCGCGCCTGCGACCTGGCTCTGTACATCCTGGAACACCAGGCAACCGTCCGAGCCGCGGCAAAGCAGTTCGGCATCAGCAAGTCGACGGTGCACAAGGACCTGTCCCAGCGGCTGCCCCTTTTCAACCGTTCCCTCTACCTCCAGGTGAAAGAGGTCCTGGACCGGAACAAAGCGGAGCGGCACATACGAGGGGGCAAAGCCACCAAGGAGAAATACGAACATCAAAAAAGAAAGGGCTGCTGAGACGCAGCCCTTTCTTTGGGTCTGAACGGGATCCCCTGGGGGATTTATTCTACGGAGATCAGGTAATGGTACACCGGCTGGCCGCCTTCCAGGGTGGTGATCTCCGCCTCGGGGCAGGCCGCCTCAAACTTGGCCTGGGCGCCCTCGGCCTCCCCGGCCTGCACGCCCTCGCCATAGAAGATGCTGATGAACTCCCCGCCCCGCTGGGCGCTCTCCTGGGCCAGCTTGTCCAGGGCCGCGTCCAAATTCTTCTCGGTACCGAAGAGCTGGTTGTCCACCAGCAGCAGGTAATCTCCGGCGTGGATGGCGGTGCCGTCGAACTCGGAGTCCCGGGCGGCGTAGGTGACCTCCATGGTGGTCACCCCTGCCATGGCCGCCTCCATGGCGGCGGTGTTGTCCGCCTCCTCCCCGTCGGGGTCCATGGCGATCATGGCGGAGATGCCCTGGGGCACCGTCTTGGCCTGGAGGACGATGACCTTCTTGTCCTCCACCAGGTCCACGCACTGCTGGGCGGCCATGATGATGTTCTTATTGTTGGGCAGGATGAACACGATCTCGCTGGGGGTGCGGTTGACCTCCTGCAGGATGGCTTCGGTGGAGGGGTTCATGGTCTGCCCGCCGGAGACGATGCGGTCCACGGTCAGGTCGCGGAACACGGCCTCGAGACCCTCGCCGGCGCAGACGGCCAGGAAACCGTAGCGCTTTTCCGGCGCGGCCACAGCAGCCTCGCCGCGCTCCAGCTCGGCCTCGACGGCGTCCAGATCGTCGGTGGACTGGGCCTTCTTGCCGGCGGCCAGGTCGGCGGCCTGGGTACGCATATTCTCGATCTTGGCCAGCTCCAGCGTGCCGTATTTCTGGGCCTCGTTCAGGGCGTCGCCGGGGGTGTCGGTGTGGACGTGGACCTTGAAGGCCTCGTCATCCTCACCAATGACCAGGCTGTCGCCGATGCTGTTCAGATAGGTACGCAGGCCGTCCAGGGGCTTGTCGGA
>OLPD01001630.1_pt1 | contig 10487 bp, 9 predicted proteins | sample 1672111 | NCBI WGS metagenome assembly OLPD01 (sample SAMEA3136646, study PRJEB25190) | human gut metagenome
TATCTAATATACCCTCATTATTATTATTTTTTTTTACATCTATAATTTTAAAAATCAATTCTTTATTCATTAATTTCCCTCCCATTTCTAGAAAGAAAGGAATTATATAATAGTAAATATGTAATTATTCTACAAATTTATACAAAACTTTATTTATTTTTCATTTTTTATAGTTATTCCCTAAAAATTTCTTATTTTTATATTTATAAATTTTATTATTTTATAAATATAAAAATATAAAAAATAATATGTTTACAAAAAAACACTTTCTTTACTTATATATATTTGTAAAATCAAAAACTAAAAGAAAGGATACATATGTAAATATGTAAAAGGTATAAAAATGAAAACTATTTTTAAAGAAGTCCAATTAATTAATACAGATGGCTCTGTAGAAATTATTGAAGAAGAAATGGTAGAAATAATTAATGAAAATGGGGAAAAAGAACTTATATTTAAAGGGCTTTTAGATAAGCAACAAAAAGCTGAAAAACTATTTCTAGCTAAATTAAAAAGTATAGGTATTAATAGTATTGAAGAATATAACGAAATAAAATTCCCTGAAGAATTTTCATTAGAAGTAAGACATGCTAGATTAAAAAGCTCTACATTAGATCCTGTTCCTGAATCTGAAAAATCTGAAAAATTTAAAGCTATTGAGAAATTAGAAAACGAAATCGATATGGATATTTTTAACAATTTAATCCAACCTCGTTCTGCTGGATACCATAGTTGTAATAACACAACTTCAATTTTAACTACTATGAATGGTAATAAATTATATCCATCTGAAAGATGTGTCTGGTTTGAAGGTGGAGATAGAATCATGATGTTAAAATCAAATGGTACCTTTGGAGATGACTACGTTGCTCAAAGCTCAAGTAAATTAATACGACTAAGAAAATTAGTATTACACGCAATGGATTACTGTCTAAGACTTAGAGGCAGTCGTGTAGAATTATCTGATTTAAATGATAGTTATTTAGGATGGCTTAACTATAAGGATAGTGTAAGAGGGCATTTTAATAACATTTCACCTGATTTTAAAGCTGGAAATACAAAACAATATTTAGCTCAAATAGCAGGATACTGGATTAATTTTGAGGGAACAGGTAGTAATACAGGAACATTCTATCCAGCTAATTGTTTTGTAAGAACAAATCTAAAAACTGCCTCTGGTGCTTCAACATATTGCATGTATGGTTTAAAATAATAAAAAATAGTAGATTATTAAGAATATCTTAGAAAATATTTTAACTTTATAGACAACAAATATAAAATATATAAATAAATGAAAAATGAGAAATAACCTAATTATTTCTCATTTTTCATTTATTTATATATAGCTTTTTAAATTCTTGGAATTTATAAGAAATTTATGATAATATAATACTATATTCCATTTATTATTATTGTTTTTAGTAAAAATATATTTTAAAAGGATGAAATTTAAATGAAAATTTTAAAAATAATTATGATGCTATTACTTAGCTTAGTATTCATAGGATGTACTATAACTGAAAACTCTACTAGTACTAAAGAAAATGAAGATTTGCTTGTAGATGATAAATCTAAAATTGACACAACTTCAAATGAAGACAATAATTCTTTAAGTAATACATTAAGTAATAAAAATAGTATTCCAATAGATAGCAATATAGTAAATATTACTGATTTAAAAACTAGAAATACAGCCATTTTAAATGAATATATAAGAGCTATTGGTATAGTAAAAAAGTTTTGTCTTAATAATTCATTAAATCTAACTTATATAGAACCCATTAGTGATAGAGCTTTAAAACTTAAAGAATCTTATAATGGTGAAGTTAGCTTGCTACTTAATGATTTGTCTAATTCCGGTGCAGAAACAGTAAACTATTTTACAAATGACGAAAATCTAAATGTAGATTTAAGCATAGGAATTACTGAAGCATCTAAATATATTGATGGTAACTCAATAACATTAGGTCAAACATATTATTCGGTCGTATATAAATCTTCAATTAAAAATATTGATAATTCATTTAAATTTAAAGATTCTAAATTAAATGAATTTAGAAATATGATACTTCAGGATTCATCATTAAATTATGATAAATTAAACGATTATGTAAAAAAAATCCATTTAGGAGAATATAACAGTAATACTATATTTTTAAATAAAATTGATGAAGATAAATATGAAATAATTAGAATAGAAAATAATACTTGTTATTATACGCTTGTATATGATCCTCTACTATAAAATATAAATTTTTCTTCGATATTATGTATTTATTAAATTTATAAAAGTTGTCTACTATTCTAAAGAAGTATATATGCATTAAATAAACTGCTGAGAATTAAATCTCAGCAGTTTATTTATTTTATTCAATTCTTTAAAATGTTTACTTTAATACTATTATTTTCTTTATATATTATAAAGGAGGTGAGCCCAATGGATACAGAACTATTTAACTTTTTAACAACTCAAGGAGTTTTTGCTTTATTATTTGGGTATCTTCTATTTTATATTCTAAAACAAAATCAAATTCGAGAAGAAAATTACCAAAAAATAATTCAACAATTAAATGAAGTTCTTCCAACTATAAAAAATGATTTAGAAGACATAAAAAAGCAGATATTAAAAAATTAATATCTGCTTTTTATTATGTTAAGTACACCTTTTTCAATTTACTTATTGCTCTATTCTTAGCTTGATTTATTGCCTGTCTTGATACCCCCATATAATCTGCCACTTCACTTATGGATAAATAATTTATATATATTAATTTCATTATGTACTCTTCTTTTTCTGTTAATACTTCAAATAAATTTAAAACTTCAACTTCTGAATCAAACTCTTCATACCCTATTTCAATTTCTAAATTTAATTCTACTTCACTATTTTTTATCTTATCATTTTTTTTAGATAATTTTATATACTCATACTTTAATGCTTTAGATATATAAGCAAATATTATTTTATCATCCTCAAATCTGTTTTCTTCTGGCAATTTATTTATTATTTCTAATAAATGTACTAATAGATCTTGTCTAGTATCTTCTCCATTCACTGATTTTGAAAGTTTATTTATTAAAGGGTTAAATACATTTATAATCTCTCTAAATATTTCTTTATTGCCATTTTTATATTCTTTTATATTTTTATAAATTGTGTTTCCCATAAATAAACACCCCCTACTTATATAAAAGCAAACAAACGTTCGATTTGTAAACATAAAAAAATTATTTTTTTCATGTTTACAAATTGAACGTTTTTTTACTCTTAAATATATGACTGGTCAATTAAATGAATTTTAAATTAAACAGAAGTTAACTTTTGAAATAAATATTTTTATTAAAAAGGAGAAATTAATTATGTTATTACAATTAGGAGATAAAGGAGATAATGTTAAATATCTTCAATATGGATTACACATTTTATGTTGTTCACCAAATGGTTTTGATGGTGAATTTGGAAATGGCACACTTACTGCCGTAAAGAAATTCCAATCTAAATATGGATTAGTTAGTGATGGAATAGTAGGTGATGTTACTTGGAATACTTTAAAAAATGAAATTGCTACAATTCAAGCTCAATTAAATAAAAAAGGTTGTAGCGTTGGTACTGTTGATGGTATAGCTGGTCCTGCTACCTATAATGCTGTTATTTCATTCCAAAATAAAAATGGTTTAACTGCTGATGGACAAGTTGGTACTGCAACTTGGGATATTTTATTTGACACTGTATCTGGTGGAACTACTCATACTAGAATATTAAAAGTTACTTCACCTTTAATGCAAGGTGATGATGTTAAAGCTGTTCAAAATAAATTAAACTCTTTAGGTTATAATTGTGGTACTGCTGATGGCTACTACGGAAATGCTACTAGAACTGCTGTTATCAGCTTCCAATCTGCTAAAGGGCTTACTGCTGATGGTGAAGTTGGTCCTGCTACTTGGAATGCTTTATTTAGCTCTTCTTCAACTTCTACTGGGAGTAGCTATACTAGATTATTAAAGGTTACTTCACCTTTAATGTACGGTGATGATGTTAAAGCTGTTCAAAACAAATTAAACTCTTTAGGATTCAACTGTGGTACTGCTGATGGCTACTACGGGAATGCTACAAAAAATGCTGTTATTAGTTTTCAGTCTGCTAAAGGAATTGACACTGATGGTGTTGTTGGTCCTACTACTTGGAAGCTTTTATTTAACAGTTCTGCTTCTAATAATGGCGGATATAGTAGAATATTAAAAGTTACTTCCCCTTTAATGTATGGTGATGATGTTAGAGCGGTTCAAAATAAATTAAACTCTTTAGGCTACAACTGTGGTACTGCTGATGGTTATTATGGTAATGCTACTAAATCTGCTGTTATCAGCTTCCAATCTGCTAAGGGTCTTACTGCTGATGGTGAAGTCGGTCCTGCTACTTGGAATGCTTTATTTAGCTCTTCTTCAACTTCTACTGGAAGTAGCTATACTAGATTATTAAAGGTTACTTCACCTTTAATGTACGGTGAAGATATTAAAGCTGTTCAAAACAAATTAAACTCTTTAGGTCATAATTGCGGTACCGCTGATGGTTACTACGGAAATGCTACTAAATCTGCTGTTGTTAGTTTTCAATCAGCTAAGGGAATTGACACTGATGGTGTTGTTGGCCCTACTACTTGGAACGCTCTATTTAATTCTTCTTCATCTTCAGGAAGTGGCACATTACCTGGTGGTCCAATAAAGGTATTTATTGATGCTGGACATGGTGATACTGATCCTGGTGCTGTAGGAAATGGATTAAAAGAAAAAAATATTGTTCTTAACATTGCTACAAAATTAGGTGCTTTACTTAACGGACGTGAAATATCAATAAAATATTCTAGAACTAATGATACTTATTTAAGCTTAGAGGACAGAGCTAGACTTGCTAATGCTTGGGGAGCCGATTTATTCGTATCAATACATGCTAATTCTGCTACTTCATCAGTTAGAGGTACTGAATGCTATACTCACCCTACTGCAAATACAGCAACTAAAACTTTATCTGCAAATATATCTAGATCAATCGCTAGTAAATTTGGTATACCTAATAGAGGACATAAAGAAGCTAACTTTGCCGTTTTAAGACTTTCTAATATGCCTGCTATTTTAGTTGAAACTGCTTTTATTAGTAATTCTAGTGATGCTAATCTTTTAAATACTAGACAAGATGATTTTGCTAATGCAATTTTTAATGAAATCTTAAACTACTTTAATATGAGTATATCTACAAGTACAATATTAGATCAGATAAATAATAGTGGGTTCGCTGAACTTTTTGGTGTTAAATTTACACAAACACTTCAAGAAAAGATAATTGCTCAAGCTGGACCAATTAAAGTTAAACTTTCTCTTACACGAGGTGGTAGCAATAATGGAGAAATTGTTGCAAATTTTAAAAATGGTAGTTTTGATAGTGGTACATTCAAAAATGATTTACTAGATTTATCTACAACTCTATCTAAAAATGGAGTAAATATATCAAAACAACTCCTTAAATTAGGTAATAAAAGTTTTTCTATATCAGTATCCACTAATAATAATATAATTACTGTATCTTTAACTAAAACTTTAAATATAAATGATTCAACTTTTAGTCAAGTATTGTCAATTGAATACGATAAAGATGGGTTAAAAGATATTTATGAAAATATTACAGTTGTTGTAAATAGTTTAGTCGAGAAATCTAAACCTATTTTACTTCCTCTTCTTCTTATAGGCGCTTTAATAATTTTTATAAAACTCGGCTTTTTATCAGCTTTAATAAGCTTTGGTGCTGCATTATTAACACAACTAGGCTATGCAATATATACAATGATTACTTTTATTGCTACTAATTAAACTTAAAAAATAACCATATAAATATTTATATGGTTATTTTTTCAATGAATTTATTAATTTCTTCTTCATTTTTAAATATATTTCTAGGAATTATCAATTTCTTTTTATATCCAAATGATTTAGTTGAAAATATTAATATATATTCATTAAGCAAATTCACTTTTATAAACTTATCTATCTTCATTTCATATTTGTCATTATTACAATATATATATATTTTTCTATTATCTAATATTAGTTTTTTTTCAGATAAAAAGTATCTATCTTTATTACAATTCTTTATTGCTATTTTTTTCGAAATCCTATTTATATCCTTATTCTCAGTTTTTTTCAACCAAAAAAACACTATAAAAGTCATAATTACTGTGTTCGTGAAAAAATAAATTAAATTTTGTAATTTTATTGAATAATATATTCCACTAATAACACTAATAGAACAAACAATATATTTATATTTACTAAATCCCATTTTATACTGAATATACTTTATTAAAAATTCAATATCTTCAAATGTGTTAATATATTTTATTTCCATAGCTCCCCCTTAATGTTTTATTTTAAATTTTACCATCTATAGTGGTTTTTTTCAATTTTGAGAAGACAAAAAATTCAAACAAATTGAATCTACTTTATGTAATCATATTAGTAATTAAGCTAATTATAGCATCCTTTAGTAAAAATATTCTTTCTGTAAATATATTGAAAGAATATTTATTACCACACAATATATATAATTTTATATTTTTTCATTTTATGCACCTACACTTTCTCATTGATTTTTATACCTAGTAATCCAGATGGTTTAACTAATAAAATAATAATTAATATAGCAAATACTATTGCATCACTTAATATTGTTGATATATATGCCTTAGTTAAAGTTTCAGTAAGTCCTATTAGTAGCCCCCCAATTAAGGCACCTGGAATACTACCTATACCACCTAATACAGCTGCAATAAATGCTTTAAGTCCTGGTATCATCCCCATATAAGGTTCAACTATCTTAAAAGCTAACGATACTAAAACACCAGCTGCCCCTGCTAATGCTGATCCAATTGCAAAAGTTATAGAAATAATATTATTTACATTAATCCCCATAAGTGATGCAGCTTCAATATCATAAGATGCAGCTCTCATTGCTTTACCTATCTTAGTTTTAAAAACAATAAATTGAAGAAATACTACAAGCATAATGGAAACAACAAGCATTAATATTTTAGATGTTTCAAGTGATAAACTTCCTAATTTAATTACTTCAGTACTTAATAATTTAGGAAATGCCTTTGGTGATGATCCTACAGCTAATTTCATTCCATTTTCTAACAATAAAGAAATGCCAATTGCTGTTATTAATAATGTAATCCTTTGGGAATTTCTTAAAGGTTTATATGCTACTTTTTCAATTATTACTCCACATAATGCAGCTCCTATCATTGATATTATTAATGTTGGAAGTAAAGATAACCCCAAATTTTTTCCACAATATAATCCTATGAATGCTCCTATCATATAAATATCGCCATGAGCAAAATTAATTAACTTTATTATTCCATAAACCATTGTATATCCCAAAGCAATAAGTGCATAAATAGACCCTAATGATAAACCATTTATAATTTGTTGTAATAATGCCATTTTAACGCCCCCTTTTTATGTAAAATAAATTTTTATTTTCTGTATGGCATTTATTATTTAAAAAAACTCAGGGGTATTATAGTAAAAATATAATTTAATAAATACCATACATACTATATAAAAATTTTAAGGATTTATCTTTTCTTGTAATTTTGGTGAACCATTTTCAATTTTTATAACTGATAATGATTTAATAGGATTTCTTGATTTATCAAATTTTACAGAACCAGTAACTGTTACAGTATCAATATTAACAAGCGCATCTTTAATTGTATCTCCATTAGTACTTCCTGCCTTTTCTATAGCAGCTTGATAAAGTTGTATTGTACTATAAGTTAATGCTGCAAATGCATCTGGATTTGAACCATATTTATCTTTATATTTATTAACAAAATTTTGAACTAATTCATCTGTATCATCAGGTGAATAATGATTAACAAATATTGAACCTTCTAATGAGTCTCCTCCTATATTAACAAGTTCTGGAGAATCCCATCCATCACCACCAATAAAAGGTACCTCTATTCCAGCTTTTCTAGCTTGATCAGCAATTAAAGAAACTACATTATAATAATCAGGCAATGCAATAATATCTGGATTTGATTTTTTAACGTTAGTTAATTGTGCTGAAAAATCTTTGTCTCCATCATTATAAGAAGCATATTCAACTATTTTGCCTCCAGATTTTTCAAACTCTGATTTTATTGTTTCAGCTATTCCTTTTGAATAATCTGAGCCAACATTATATAAAATAGCCATTTTTTTAGCTTTTAGATCTTCTGTTGCATATTTAGCAATCGCTTGTCCTTGAACAGCATCTATATAACAAGTTCTAAATACATATTCCCCTCCTGTAGTAGTTAAATTTGTTTCTGTTCCTGTAGGTGTAATTAATGGAATTTTATCTGCCGTTGCTTTTGGTCCTACTGCATTAGCACAACCTGAAGTTAATGGCCCTACAATTACAGATGCATTTTCTTGATTTACTAATTTATCATAGGCATTTATAGATTTTGTAGAATCCCCTTCATCATCTTCATATTTAATTACAACCTTCTTACCGTTTATTCCACCATTTTCATTTATTTCATCTATGCAAAGTTGTGCTCCATTTTTAGCTGACTCTCCATAAGTAGATACACTTCCAGTCAAAGGAAGTATTGCTCCAATAACTATTTGATTATCACTTTTTTCATCTTTTGATTTTGAAGTTCCATCTCCTGAATTACTACCACAGCCCATAAAGCTTAAAGCCATAACACTTGTAGCAACTACTGCTGATATTATTTTTTTATTCATTCTTCTTCCCTCCATATATTTTAATTTAAAAAGACAATGATGCCTTAAGTTAAACTTAAGGCCCCATTGCCTTTTTTACTAAACAAGATTTATTTATCTAAATAATATCATATTTGGTAAATTTTATCAACGACTCTTATTTATTTTTTTCATATAAGCTTTTTAATTTATCTGTAAATCCTAATCTATTTTCCTCTAAACTTGCCAATCTAAAAAAACAATTTCCTTTAACATTTTTATCATTTCTTGAATATATTATTTGATTAATAACTTCATCATCTTTTAACCACTCTTGACCATAAGTTGAATCATTTATCTTATAAACTGCTATTCCAATATATAATTGAATATTCGTTCCTTCTACTTGATTTGACCACCAATCTACAAGAGTTGTATATGGTGCATTGCTATTATTAAATTGCCAATATATTTGTGGTACAATATAATCAAGATATCCTTCTTTTATCCACTTTCTTGAATTTACATAAATATCCTCATAACTGCTTAGTCCCCTTGTATTGCTTCCCCCAATAGATTCTCCATTTCTCCAAATTCCAAATGGACTTACACCAAATTTTAAATTAGAATTTTTTTCTTTTATCTTTTTATTTAGTTCATAAATAAAATTATCCACATTGTTTCTTCTCCAATCTTCTTTAGAATTAAACTCTTGTCCATATTTTTCATAAGTAGATTTATCTGAAAATTCAACTCCCTCTACTGGATATGGATAAAAATAATCATCTAATATAATTCCATCTATATTATATTTATCTACAACTTCTATAATTAAATTTATTACATATTCCCTTACTTCAGGAATTCCAATATCCAAATAAGTATATTTATCATATTTAACAATCCAATTTAAATTTTTCTTCAAAGGACTTTCTTTTGGCAATTTACTAATATAATCAGTTAAATCAAAATTTTGTGAATTACTATCAATTCTAAAAGGATTAAACCAAGCTTGAAGTTCAATTCCTCTTTTATGAGCTTCTTTTATTGCAAATTCTAATGGATCATATCCAGGGTCCTTTCCCAATTCTCCAGTTAAATATTTTGACCATGGAGAATACTCTGACTCATATAAAGCATCTCCCATAGGTCTTACTTGAAAAAATACAGTATTCATATTATTATCTTCAATAAAATCTAATTTTTCCTTTAATAATTCCTGTTGCATCTTATTATTGTTATAACTTCCTACCTCCGGCCAATCTAAATTATTAACTGTTGAAAGCCATACCCCTCTCATTTCTCCTTGCTCCTTAAACTTGCTATTAAAAGTCTCATTACTATTATCTTTTTCAGTTACTTCTTTTTCATTACTACTATTTCTACTATTTATTTTGTCTAGCTTAATATTTAAAACTATTGCCACAACTATTCATATAGCAATAAAAATTATAAAAAACTTGTACCATTTTTTCATCCTCAATCACCCATTACCCAAAGTAAATATTTTCTTTATCTCTTACATAATTTTATTCTCTATATGAGATATACTCTTTTCTCTAAAAAATTATTCCATATTATTTATTACTCTCGTATACTATTTAAATATAACAAACTATACACAACCTTAAAAATATTTCTTTTTTAATACAATAAAAAAATAGCCTAAGTAAATAGGCTATTTTTATATATTATAAAGCTTTTAAAGCTACTGCATTTAAAATACTCCATGG
>OLPD01001631.1_pt1 | contig 10486 bp, 7 predicted proteins | sample 1672111 | NCBI WGS metagenome assembly OLPD01 (sample SAMEA3136646, study PRJEB25190) | human gut metagenome
TGTTGTCGAATTTGTCAAGTTGATGTTTTTTATCATTTTTAAAGGTTATCCTATAAAAACCCGAATTTTATATAACAAAATTCGGGTTTTGCGCTTGTTTATTGTCTATTTTTCATATTTCAAATTTCAAAGTTACCAGTATTTACTGTGAGATTAATTCCACATAGTTCATTAATCCTGTTTGATTTCTGCCGGTATTTCCATCGGATAATTGCCATCAAAACATGCTTTACACAGCGGAAGTCCACCTGCCATGCCTTCCAGATAATCGATCTGCATATAACCCAGGGAGTCTGCACCGATCATCTTACGGATTTCTTCCGTGCTGTGCTGTGCTGCGATGAGCTGGTCATTGGACGGCACATCGGTACCAAAATAACAGGGATGTAAAAATGGCGGGGAGCTGATACGTACATGGACTTCTTTTGCTCCTGCTTCTTTCAGCATGTGGATCAGATTGGCAATGGTAGTTCCGCGGACAATGGAATCATCCACCAGAACGATTCTCTTCCCCTTCACCACGGATTCCAGAACGCTCAGCTTCAGATGGACACTGGACTCTCTCTCCTGCTGTGTAGGCTTGATAAAAGTTCTTCCAATGTAACTGTTTTTATAGAACGCAAAGCCAAACGGGATTCCGGATTCCTCAGAATAGCCTTTTGCTGCCGGAAGTCCGGATTCCGGTACACCGGTCACCAGGTCCGCTTCTACCGGATAGGATTTTGCAAGAGATTTTCCTCCACGGATCCTTGCATCATAGATTTTCACGCCATCCATGGTGCTGTCCAGTCTTGCAAAATAAATATATTCAAATATACATCTGGCATGCTTAGCCGGATCGATTGCCATACTCATATCAGATTGGATACCGTTCTTCGTAAATGTAACAATCTCACCAGGTTCTACATCCCGCACAAATTCGCCGCCAACAGCAGCGATCGCACAGCTCTCGGATGCAAGAAAATATGTATCGTCTCTTTTACCGATGCAGAGCGGTTTCAATCCAAACGGATCTCTGGCACCGATCATTTTACGTGGCGATGTAACCACCAGTGCATAGGCACCTTTGATCTTTCCCATCGCATTGCGGACTGCTGCTTCCGCAGTTCCTGCTTTCAGACGTTCTCTGGCAATATGGTATGCGATTACTTCTGAATCAATGGTCGTCTGAAAGATCGCTCCTGTGCGCTCCAGTTCATGACGCAGTTCAATCGCATTGGTCAGATTACCATTATGTGCAATCGCCAGTACACCTTTCACATAATTGATAACCAGAGGCATCGCATTCTCTGCCTTTGATGCTCCTGCTGTTGAATACCGCACATGGCCAACCCCCAGATTGCCATTTAACGCATGCAGAGATTCGCTGTCGAACACTTCATTCACAAGCCCCAATCCCTTCTTGAAGTGTACCTTCCGTTCTCCGTTTGTATCCGTTACCGCGATACCACAGCTCTCCTGTCCTCTGTGCTGCAACGCAAAAAGCCCATAATATATTGTGGGGGCAACATCGCCTCCACTCATATCATAGGCTCCAAATACACCGCACTCTTCTCCAAGACCTGTTGTAATCTTCTCAAATTTATTCATGAATGTTCGTCTCCTTATGTCATATTAATATTCATAGTTCAACACTCAATGACATACATGATTATAATATAGCGTATTCGGAAAATCAATTATCAATTATCAGTTCTCCGATACTCACGCTTCCACTTTTCCAAAACCTGCGCTTCAATATCCAGATCTGCCTGCTGCAAGGCTTCTTTCATATCTTCTTTCAATTCACTGTTCAGATTCAGATATGTCTGCTCTTTGGACAGCATTTTCCCATAAGCATCCTCCGGCAGATATCTGTAACAGCAATAAAGATACGGCTTTAAAATAGAAGCATCCGGATTCACCTCATAAGCTCTCTCATACATATGTGCCGCTTCTTCATACAGAAACATCTTGCCATACGCCGCGCCAAGGCAACTATATACCTTACTGTAGAACTCTTTGCCAATGGACTCATCCCAGTCCTTGTTCACAATAGACTGATACACAAGAATCGCAGATGCAGTCTCACCGGAATTCAACAGATTATCTGCTTTGTACTTCTCGCGTTCTACTTCGTTCTGATTCTTCAAATGTTCCAGTACATTGTGAATCTTGGTAATCTCTGCTGCAGAATAAATCGCAGCATGACTCAGCACCGTCAGCAGGAACTGTTCTGTCGTGCAGTTCTGGTCTAACAATACCCTGAGTTCTGCAGCCAGATCGTCTAATTCCAGTTCTTCTTCCAGCCAGTCACACAATTTTTTATTTATGATCGTATAATCAATCAGATACAGATTATTGCAGAAATAATAGCAGAGTTCTTCTATGGTATAGATATGCATATGAATTCTGGTGATTTCATATGGATGCTTTGCTTTTTTTCTATGACAAAGAATTAAACTGCCCATGACTTCCTCCTAAATGTATGATCTTCTCTACCTGAAAATCCGATGCCGGATAAAATTCTCCGAATCCGATATCCTTAAAAATGATCTTGCAGGTACGTTCGTCCAAAAAGATGGTCTCGATCTGAAGCCGGAGCGCATAATCTCTCCTGCTTTTAAGCCCTTCCAACGAGACAGTCTCCGCCTCTAATTCTCCGGTTGCCAACGATTCAATATGAATCTCAATATCCGAAGTATCTTCCAGAAGTACCTCCCACTGTCCGTCAGATTCATACCAATGGCTTCCCCACTGCACGATCGGATACCAGCCCTCCTTACCGTGTACCCGCATACGCAGACACACCTGTTCCATCATCTTGCTGTCATCCAGATAAACCGGGATTTCATCCTCTTCTCTGGTCTGATGCCACGCATGATAGCAGGCACCTTTACTATATAAATTATTACCGATAAATGCACGCCGTCCGTTACACAATACCTTCAGGGATAACGGATACCAGTTATTCTCAAAGCCTTCCCCTGTCAGGAATACAGAAGACACGACTTTTTTCTCAAATACACTCTGGATAAATGCACGGAACCGTTCATCGGCATCCTTTGCCTTATCCACATTCAGTACCGGGTAAACCGCCGCCAGCTCTTTCATTTGTGCATTTGCCACCTGATCTACGGTTACAAACATATCTGCGCCTCTGCCGCTGACCGTCTTTAACTTCCGCAGCATATAAGCACGGATCTCATTGCGGTCACAGTAAAACAATGCGGCCTCATACTGCCAGAGTTCCTTGGGCTGATAAAACATATAATGGCAGAAGCTCTCTTTAAAGTCCTGAACTGCTATATTCTCCTTTGGAATCCCCAGAAATCTTCCCATACCTTTCAACATCTTACTGATGTCAATATCTGTCTTCGGAACGGAGAATGTAATCCGCTCTATATTTTCAAACCGTTCCAGAGCAAGCTGGAGATACTTGGCCAGAAGCCATACTCCATCCTTAACCTGTCCGCCTATCTTAACTTTTTCCTGTTTGACTGCTTTGGTATAAAGATCAGATACCGTGCATTTTTCTTCCACCGATGCAAGCTGTACAGCATCCTTTCCATATACCCATTCATCCTGTAATTTACCAAGGATCATCGGAATCTGAAAATTATCCACTGACACTTCCAGTGTCTCCGGCTCATGCTTTTCCGGTTCGTAATAACTGATCTGGCAAAATTTCTCATTCAGTTCTATTCCAAGTATTTTATCTGTTCTCACCTGTTACCTCCTGCTGCCTGTCTTGCCGAAGATCCGTTCAGCCAGATATGCTTCCTGTTCATACTCGATCATTGCCTGTTTCTTTCTTGCAGGCGCCATACCCGCCATAGCATTCAACTTGCCATATTTACCAATCTCTGGCACCTTCCGTTCCTGTTTCAGCACCTCTTCCGGATCCGTATAGGACTTCTTGCCACTTGTCTCACAGAATGAATAGCGAACCTGTTCATCCTGGAATAACACGAAGCTTTTCACGTAGATATTCTCATATACCGGCATCAGACTCTCTGTCTGGTAGCCAAGATCTTCCACATCACCGCGGCGCATCTTATACGTAATACGCACTCTGCCTCCATGGGATGCCTGGAAACTCACCATAGTTTTATCGTAAATCTGTGCCTCTCTGAGCCACGACTCCTCGTATTCCATATAGAACGGAAATACCAGCTGACGCTCACACATTTCCCGTAGGAAACGATGCAGGATCTCTCCCTCTTCCTCTCCGTACTCTTTTCCGGCAAAACGTTTCAGCAGAGCCACTTTACAGATATCTGCCAGATCCTCATCATTTTTCTCTTCATTCATAATGATATCAAAGATGGAGGCACCTACACTTCTTCCATACACTACATATTCCCTGCTAACATAAGCAAGATATGCCTGTTTCAGGCGGAAATATGGATTGCCATTCAGATAATAATCAATAAATATATCTTCTTCTGCAAACATATCTTCCGAGAACAGCATCTGCGTAATAATACGCTCACCAAGCTTGGTCACAGCAATTCCGTAATCTTTCGCCACTTTCCATAACACTTTCATATTCCGTGTAGAACCACAGTAATAATCAGCAAGATAGGTCAGTGTCATTTTATCATACTGCTGTCTCTTAAAAAGCTCATAGCTCAGATACAGCATAAATTCGTCTTCATCATAATCCTCTTCACGGATCGTCTTACTACACAGACGAAATACCTCTTTTTCATCAAAAGCCCTGATACCATTCTTCCGGATATTTTCAAAATTCACTTCCAGTTTATTATTCTCTGCACCCCAGTTGGAAATTCTGGACATGTATTTCTTGCACATTTCCAGATAACGTGGTTCATAGAACAGACGCTTCGTCTCAAATGCAATGGAATCCGTATGATATCCTCCATCCATGGTTTGCCAGATAATCCTTGCTTCCTTATCGTACAGATAAACGATCATACCATCCGGTCTGTACGGAATTCTCTGCTTTACTGTACCATCCTTTTCAATGACCAGGGCACATTTCAGATTATGCACCTTAGTCTTCACCAGATATGCATGGCAGATATCACGCATAGCTTCCAGACGTTCTCCGGTCATCTCTTCCTCTGTACAGAACTTCTTATAAATCACCTTCAGCGATTCCGTAATATGACGCTTCATAAGCTGTTCCCATGCAAACGCCACCATCTGCTCCCGGTAGCTGATATACAGATCACTGGCATTCTCTTCATAAGTGATCAGATTCGCATAAAGCAGTGCTGCTTTTTTATAATTCAGTGTGTTACCATGCATAAAATACAGAAAGATAGACTTCGGCAATGCTTCTCTCACATCATCTTCTTCAATCGTAGACATATAATACTCATAAAGCTGTGCAATCTTAAATCCTTCATTAACCGCTCTCTGATACCATACAAAATAATGGTTATCCAGCTTATTGCCCTTGATGAGCAGCGTACAGATTGCATTCAGGATCATCGGTTCTGCATAAAGCTTATATAACCGTTCCAGAATATGAAACAGAAATTCACTGTAATTTTTCTGCTGGCTGGCAAGATTAGCCACATACATGGCCATTTCTCTGGAAATCAGGCGATATTTTGATGCAAAATTCAATACCATCATCTCGAACTGTCCAAGCTTCTTCAAAAGCAGGCTCTTCTCTTCATAACACTGAAATGCTTCTAACAGAAATAAGACTCCATTGGTCCGATAATTCTGATAATGCTGTTCCAGTGTCGCCAGACGTCTGCCCTTGTCCCGATACTGTGGATCAATATCCAGAAGCATCAACAGAAGCATGGTCGAATCCTGCTGTCTGAGATAAATCTTACCAACCTCATCTATCACACGATCCATATGACTTCCATGTCCACGCACCAATGCCGTCAGATACAGATAGTAAGCATTCACCTTCGGATTCTTACCGATCGCAAACCGGTTATAATTATAATTCTCCAGAATCCACTTGGCATCTTCGATCTGATTGCCATGAATATATACATGTGCCTGAAATAACTGAAGATACTCATCCAGCGGATCGATCTGACGCATCTTCTTTACCTTATCCACAGCACTCTCTGTCCATTTATCCAACGTCATGCGACCTGCCACACAGGAAACGTGTTCCTTCATTACTTGAGCCATCAAAAATTCGATCTCTCGATGATTCTCGTCATAGGAGCCATTCTGCATAACCTCCACATCATAACTCAGAATCTCATACGGAGTGATCAGATGGATCTTACCAAAGTTACGTCCGGCATGCAGACCGTCCGGCTTCACAAGAAAATCCACCTGGTATACATTGCCCACAAAATCATCTGTCGTAAAACGGTTGCGGTTGACGCTTAAGAATTCGCCCTCCGTCTGAATCTGAACCGGCATATATCCCCAGGTATTCTTAATCACTGTCAGCGTCTGCTTGGTAATCTCCTTCACGTCCTGAAACAGCATACCTTCCCCCGGAAGTGTCAGGAAAATGCATTCTTTCTGCTTAATACCTACCAAAAATTCTTCCATAGCAGCCTCATCCAGAGACCATTTGCGCATATTATCATATAAATAAAAGATACGCTTATCCTCGTATTTTAACACTTCATAAAATTCACGGGAACGGAATAACTTCAATGCTTCTGTATAATCCTTAACCGCCAGTCTTCGAAAATCATCCGTATTCTGTACCTTACCATAATTCGTCATTACATAAGGTTTCTCTATCAATGCTGTAAACGGAATCGTATATTCTCCTCCGGTACACACAATGGTAAATGTTCCCTGCTCCACATGTCCCGGCAGCAGTCCTCTGCCATCATATTCAAATTCTACTCTTACCGGATTCCCTTCAAATCCCTGTTCCAGACAACGCATACGAAAAGAAGACGAGTATACCAGCCCTCTGATAGAGCCTTCCCCTCGATTCTTGATCATGAAATATCCCTTATAAACTTCCCCTTCACCAATGGTGAGAATCAGGCTTGTATCCGGAAAGACAACCTGCGGCTGCGCCAGTTGAAAATCTCCTTTTGAAAACTTTTTAATTTTATTTTTCAAGCCATCCACCTCTTCTTGCATTGCTTTTTTCTTTAAACATACTATAATGAAGTATAGCATTGTTTCATGTTTAAAGGCAATACCAACCATAAAATATAGGAGATTATTATGTCTGAGAAGAATATTCAGCAGGATCGTCCTGCTTTTCACGGAAGTGATATCGAACAAATCGAACAATATTATAAGATTCCTGCAGAAAGCATTATCAAATTTGGTGCTAATGTGAATCCATTAGGACTTTCTGCTACATTAAAGAAAGACCTTGCTGAACATCTGGATGTGATCACCAGTTATCCGGACCGCGATTACAAAGAACTTCGTTCTGCGATTGCGGATTACTGTGGTGTCAAGATGGAATACGTTGTAACCGGCAATGGTTCCACCGAACTGATCTCTCTGCTGATCAGTGAACGAAATGCCAGACATGCTATGGTCATCGGACCAACCTATTCTGAATATGAACGGGAGCTTTCACTCACAGGTGGACGCATTTCCGAATACAATCTTTCTGAAGAACATGACTTTCATCTGGATATTGATGATTTTGCCAAAGCTCTGGCTGATGACGTAGATTTTGTGATTCTGTGTAATCCTAATAATCCTACTTCCTCAGCCATGAAAAAAGACGAGCTTCGCTCTCTTCTTGAGCTCTGTAATTCAAGAGATATTTTCGTAATGATCGATGAGACCTATGTAGAATTTGCTCCAGATGTGTCCGAGATTACCGCCATGCCGTTAGCAGCTGCTTACGATAATCTGATGATCCTGCGCGGTGTATCTAAGTTCTATGCAGCTCCGGGACTTCGTCTGGGCTACGGTGTCACAAGTAACCAGGCTTTCCTGGATACACTGAAAGAACACCAGAACCCATGGAGTCTGAACAGTCTGGGCGCTTATGCAGGCGTGCGCATGTTGCAGGATAAAGATTTTATTCAGAAAACGCGTTCCCTGATCCTTTCCGAACGGGAACGTATCCTCAATAAACTGAATTCTTTCCGTTATGCCAAAGCATATCCAGCATACGCCAATTTCATTCTGGTTAAGATACTCCGGGATGACTTGACATCTTTTGATATCTTTGACCGGGCAATCCGCCAGAGCATGATGATCCGCGACTGTTCATCGTTTGAAGGACTGCCGGGTGAATACATCCGTTTCTGCATCATGCTTCCGGAAGATAACACAAGACTGCTTCACTGTCTTGCTGAATCACTGGCATAGCGATTATAAAATGTCAACAGCAGCCGTTTCGCATTTACTTCTCGAAACGGCTGCTGTTTTATCCAATCTTACGAAGATCATGATTAGCTCCCACTAATATAAGAATCATATCTTTCTTCAGTTTTTCATCCGGATCAGGATTCACCTCCACCTGACTATTCCACTTAATTCCAACCACAATCACTCCATATTTTTTACGTATATCCAGCTCTTTCAGGCTCTTGCCGATCCATGCTTTCGGAACTTCTGATTCCGCAATGCTGTAATCTGGCGACAGTGCAATCCAATCCGTAAAACTTGCCTGCATTAGATTTCTTGCAAGCTTGATGCCTATTTCCTTTTCCGGGGAGATCACAGCATCTGCTCCAATCTTCTTAAGTATCTCTGCATGCCTTTCGTTCTTTGTCTTGACTACAACATACGGAACACCGATTTCCTTACAGATAACAGTTGCCATAATACTTGCTTCCAGATTAACCGATTCCGCAATGACCACGCCGTCCAGATTACGGGTTCCGAGTGAATGGATAAAATCCGGATCACCAAAATCTGCCTGCATAGCATAAGATACAGAATCCGCAATGTGCTCTACCCGCTCCATATCCTTATCCACTGCTATTACTTCACAGCCAAGTCTCTGCAATTCGACAGCCACACTTTCGCCAAACTTTCCTACTCCAAATACTGCAAATTGTTTATTCATCATTATCCTCCACGTATTATCCGATCATTATCCTCTCTGACGGCAGCGTTCTCAACTTTTCCTTCAGATTTACTTTTCCCGCAAATAAAAGCGCAATTGTCATAGGACCGACTCTTCCAATGTACATCAGAATCATCAGAACGATCTTACTTCCCGTATGTAATTTCGTCGTAAGATCTGCTGTCAGTCCAACTGTCGCAAATGCGGATGCCGTCTCATACATAATCCGTTGAAACCCTATATTATCAGGCTCAATCACTGCAATCGCCGTAGTTCCAATAATATATACTCCAAGTGCCAGCATGATCGCTACAAATCCCACTCGAAAATTGTCCTCGTCAATCTTTCTTCCAAAACATTCAATGTCATGACCGCCACGCAGCATCGTAAGAAATGCCAAAAAAAGCATGGCAAATGTCGTAGTTTTTAATCCACCTGCGGTTCCACCCGGAGAAGCCCCGATAAACATCAGGATCGTACTGAGAAATCCTGTTTCTTCATGCATTCCCACCTGCGAAAACGTAAAGAATCCTGCAGTTCTTGTCGTTACCGATTGAAATGCAGAAGCCATAAACTTCTGTCCGATACTTAAGCTGCCAATCGTATCCGGATTATTATATTCCAATATAAATGTCAGAATCGTTCCCAATAAGAAAAGCACCAGTGAGGTGACCAATACTATCTTTGTATGAAGTCTCAGTCTTGTAAACCACCATTTCCGCGGTACTTCATGTCGCCGGATCCTCTTACCATTATCAACCACATCATACCATACGGTAAAGCCAATTCCTCCAAGCGTAATCAGAAGCATAGTAGTAATATTGATCAATGGATTCGTCACATATTTTGCAAGACTATCTTCTCCAAGAATATCAATTCCGGCATTGCAGAACGCCGAAACAGAATGAAACACACCATACCAGATTCCTTTTAGCAGTCCAAAGTCCGGCACAAACTGAATTGCATACAATACCGCTCCTGCGCCCTCGACAGCCAGTGTTCCAAGAAGTATCCTCCTGACCATCCCCACCAGTCCGCCAAGCGAATCCATGTTGTAAGTCTCCTGAATCACAATACGTTCTTTCAGAGTGATCTTGCGACGCATAATCATAAAAAATGCAGCTACACATGCTACAATTCCCAATCCACCAATCTGAATCAGTAAAAGAAGCACCACTTTTCCAACAATCGTAAACTGATACTTCGGGACAATTGTGATAAGCCCTGTCACACAAACAGATGTCGTAGATGTAAACAACGCATCTAAGAAGCTGATCGGCTTCTCGTTGCAAATTGGAAGCCACAAAAGCACAGCACCAATAAGAATTACCCCCAGGAACCCAACTGCCAATATTTTCATCGTATTCCATCTGAGATTTTTCTTTCCCTCTTGTCTCATTCATTTTCCCCTTCACAATAATATCCTATACAATTCCTGATTGAGCCAGAGACTGTATAGGATATTTTCAGCTTATTCTATATAGGACTATTTTTTCAGGATTACAGCCACCATGACGAGTTCTTCCTTACCATTGTTCTTCAGAC
>OLPD01001638.1_pt1 | contig 10457 bp, 4 predicted proteins | sample 1672111 | NCBI WGS metagenome assembly OLPD01 (sample SAMEA3136646, study PRJEB25190) | human gut metagenome
TTTTGCTCCTTGGCGGCGAGCTGTGCCGTGCGTGAGAGATTGCCCCACGAGCAGCCGCCGCAGATGCCCACGAAGGGGCAGGGAGGCTGAATGCGATCGGGGCTTGGCTCCAGAATCTCGGTGGTGCGGGCACGCATGAACGACTTGCCGTCCTGTACGACCTCGGCCTCGACGGTGTCGCCTGCCACGGCGCCCTGCACAAAGACGGCCTTGCCGTTGTCGGCGTGCGCCAGCCCGTCGGCGCCGTAGGTCATCGATTCTATAGTGAGCTTCATATTCCTGCCTGTCATTCGCGTTGTTGTTCGCACCATGGTAGCAGGGAAAAGCGCCCCGCATCCGAGGCTTTCCTCAAATGCGGGGCGCTTCTACAAACTGCTTCTACAAACGACTATTTCGTCTTGCCGGTAATGAGCGTCTTAAGACCCAGGCCGATCAGACCCAGGCCCATGCGCACGCGACCGGGGCGATGGCGCTCGATGGCCTTGGTCTTGCCGGCGGGCTTATCGCGACGGGCGCTCGTCTCGGGTGCGGGCTTGGTGACCTGCGGCTCGGGCTGAGGTGCAGGTGCGGGCTCGGGCTCAATGACGGTCGCCTGGACCTCTTGGACCTTGGGTGTGGCCGGCTGCGGCTCAGGAGCAGGGGCGGGCTTTGCCTCGGCGGCGGGCTTCGGAGTCGCAGTAGCGGGCTCGGGCGCTTTCTCCACGGCGGGCTCTGCGGCAGCCTCGGGCTCATTCACCGGGGGAGCTGCAACCGCTTCCGGTTTGGCAGCTGCCCCGTGTTCAACCTCGGCCTGAATGGCCTCCTCGGCCACACGTTCCTTCTCCTGCGCACGCTGCTGCGCGGCGGCCTCGGCGTTGCGATAGGCACGCTCCAGTAGAGCTTCCTGCGAGTTGAAGGGTTTCTCACCCTCTGCACGCTCCACGGGGACCCAGGTGCCGTCGCTCGTGAGGCTGCGGGCCTTCACGTTGTCCCGCAGCTGCATGCCCATGTACTCGTGTACCAGGGCGCGGCAGATGGGGTCGAGCACAGGGAAGGCGATTTCCACGCGGTGCTCGGTGTTGCGTGTCATCATGTCTGCCGAGCTCAGGTAAATCATGTCCGAGTCCACGCCAAAAGCGTAAACACGGGCGTGCTCCAAAAAGCGTCCGACGATGGAGCGGACATGCACGTTCTCGGTCTTGCCCGGAACACCGGGCTTGAGGCACGAGATGCCGCGGATGATCATGTCCACGCGCACGCCGGCACACGATGCCTCGGCGATTTTGTCGATGACCTCGCGGTCGGTGAGCGAGTTGAGCTTAAAGAACACACGGGCGGGCTCGCCAGCGAGGGCGCGCTGGATCTCGCGATCTAGGCCGCGCATGATGAGCGGCTTCAGGCCTACGGGCGCCACGCCCAGGAAGCGGTAATCGCCGCGCAGATTGCCCAGCGACAGGTTGCGGAAGAACAGGTTGGCGTCCTCGCCGATGCCGGGATGGGCGGTCATGAGCATAAAGTCGCTGTAGAGTTTGGCCGTCTTCTCGTTAAAGTTGCCGGTGCCCAAAAGCGTGAGGCGCGTTAGCGCCATGCCCTCGCGATAGGTGAGCTGGCAGATCTTTGAGTGGCATTTAAAGCCCTCGGAACCATAGATGACGGTGCAGCCGGCCTCTTCCAGGCGCTCGGCCCACTCGATGTTGTTCTGCTCGTCAAAGCGGGCACGAAGTTCCATGAGCACCGTGACCTCTTTGCCGTTCTCGGCAGCATCGATCAGCGACTCGCACAGGCGGCTCTGCTTGGCCACGCGGTAGAGCGTGATGCGCAGCGAGATGCACTCGGGGTCGTAGGCGGCCTCGTGCACCAGATCCAGGAAGGGGTTCATGGCCTCGTAGGGATAAAAGAGCAGCTTGTCGTGCTGCAGCACCTGCTCGCGGATGGAGCGGGTCATGTCGATGGTGGGATTGGGCTGCGGCCTAAACGGCGTAAAGAGCAGCTCGTTGCGCAGGTGCTCGGGAATCTTGCCCTCAATGCCAAAGACGTAGCCCAGGTCGAGCGGGATATCGCAGGTAAAGACAGAGCGGCGCGAAAGCTCGAGCGCCTTGCGGATGGTCTTGAGCGTTGCCTTCTCGAGCGACCCCGAGACCGCGAGCACTACCGGCTGCAGACGCAGGCGCTTCTTGAGGATGCGCTTCATGTGCTGGCGGTAGTCCTCTTCCTCTTCGACGCCCTCGCCGTCCGGATCGATGTCGGCGTTGCGGGTGACGCGGATCAGCGCACGATCCAGCGGCTTATAGGAGCCAAAGCAGCTGTCCAGGCAGGCGAGGATGACGTCCTCGAGCAAGATGTAGGAGTAGGTGCCGGTGGGCGAGGGGATCTCGACCACGCGGTTCATCGAGGCGGGAATCTCGATAAGGCCCAGCAGGCTCTCCTCGTCGGTGGCGCCGTCCAGACCACAGGCCAGATAGAGCGCGCCATTGCGTAGGTTGGGGAAGGGGTGGCGAGGATCGATGACCAGCGGCGAGATGACCGGCGACACGTAGGCCTGGAAGTAGCGGGTTACAAAGGTGCGCTCCTCGGGCGTAAGCGAATCGATGCGGGCGCGGTGAACGCCCAAGGTGTCGAGCTTGCCCTCGATGCTCTTAAAGATGGACTCCCAACGGGTAAGGAGCCCGGGCATTTCGGCCATGACAGCATCGACCTGTTCGGAGGCGGTCATATTGCTCTTGTTGTCGACAGGTTGCTTTTTGAGCTCTGCCAGATCGGACAGGCCGCCCACGCGCACCATGAGAAACTCGTCGAGGTTAGACTCGAAAATCGACACGAACTTTAGACGCTCGAACAGCGGAACGGTCTCATCGAAGGCTTCGTCAAGCACACGGTTGTCAAAGCGTAGCCAGCTGAGCTCTCGGTTCTGCGTGTACGAGAAGTCGCGCGGCGGTTTGCGCAGCTTTGCGGCGGCTTGCTTTTTTTCGATTTTGCTCGGCATATGCATCTGTCCGTTCAGTCCCCGCAGGGGACGGTAGCCTAACCCTATTCACTATTGTCTCAATTTAGTCGACTTGTGGCACGGACGTATTGTGCGAACGGTATCTTTACCTACTTCTTACGCTGACAAGTCATAGGACTGACGCCCTGCTCGTCTGCAAGCGGTCTATATCCTCACTCAACTGGTACGTAAGTGTGAATAAGAATGATGGATAGCTGAATATCATTGAATGCAGGCGGAAACGTAAACAAACATCATTTATATACATAAAACCGATTTAGCTATGCAATTCTGAATCAAAAGTTTAGAGATGCAATTGCAAATAGTTTTTAGGAAAAAAGAGCGTTTACCTTAGAAAAGTTACTTTAGAACGCCGAAGTACATTATGGGGGAATCTCATGCGATATACCGTTCATCGCACTTTGTTGACCGTTCGGGGGCGAGGTGGAATTGCGGGTGGAATTTGGATATAACTAGAGCTGTCAGCAAGCAGCGTCCGCTATGGAAGGGCGCTGAGAGATTCGGCCGAAAGGCCCGAAAGAAAGGTAGGAGGCCATGACGAAAGGTCTGCACGTGCCTTCCGAGATCGGCAAGCTCAGGAAGGTCTGCCTGCACCGTCCCGGCGACGAGCTCCTCAACCTGCCGCCCGACGAGCTCGAGCGACTCCTGTTCGACGACGTCCCGTTCCTGGAGGTCGCGCAGCAGGAGCACGACACCTTCGCCCAGATCCTGAGGGACCAGGGCGTGGAGGTCCTCTATCTCGAGAACCTCGTCGCCGAGGTGTTCGACCAGGTCCCCGGCGCCCGCGCCGAGTTCACCGACCAGTACATCGCCGAGGCCGGCATCCGCGGCCAGCACATGCCGCAGATCGTCCGCGAGAAGCTGGACTCCATCGAGGACAACCTCGAGTTCGTCAAGAAGACCATGGCCGGCATGACCAAGTCCGAGATCGACATGCCCCTCACGGCGTCCACGACCCTCGACTCCCTGGTCAACTCCGAGTCCGAGTCCGACCTGATCATCGACCCGATGCCCAACCTCTACTTCACCCGCGACCCGTTCGCGGTCATCGGCGAGGGCGTCAACCTCAACCGCATGTACTCGGTCACCCGCAACCGCGAGACCCTGTACGGCAAGTACATCTTCAAGTACCACCCCGACTACAAGGACGTCTCGCTGTACTTCCGCCGCGACTGCCAGTTCCACACCGAGGGCGGCGACGTGCTGAACATCAACGAGAAGACCCTCGCCGTCGGCATCTCCCAGCGCACCCAGGCCGCCGCGATCGACGTCATGGCCCAGAACATCTTCTGGAACTCCGACTCCAAGGTCGAGCGCATCCTGGCCTTCGACATCCCGGTCTCGCGCGCCTTCATGCACCTCGACACGGTCTTCACCCAGATCGACGTCGATAAGTTCACGATCCACCCCGCCATCATGGGCACCCTGCGCGTCTACGAGCTGACCGCCGGCAAGAACCCGGGCGACGTGAACATCCGCCTGATCGAGGACACCCTCGAGCACGTCCTGGAGGACGCCACCGGCGTCGACCAGGTCAAGCTGATCCCCTGCGGCGGCGGCGACCCGATCGCGGCCTCCCGCGAGCAGTGGAACGACGGCTCCAACACCCTGTGCGTCGAGCCCGGCAAGATCTGCGTCTACGCCCGCAACACCGTCACCAACGACGTGCTGTACAAGGAGGGCCTGGACCTTCTCGTCGTGCCCTCCGCCGAGCTCTCCCGCGGCCGCGGCGGCCCGCGCTGCATGAGCATGCCCTTCTGGCGCGAGGACCTCTAAGGTCTTCAAGGACCCGTACAGGTCATAATACATACATCTAGCTGCCATTAGATGTCTCCCATTGGGGCGGTGCGGGTTTTCGCACCGCCCCAATCTTGTATGAGGAACGTCAACACGATTGGATGACTGCTTTTGTAAGGAGCTTGGCCATGGACATCAAGACGATTGGCGTTGAGGAATGGCTCAACGTTTGGGAGAAGAGCGCCACGTGGGACATCGCCCAGTCGACGATCTCGTCGCTCACCATGGGCGAGCTGCGCGCGCTCGATGAACAGGACGGCGCCACGTTCTACGAGCGCCTGGACCGCGAGAAGATGAACTACGGCTGGATCGAGGGCTCGCCGGAGTTTAAGGCCGAGGTTGCCAAGCTGTATCGTCGGGAGGTCAATCCCGATCACATTCTGCAGACCAATGGCTGCACGGGCGCTAACCTCAACGCCATCATGGCTGTGGTCGAGCCCGGCGACCATGTTATCGCCGAGTGGCCCACCTACGCGCCGCTCTACGAGATTCCGCGCACGCTGGGCGCCGAGGTCGAGTATTGGGAGCTTCGCGAGGAACTCGGCTGGAAGCCCGATATCGAGGAACTCAAGCGCTTGGTGCGTCCCAACACCAAGCTTATCTGCATAAACAACGCATCTAACCCCATCGGTACGGTGCTCGATGCCGATATGCTCGGCCAGATTGCCGAGATCGCCCGCTCGGTGGGCGCCTACGTGCTGTGCGACGAGGTATATCTGCCGCTCGAAAACACTGAGTCCTTTATGTCGATGGTCGACGTGTACGAGAGGGCCATTGTCACCAACTCGTTGTCGAAGACCTATTCGACACCTGCGGCCCGCGTGGGCTGGGTCCTGGCCGACAAAGAGGTGTCCAACCGCATCCGTACCTATCGCGATTACACCATGATCTGCGGCGGCGTGTTCAACGATGCTCTGGCGACCTATGTGCTTGAGCACAAGGATAAGATTCTCGAGCGCAATCGCAAGATCGTGTTTGGCAACCGCGATATCGCGCAGGCTTGGATCGATACGCAGCATCGCGTTTCCTGGACGGCCCCGCAGGGCGTGTCCACCTCGTTTATCCAGCTGGATATTCCCGAGGATGACGAGGAGTTCTGCAGGCGCCTGCTGTCCGAGAGGGGAGTGCTGCTGGTCCCCGGTAGCCGTTTTGAGCTTCCCTGCGGCGCACGCCTGGGCTACTGCGCGAGCGAGGACATTCTGCGCGAGGGCCTGAGGCTTTTGGGCGAGGCACTGGCGGAGTTCGATCGCTAGGATTCCGATGGCCTTCGGGGGCCTTATCCAAATTAGCCGAAGATAATCGAAAACGGACCCGTTTCCCTAGGGGAAGCGGGTCCGTTTTTCTATACCGAGAAGTCAAGTTGTTACAAATGGGGCCGTAAAGCGAGGCGGTATCCGCTGGGCCTTATACTGAGTTTCCGGTGAACGGTATCAAGCGTCTGGTAAACGGTAATTTATTTATCAGAAATGAATAGGACAAACTTTTTTCTGAATAAAAATGAAAATGGTTGAGACGCGGTGTGAACCGCTAATTCTATTCATAGCTTTATTGGAAATATGCAATTTGAGGATGGTTTAACATAGTTTAGTTCCATTTGATTTTAGGATTAAAACGCGTTTAAGCACGTAAATACGCTTTATTAAGATGAAGTGTGCCATGCGTGAAGTATATGTGTATGCCGTTCACCCCCTATAAAAAACCGTTCGTGGGCAAGGTGGAAGTATGAGCTGATTTTGGATATAAATATGTCGTCAGCAATAACGCCTCACACGGAGGGGCGCTAACGAATCGGCCCTGACAAGGGCCCGAAAGAAAGGTAGGAGGCCATGACGAAAGGTCTGCACGTGCCTTCCGAGATCGGCAAGCTCAGGAAGGTCTGCCTGCACCGTCCCGGCGACGAGCTCCTCAACCTGCCGCCCGACGAGCTCGAGCGACTCCTGTTCGACGACGTCCCGTTCCTGGAGGTCGCGCAGCAGGAGCACGACACCTTCGCCCAGATCCTGAGGGACCAGGGCGTGGAGGTCCTCTATCTCGAGAACCTCGTCGCCGAGGTGTTCGACCAGGTCCCCGGCGCCCGCGCCGAGTTCACCGACCAGTACATCGCCGAGGCCGGCATCCGCGGCCAGCACATGCCGCAGATCGTCCGCGAGAAGCTGGACTCCATCGAGGACAACCTCGAGTTCGTCAAGAAGACCATGGCCGGCATGACCAAGTCCGAGATCGACATGCCCCTCACGGCGTCCACGACCCTCGACTCCCTGGTCAACTCCGAGTCCGAGTCCGACCTGATCATCGACCCGATGCCCAACCTCTACTTCACCCGCGACCCGTTCGCGGTCATCGGCGAGGGCGTCAACCTCAACCGCATGTACTCGGTCACCCGCAACCGCGAGACCCTGTACGGCAAGTACATCTTCAAGTACCACCCCGACTACAAGGACGTCTCGCTGTACTTCCGCCGCGACTGCCAGTTCCACACCGAGGGCGGCGACGTGCTGAACATCAACGAGAAGACCCTCGCCGTCGGCATCTCCCAGCGCACCCAGGCCGCCGCGATCGACGTCATGGCCCAGAACATCTTCTGGAACTCCGACTCCAAGGTCGAGCGCATCCTGGCCTTCGACATCCCGGTCTCGCGCGCCTTCATGCACCTCGACACGGTCTTCACCCAGATCGACGTCGATAAGTTCACGATCCACCCCGCCATCATGGGCACCCTGCGCGTCTACGAGCTGACCGCCGGCAAGAACCCGGGCGACGTGAACATCCGCCTGATCGAGGACACCCTCGAGCACGTCCTGGAGGACGCCACCGGCGTCGACCAGGTCAAGCTGATCCCCTGCGGCGGCGGCGACCCGATCGCGGCCTCCCGCGAGCAGTGGAACGACGGCTCCAACACCCTGTGCGTCGAGCCCGGCAAGATCTGCGTCTACGCCCGCAACACCGTCACCAACGACGTGCTGTACAAGGAGGGCCTGGACCTTCTCGTCGTGCCCTCCGCCGAGCTCTCCCGCGGCCGCGGCGGCCCGCGCTGCATGAGCATGCCCTTCTGGCGCGAGGACCTCTAAGTCTTTCCGTTTCCGGTGCGGTCCCCCTACAACCGCACCGGCTTCGCCCGTTAAACGGGCACCACTAATACTTACGTAATTCATTTCTTCGAAAGGAATCAAACCATGGGTGTTAACCTTTCCGGCCGTAGCTTCCTCAAGCTTCTCGACCTCACCACCGAGGAGATCGAGTACCTGCTCAAGCTCTCCAAGAACTTCAAGGATATGAAGCGCGCTGGCGTTCCGCACCGCTATCTCGAGGGCAAGAACATCGTTCTGCTCTTCCAGAAGACCTCTACTCGTACCCGCTGCGCCTTCGAGGTCGGCGGCATGGATCTGGGCATGGGCGTCACCTACCTCGATCCGGGTTCGTCGCAGATGGGCAAGAAGGAGTCCATCGAGGACACTGCCCGCGTTCTCGGCCGCATGTATGACGGCATCGAGTTCCGTGGCTTTGCCCAGGACGACGTCGAGGAGCTCGCTGCTAAGTCCGGCGTGCCCGTGTGGAACGGCCTGACCACCGAGTGGCACCCCACCCAGATGCTCGCCGACATCCTGACCGTCCAGGAGAACTTCAACTACGACATCAAGGGCAAGACCCTCGTCTTCATGGGCGACTGCAAGAACAATGTCGCTCGCTCCCTCATGGTCGTCTGCTCCAAGCTCGGCATGAACTTCGTGGCCTGCGGCCCCGAGGAGTGCATGCCCGCTGACGACGTCATCGAGGCCTGCAAGCCCATCGCCGAGGCTAACGGCTGCACCATCAAGCTGACCACCGACGTCAAGGACGGCGTCACCGGTGCCGACGTTATCTACACCGACGTGTGGGTCTCCATGGGCGAGCCCGACGAGGTCTGGGCCGAGCGCATCGCTCAGCTCACCCCGTATCGTGTCACCTCCGAGGTCATGGCTATGGCCAACCCGGGTGCTATCTTCCTGCACTGCCTGCCCAGCTTCCACGACACCAACACCACCATTGGCGCCGAGAAGTGCGAGCAGTTCGGCATCACCGAGCAGGAGGTCACCGACGAGGTCTTCGAGAGCCCCGCTTCCAAGGTCTTCGACGAGGCCGAGAACCGCATGCACACCATTAAGGCTGTCATGTACGCCACGCTCAAGTAAGAGCATCTAGCATCTCGCTCGGGGTGTATTGCTGCACACCCCGAGCGGTTTTATCTGGTAATAATCTCGCATCAAGCGGCAGGCACGGCACGGAAGAGCCGCTTCTGGCGAGATCAGTAAATGATTTATGAAGGGGGGATGAGAACTATGACTGAGACCGCTAAGAAAAAGCGCGGTATGCCTTCATCGTTCACCATTCTTCTTGCTCTGCTGGCAATTGTCGCAGTGATTACCGTTATCGTCTCCGGCACGTCCGGCGGCGCGGTTACTGCCGCCCGTCTGAGCGATTTCTGCACCGCCCCGATTAAGGGCTTCGCTGACGCTCTGCCCGTCTGCCTCTTCGTTATGATCCTGGGCGGCTTCCTCGGCATGATGACCGAGACCGGCGCTCTGGACAACGGCATCGCCGTTCTGGTGCAGAAGCTTAAGGGCAACGAGATTATGCTCATTCCCGTGCTGATGCTCATCTTCTCCCTCGGTGGTACCACCTATGGTATGTGCGAGGAGACCGTTCCCTTCTACGCCCTGCTCGCCGCTACCATGATGGCCGCTGGCTTCGACCCCATGGTCGGTGCCGCTACCGTCCTGCTCGGCGCTGGCTGCGGCTGCCTGGGCTCCACGGTTAACCCGTTCGCCGTCGGCGCTGCCGTCGACGCTCTGACCGGCGTTGGCATTGAGGTCAACCAGTCCATCATCATCGGCCTCGGTGCCGTCCTGTGGATTGTCACTACCGCTATGTCCATCTTCTTCGTGATGAGCTACGCCAAGAAGGTCAAGGCTGACAAGGGTTCCACCATCCTGTCGATGCAGGAGCTCAAGGACGCCGAAGAGGCTCACGGCAAGGCTGCTTCCGAGGTCCACAAGGAGGTCAAGCTCACCGGTCGTCAGAAGGGTGTTCTGATCGCCTTCGCCTTCACCTTCGTCGTCATGATCGTCGGCTTCATTCCGCTGGCCGACCTCAACGAGGGCGTCGCCAACTTCTTCGACGCTGGCGCTGTCTACGACGCCGACGGTAACGCCGTCGTCCAGGGCTGGTCTGCCCTGATCACCGGCCTGCCCATTGGCCAGTGGTACTTCGACGAGGCTTCCACCTGGTTCTTCCTCATGGCCGTCCTGATCGGTATCATCGGTGGCCTGTCCGAGAAGCAGATCGTTAACACCTTCATCACCGGCGCTGCCGACATGATGTCCGTTGTTCTCGTCATCGCCCTCGCCCGTGGTATCTCCGTCCTCATGGCTAACACCGGCCTCGATGTCTTCGTCCTCGACGCTGCCGCCAATGCCCTGGCTGGCCTGTCCGGCGTGATCTTCGCTCCCATGAGCTTCCTGGTCTACTTCGGCCTGTCCTTCCTGATCCCCTCGACCTCCGGTATGGCCACCGTCTCCATGCCCATCATGGGACCGCTGGCTGTTAAGCTCGGCTTCTCGCCTGAGGTCATGGTCATGATCTTCTCCGCCGCCATCGGTGTCGTGAACCTGTTCACCCCGACCTCCGGCGCCATCATGGG
>OLPD01001640.1_pt1 | contig 10445 bp, 7 predicted proteins | sample 1672111 | NCBI WGS metagenome assembly OLPD01 (sample SAMEA3136646, study PRJEB25190) | human gut metagenome
CCTTAACACAATATAACACAACCGTGGATCTGTTCCGATAATACGGAATACCAGAAATGCCAGATGAAACTTCAGTTGGAGAAGGAAAAAGTATTTGAACAGGCAGCTGGAACAATGAGTTGATAGCAGCATGGACCGGACATTCACACCTTAGAATCATTGATAATTCGTTAGGATTTGAAGAAAAGATGAAACATCTGATTGCTGAAATTGCAAACTTTTTAGGGGAACCTGACCATATGAGATAGAAAGAAAATTCCTCATCGATGCACTGAGAAAAAATAAAAAATCATAGGAGTATAGGGACGATGATGAGAAAGAATACTATGTTTCGCAAATATATACCATCGCTTCTGTTATTTTTGTTATTTGAGCTAGTGGCGATTACGTTGTGGATTGCTAAGTATAACATATTTTATCTGTTGAATTTTAGTTACATAGGAGGATGCCTTGCATTAGGAACAGCACTTTTTACTGCCGGAAAATGCTATGCCAGACATTTTGTGCAATTGGCGGTAGGAAGTTATATGTTATTGTATCTTGGTATAATCTCCTGTGAAAATATGCAGATTGAGGGTTTTTGGTATTATCTGTTTACCGGAGTATTTGAAGCAGCTACGATTCATTATGCTGTTGCAAAAATATTCGGACCACTTTTGTTTGGAAGAGGATGGTGCGGATATGCCTGTTGGACAGCTATGGTGTTGGACTTTTTACCATATAAAAAGCCTCAGGCTGCAAGAAAAAAGATAGGCTTTATCCGGTATATCACATTTTCATTTTCGCTTTTTTTCGTGGTGCTACTTTTTCTGAATCACGTAGAGAATATGGAGAAAATCATGTTTATAGCTTTTATCGTGGGGAATATTCTGTATTATATTGTGGGGATTATTCTGGCATTCCTATTCAAAGATAACAGAGCGTTCTGTAAGTATATTTGTCCTGTCACGATCTTTCTGAAACCTATGAGTTATTTCTCTGTAGTCAGGGTTAAGTGTGACAAAGAGAAGTGTATTTCATGTGGAAAATGTAAAAAAGTTTGTCCGATGAATGTTGATATAATCGATAATTCCAGAAAACGGAAAAACGGAACAGAATGTATTTTGTGTATGGAATGTGTCAGAACCTGTCCGAGGAAAGCACTTTGAGTCGAATTTCCTGCAGGATGTACTTTGGTGTCAGCTGTTACTGAGAACGGAGCGAACAGTAGTGTAAGACCTATGTAAAATATAGTTAAACCTCAGTAAAGTCTATTGAACTTTTTTCTCAATGTTTCTATACTCTCCAATGTAATGAACACCCGATCTGTGATCGTGTGATGAAACATTCATTTCTCAGGAGGATTATGAAAAAATGAACAACTTATGGCGAAAAAGTTTTATGGCAGGTATTTTATCAGTTTCACTGACAGCAGGAGCGGTTACTCCGGCATTTGCAAGTGCAGCACCGGACGGAAAAACAGATGCTGCTTCTCTTGCAGGCGGAATGGGAATTTCCCGGAACTGGGAATCCTGGAAAGCAGAGTGGGAAGCTGTTAAGAATGACTGGACTCAGGTTTCACTTACTCCGGGCTCTGACTTTAGCCAGTTAAATTTCGCATGGTATTCTAAAAAAGACAACTCTGACACAGCAGAAAAGAAAGAAGAACAGGCTGCACAGGAGTTCTCCGCTCAGTCAGGTGATGCTTTCAGTGACAGCAGTGAATCTGTCTTTGCAGGAACAGAAGCCGATACTTCAGCAGCAGGTGAAACAGTGGAAGCAGCACAGGCTGAAGAGACAGAATCAAATGCAGCAACAGAAGTAAATATAGCAGAGAAAACTGCAATAGCTGAAGAGGATATAGCATCAGAAGAAAGCATAGCAGCATTTAATGCGGAAGAAGGAGAAAACGTAGCAGCATTTAGTACTTCTGAGAATGACGCAGAGGAATTCGCAGCAGAAGCAAACTCAGATGAGAACCTTCCTGATTTTGATACAGAAGGTGATGAAAGTCGTGCAATTGCTGCAATGGTAGCGGATATCCTTGGAGCACAGGCTGATACAGCTGCGCCGAAACTGATCATCGGTGAAGGCAGAAATATGAAAAATGCAAAAGTGTATGTTGCAGAGCAGACAGATGCAACTACAAATACAAAGACAAATGAGGCATATGTTTCCAATAAAGTAACTGCCACAGGTCTGAGTGCAAATACTGTGTACTATTACAGCTATGAAAAAGAGGATGGAACCTACACAGAACCTGCAGAATATGCTACAAAATCAACAAATAATTACAGCTTTATTTTCGTAGGTGATCCGCAGATTGGATCTTCCAATGAACTGAAAGGCTCTGATACAGCAGAATTTTATCAGGCACAGTCCGATGCGGTCAGAAATGATTCCTTTAACTGGAACACCACATTAAATGAAGCTATGGATAAAACAGGCGGAAATGCAAGCTTCGTGGTATCAGCAGGTGACCAGATCCAGACAACAAAGAAGAAATCTCCGGGAAAAAGTGAAATGACCAGCGAGATTGAGTATACCGGATATTTAAGCCCAGATGTGCTGAAATCCCTTCCTGTTGCAACAACTGTTGGAAACCATGACGCAGATAATGCAAACTACACATATCATTTTAATACACCAAACAGCAGCGACCTGGGTTCTAACGGAGTTGTGGGTGGAGATTATTATTTCACATATGGAAACACTTTGTTTATGATGCTCAATACACAGGATACAAATGCTGCTGAACATAAACAGTTTATGGAACAGGCGATTGCTGCAAATCCAAACTGTACCTGGAGAGTCGTAACCTTACATCAGGATATCTATGGTTCAGCGGAGCATTCCAATGAACCGGAGATTACAAACCTCAGATATACACTGGTACCCTATTTTGAAGCAAATGATGTAGATGTTGTTCTTACAGGACACGATCATGCATATTCCCGTACCCATATTCTTGAGGGCGGACATAAAACTGTAGAATATACGGATGATGAGTTTGATGCAGAACTGGATAAGGATATGGATGCAGGAGAAAATCCGGCTACAAGATATGAAGCACCGGCAAATATTTCCACAGATTCCAAGGAACCGGCTGATGTGGCTTATCTGAATTATCTGAATGCAGTCATGGATAAGGATGCGATAGAGGATACAGAAAAGGGTGAGACAGTTGTAAATCCGGATGGTATTCTCTATATGACAGCAAACTCTTCATCAGGAAGCAAGTATTATGATCTTGTACCAAGAATGCAGAGCTATATTGCAAACAGATGGCAGGAAGATGTTCCGACTTATTCTGTTATTGATGTAACAGATAATACATTTACAATCAATACTTATCGTACAGATAATGACCAGAAAATTGATGAAACCTTTACGATTAAAAAAGGTGTGACAGAAGATATTAAATCTGCATCTGTTGGGAAAGTGAAGAATCAGATTTATACAGGAAAACAGATCCAGCCGGCTCTTAAAGTAACTCTGAATGGAAAGACCTTAAAGGCAGGAAAAGACTACACAGTTACCTATACAGATAACAAAAATACAGGTCTGGCAAAAGCAACCATCAATGGAATCGGAAAGTATACAGGAACACAGACAGTAACATTTAAGATTGTGCCAAAGAAAGCAGTGTTAAAAACTGTGAAAGCCGGAAAATCCGGAACAGCCACTGTTACGATCGGAAAAGCAGGTGGAAAAGTTTCCGGCTATGCAATTCAGGTTTCCACAGATTCTTCATTCAAAAAGGTAACTACTTACCGTACAGCAAAAACTACATATGCTCTTAAAAATTTGTCCAAAGGAAAAACTTACTATGTAAGAGTAAAAGCATTTACCAAAGTTTCAGAGAAGAACGTGTATGGTGCAGCAAGCAAAACAATTAAGGTGAAAGCAAAATAATGTTAAACAAAAATTTCCTTCGGAGAGGGTGCCTGGTGATCACAGGCATCCTTTTCCTCATTTTTCTGATGCAATATAATAAGATCGAAAAAACAGAACTTCTTTCTACAGAGGGCAGAACCTTTGAAAAAGCAGTAGTAACAGAGGTTATTTCAGATAACCTTACAGAAAACGGAAACAGAGTAGGTAATCAGACAGTCAGGCTGCGACTCTGTTCCGGCAAATTTAAGAACGAAAAAGTGGAAGCAATCAGTTCTTTCAGCTATCTGTTTGGTGCAACCTGTAAAAAGGGTATGAAAGTCATTGCACTGGTCAGTGAATCACAGGGTGAAGTCATTGCATCTGTATATAGTGCTGACCGTGAATTTTCCTTATATTTTATGATTGCAGTGTTTCTTCTGGTAATTATCCTGATCGGTGGAAAAAAAGGTGCGGCATCTGTAATGGGGCTGGGCTTTACCATTGTATGTGTGCTGTTTCTGTTTCTTCCGATGATATACAGAGGTGTTTCGCCAATCTTTTCAGCGGTAGTTGTTGCCGTTATAACCACTGTAGTAACAATTTATCTGATTTCCGGAATTTCTGTTAAATCATTAACTGCAATTTCAGGAACTGTAACCGGTGTTGTAATGGCTGTTATATTTGCAGGAATATTTGGAAAAGTAACTCAGATCACAGGTTATAATGTAAGTGATATTGAAGAGTTGATTTACCTGGAAGAGAAAACAGCTATAAAAATAAATGAACTTCTGTTTGCAGGGATCCTGATCGCATCACTGGGAGCAGTAATGGATGTAGGAATGTCTATTGCCTCTACTTTACAGGAAATATACAGCAGACGCCCGGATCTTGGAATGTGGGACTTGTTTAAAAGCGGCATGAATGTTGGAAAAGATATGATGGGAACTATGTCAAACACGCTGATTCTTGCTTTTGCAGGTGGCTCTCTCAACACACTGGTATTTATTTTTGCATATAACTATTCCTATCATCAGATCATCAATATGTATTCTATTGGGATTGAACTGATGCAGGGGATTTCCGCAAGTATGGGAGTAATCCTTACAGTTCCCTTTACCTCACTGGCAGGAGCCTTCTTTATTTCAGGAAAAGTATTGAAAAAGTGATTCTCGCAGGAGGGATCATAAAACGATGAAAGTAAACAAAGCAGATGAATTCTATAAGATATTAGAGAGAAAAGCCATATATCCGGTGTTTCAGCCAATCGTCAATTTACAGACCGGCAGGGTGTCCGGCTATGAGGCACTCAGCCGTATAGACAGGAGTAGTACGACACTTACGATTTCAGATTTGTTTGTGATCGCTGAACAGTTGGGATGCGTATGGAAATTAGAGAAACTATGCAGAAACAAAGCCTTGAAGGCAGCAGTTGAAAAACCGGAAAATGTAAAATTATTTCTTAATGTTGATGGAAATATTATTCAGGATAAAGCGTTTATACAGGGATTTACAAACCGTAAGGCTATGAAGGCAGGGGTTCCTGCTTCTGATATTGTATTCGAAATAACAGAGAGATCAGACATAGAAAACTATCAGATATTGCAGCAGATCATGAAACATTATGCAGATCAGGGATATGAGATAGCATTGGATGATGTGGGAGCTGGACATTCAGGCCTAAATCGTGTAGTGAATACCACACCTGACTATCTGAAAGCGGATATAGAACTGGTAAGGGATATTCACAAGTATAAGAAAAAAGAGATCATGATGAAACTCCTGTTGGATTACTGTAATGCAACAGGAGCAATTCTGATCGCAGAAGGGATAGAAACAGTACAGGAGCTGGAATGTCTGCACAGCCTGGGAGTGCATTACGGCCAGGGATTTTTCCTCGGAAAACCAGAACGTGCATTTGGAAATATCAGTGCTGAATCTGAAGAAATATTAGAGCGATTAAATCGGAGAAAGAATATTTTATTTTTGGATATATCAGGCAAATAAGCCATTCATTTTTCTACATTTTTCAACAATAAATCCGAAATTACACCAGTTGATTAATCCCTGAGAGTTGTGTATAATTATAAAAATAAAGTTTTCTAGTACATCGTTTCGTAAATAACTATACCAATCGCGTAGGATGCGGATTCGAGTGTGCTGGTATAAAAACGCAGGCGTAGCGGGCTACGCTGAGGCTTTTAGACCTGTGCAATCGGATTCGCAGACAAGTGAGTGGTATAGTTATTTCGAAAACGATGTACTAGAATTGAGGAGTGGGTTATGGATCGCTTAGCACTTATTTTTGATAAACCAGCAGAAGCCTGGAATGAAGCGCTGCCCCTTGGAAATGGAACCATGGGAGCAATGTCCTATGGAAGATTTCAAAATGAAAGAATAGAATTGAATCTGGATTCGCTTTGGTCTGGAAATGGAAGAAACAAGGAAAATCCCAACAAAAATGTCGACTGGGATCTTTTTAGAAAACACATTTTTGCAGGGGATTACCAGGGAGCAGAGAATTATTGCAAAGAAAATGTGTTAGGAGACTGGACAGAAAGCTATCTGCCTGCAGGAACGCTTTCCATTAATGTGAAAGAACCCATTCAAAATGGAAACAGCTTTTATAGAAGAGAACTGTGCCTGACGAATGCAACTGAAAAAATAGAATTCTGCCAGGATGATTTGATTTATCAAAGAGAATTTTTTGTGAGTATGTCAGAACCAGTGATGGCAATTCATTATCATACTTCTCCAAATTGCAATCTTGAAATGTCAATAACACTGGAAAGTGAAATAAAGCACAAATCTGCTTTTTTTGCAGAAAATGGAATTATATTAGAAGGGCAGGCACCCATTTATGTTGCACCACCTTATTATTCCTGCGAAGTTCCTGTCGTTTATGAAGAGGGGCAGGGAATCCGTTTTGCAATTGGATTATATGTACAAACGAACGGTGGAAATGTATCAGCAAGCGGATAAGCTTTTTATAAATACTCCAAATGATGTGTATATTTACGTGTCCGGAGTAACTGATTTTAAACAAAAAGAACTCTTTTTTTCAAAAAGAAACTGTATGATGGAAAACATCCAGCACATTCAATATGAAAAGCAAAAAAAGGCGCATATGGATGTATACGCAAATTATTTTGATAGGATGCATCTTGACATTAATTATACACCCGATAATGAACTTGCATTAAAAATGTTTCATTATGCCCGCTATCTGATGATCTGTTCATCTGTACCCGGTTCACAATGTACAAATCTTCAGGGAATCTGGAATCACCATATGCGTGCTCCCTGGAGCAGTAATTATACTGTAAATATTAATACGGAAATGAATTACTGGATGGCAGAAAAAGCAAATTTAAGTGACTGTCATATGCCTTTGCTTGAACTTATAGAACGTACCTCAAAAAAAGGTGAAAAAACAGCTCAGGATGTTTATCATCTGGCTGGCTGGGTAAGCCACCATAATCTGGATATTTGGGGACACTCAAGCCCGGTTGGACAATTTGGACAGGACGAAAATCCCTGTACATATTCCATGTGGCCGATGAGTTCTGGATGGTTATGCTGTCATTTATGGGAACATTACTGCTATACATTGGATGAAGCTTTTTTAAAAAAGAAGGCATTTCCGATTATACAAGGGGCCGTAGAATTTTACCTGGGCTATCTGGTACCTTATAAGGGATATTATGTAACTGCTCCCTCTACTTCACCTGAAAATACATTCCTTGCACCAGATATGACGACGCATAGTGTTACGTTTGCGTCAACAATGGATATCAGCATATTGAGAGAACTGTTTGGATTATATTTAAAAGCATGTGAAATTCTGGGAGTAGAAGATTTTACAAATGCAGTCAAAAATGTGCTTCAGAAACTTCCTCCCTATAAAATTGGGAAAGAAGGGCAGCTTCAGGAATGGTTTTATGATTACCCGGAAGCAGATATCAATCACAGACATATTTCTCACCTGTTTGGATTATATCCTGGGAACCAGATTCATAAAGAGAATGAACCTCTTATAGAAGCCTGCAGAACTTCTTTGGAAAGGCGTGGGGATAAGGGAACCGGCTGGTGTATGGCGTGGAAAGCCTGCCTGTGGGCAAAACTTGGAGATGGAAATCATGCCCTGACTTTATTAAAAAATCAGCTTCGCTTAACAAGAGAAGAAGCATGCAGTCTGGTAGGTGGCGGGATATATCCGAATATGCTTTGTGCCCATCCTCCGTTTCAGATTGATGGTAATTTTGGATTTGCTGCTGCTGTGCTGGAAATGCTGGTTCAGTATGAAGAGCAGAAAATTGTTTTTCTTCCGGCATTACCAGATGAATGGAAAGATGGGATGGCAGAAGGCGTGAAAGCACCTGGTAATATCACACTTAATTTCAAGTGGAAAGAAAAACGGGTTACGGAAATAAATCTGAAATCTCCAATTGATGCGAAACTGGTAATCTTATATAATGGTATGGAAGAAGAAATCGTCCTGAATGCTGGAAGCAGTTATCAGAAGACGCTGATATAAAGAATATATTATGATATATGAAAGGCAGGATATCTTGTGATTATAAGACATCCTGCTGTTTTATATCAGATTACCTGCTTATAGATGAAATCGTTTCCCATATTCAGAAGGCGAAATTCCCATACACTTTTTGAATAATCGACTAAAATAAAGTTGATCGTCAATTCCTACCATAACGGAGATCTCCTTCAGGGAAAAGGTATTCTCCTTTATCAGTGTAGCAGCTTTTCTTATCCGCAGATTGTTTAAGTAGCTGGTAATACTTGTTCCTACTTCGGACTTGAAAACACGGCATAAATAGCTAGTGCTGAGATTGACATTTGCCGAAATGGAGGATAATGTGAGACGGTGCATGTAATTATTTTCTATGTATGTAAGGGTTTTGGCAACATCATTTTTATAATGCCCCTCACTATGAAGAAAGTCCTGATATGTGGTCCTGGCCTCTTCATAATTTTTCAGATTTTCTTTATATGGCATATCTGGTGCAAAGGATTGGTACATGGTAAAACGGTTATACAGCTTTTTTATCAGCTGTTCCACTTTTACTTGACTGCACATTAATTCTTTTTGGGAAAATACTACGAGCGCATTATGGGCACTAAGAACAAGAATGTATGGCTGTAGCACTCCCTGAACAGCATCCAGTATCATATCTCGCAGCAGATTAGCTGATATAGAAAATGCATCATTTGATAAAAATTTTTCAAACGTTACATAGCATACAGCACAGGAATGTTTCATAAATCCAAATTTTTCTGCTCCATATCTTTCAATGAACGAATCGAGAGACTCTTCTCCCTGAAAAAAGGAGAGAAGATGATCGGTTATGGGTTCAGTGATGTCTGTTTTCAGAATGGAATCTTTTCGGTCAGCTGTATTTTGCATTTTTTTTGTGGTTTTGTTCAGACAGGCAAGGAGTGTATCTGGTTGAATTTTGATTTTTAACAGATAGTCCGCAGCACCTAAAAGCAATGCACTTCTTACTGAATCGAAGTCTTCGTAGTTGCTTAGTACCAGTATTTCTCCGGGATATTCTTTTTCCTTCAGAAAACGAATTAGTTCCAGTCCGTCCATTTCAGGCATTTTCAGGTCAGTGATAATGATATCCGGATGATGTTTTTCAATCAGTGGAACAGCCTCAAGACCATTTGATGCTGTTCCACAAATGAAAAAACCATGCTCTTCCCAGGGAAGAATGGAGCGAAGCGCAATTTTTACGATTGGTTCATCGTCAATAATTAATATACTGTACATAAAAGTCCTTTCTGTGGGCAAAAGTGGTTGTGATTTTTAGTTGTTATAATCTTTTGACAGTTCTTGTACATATAGTAAGGGAAGAGTCAGCGTACATGTGGTTCCTTCTCCAGGGTGACTATTGACCTTAAGTCCATATTCCTTTCCAAAATTCAGCTGTATTCGGTCATTTACATTGGTAATTCCAATCTTTTTCCGGTTTGTATGAGGTTCCAGCGCTGCAGGTGTCACTTCAAATCCTTTTCCATTGTCACAGAGTTCTATGATAAGATGATTGTTTTCTTCCCAACAGGTGATTAGAATTTCCATAACGGAGCCGTCATCAGAAGAACCATGCATAACAGAATTTTCTGCAAGGGGCTGCAGGATTAGTTTAGGAACAAGGCAGGAGAGCAGTTCTTCCTCTTCTACGTCAAAAGAGTACTCAAAGCTTCCGGCATACCGGATTCTTAAAATCGCGAAGTAGTTTTCCAGGTTCTCAAGCTCTTCCTGAATGGTTATATACTCGTTTTTATTAGTCAGTGTATTTTGCAAAAGACTGCTGAGGGCCTGGATTCCATCACTTACAATCTGGTCTTTATGCATGGCGGCTACAAAGCGCAGACTGTTTAAAGTGTTGAAAAGAAAATGAGGATTTAACTGATATTGAAGCATCTGTAGCTCCAATTCTCTTTTTTTCTTTTCCTGGCTTTTCTGTTGTTTCATCAGGCTCTCAATGGTATCTGCCATATGATTCATGCTTCCGGAAAGATCGGAAAGTTCGTCTTTGTGGTCATCCTGGATCCGTACGGAAAGATTT
>OLPD01001642.1_pt1 | contig 10443 bp, 9 predicted proteins | sample 1672111 | NCBI WGS metagenome assembly OLPD01 (sample SAMEA3136646, study PRJEB25190) | human gut metagenome
ACGATTTCCGCTTCACGGTCAGCGAACGAGCCGCCGCCAACGTGGACACCATCAAACGCAGCAGCAACAATGTCATCGACTTTATGGAGTCCGAGGGCTACTTCCGTTTCAAGGCGGACTACTCCATCAGCTCCAAGGAGTTCTACGACATTTATAAGCAGTGGTGTGAGGACAACGCCTGTCACAGCGTATCTGCGATCCGTTTCAGCGCAGAACTGCGCCAGAATGACCGCCGCTACAACCTTGAAGCCACCAACAACATCTACCTGCCCGGTGGCCGCAGGGTGCGGGGCTTTGTAGGCATCGAGCCGCTTGTCCACCCCTGCCCGTAAAAAGTGCATTTTTCACGGAAGAAGTTCGTACAACCTGTACGGTCTGTACTTGTACGCACCTGTACGGCAAATCGAGACAAATTAAAACGTGTTATCGTTTTTATTTTAGATTTTCGTACGTCGTACAGACCGTACGGGTTATTTGAAGTCCGTACGCAATTTTTTCAGATGCGTACGGAGCAATCAAGTTCGCATTGTGCGAACTTGATCGTAGCTCTCCCGCAGGAGACGTTCCCCCTCGGAGAGCCCACTACACTTTGCAGACCATAGGGATGAAAGTGTCATAGTGGGTTATTACACTTCCGCAGAAGTGCATCTCCGTTCCCCGTCACCTCTCGATGAACCTTGAAAGGAGGGATGCCCTTTGGCAAGAAACGATGGTATTGACCGCACCAGTGTCCGAAATCTCGCCGTTTCAGACAAAGCCGTTGGCAACACCCAGCAGCACAACGAGCGCGAAAAGGACAGCTACCGGAACCCCGACATCATCCCCCAGCGCGCTGCATGGAACATCCACTTCAAAAAGCCAACCGCCAGCTACACCGACCTATTCGCCCAACTGGAAGCCGCCGAAACCATCTCCACGCGCGGCTTGAAGCCGGATGCTACCCACTACTGTGAACTTGTCTTTGATGTCAACTCGGCCTATTTTGACAATCACGGTGGCTACAAGTTCGCCAAGCAATTCTATGCGGATGCCTACAAAGCTGCTGTGCAAATCGTGGGTGGTGAGCAGTATATCCTCTCGGCAGTCATGCACGCCGATGAGATCAACCGCGCCATGACCGAAGCATTAGGCCGGGAGGTCTACCACTACCATCTTCATGTGGTCTATGTGCCTGTGGTGGAAAAGCAGATCCTCTGGTCGAAACGCTGCAAGGACAAGGCGTTGGTCGGCACAGTCAAGGAGACCGTCATGCAGGTCAGCCGAAGCAAGAAGTGGGCATCCAAGCCCCTGCTGGACGATGCCGGAAAGCCTGTGCTGCAAAAGAACGGCAAACCAGTCCTGAAGAAGTCGTACAGCGTCCTGCAAGACGATTTCTTCCACTATATGCGCAATGCCGGGTATACGGATGTAGAGCGCGGTGAACGCGGCAGCACCGAAGAACACTTGACTGTCACCCAGTTTAAAGTCCAGAGGGAGCAGGAACGGCTGGACGCCCTGACTGCTCAAGCCAACCAGCAGGCGCAGTCGCTTGCTAAAACCTGCCAAACCCTCTCCAAAAAGGAGAAAGAGCTTGCCGCCGTTCAGAAAAAGGCCACGCTCACGAAAGAAGCCCTCATTCATGCGCGTGATCTGGATTATATTGGCAAGCGCACCTTTCTCGGCAACTACTCGCTGACCGAGGAAGAATTCTCCAAGCTGAAAAAGCAGGCTGACCACGGCTATATGATGGACGTGGAGAACCGCCGCCTGAAAGAAGAACTTTCCACGGCCAAGAAGGAAGCAGCCCATTGGGGTCAAAAGTATCATGAACTCTGGTACGAGGTGAAGCCCTATCTGGATGCCCTCCACCGTGCGCCGGAACTGGTGCGCGGCTTTCTGGAAAAGATTCTTGCCCCCAAGCAGGAGCGCACCATGAATGTGCAGCAACGAAACCACAGGCGTAGGCAGGATGTAGAACTTTAATCTGAATTTTTAGATGATATGACAATATAAGGAGCAATGCTTATGGATTTTGACCGTAATTCTATGAACGTCCCTGTGCAATCTTCCGATTATACGAAAAAGTTCTTGCAAAAGGACTTGAATCCCACTACAATGGAGGTGGTCACTCAAACCAATGCCGTCAAGTCTCCGACTGACAGCCCGGAAACCACGAAGCTGGTGTACACGGTGAACGATATTGCACGAATGCTGGCCATCAGCCTGCGCTCTGCTTACAACCTGTGCAACAGCACTACCGAATTCCGTGTCCTACGGGTAGGCGGAAGCATCCGTGTACCGAAAGACAGTTTCGATGCGTGGCTCTACCGGGCAGCTTGATAAGGAGGCAAACAGTATGGCATATATTACGAAGCGCGGCAACTCTTACAGCGTCCGATACACCTACGAAGATGAACACGGCAAGAGCTGCGACAAATGGGAAAGTTTTCCCACAAAAGAGGAGGCAACGAACCGAAAAAAGCAAATCGAGCATGAACTGGCAGCTGGCACATTCCTGATTCCGTCCTCGGTGACGGTGGCAGAGTTCCTCATGGATTGGCTGCCCAAGCAGTGCAGCAAGCACAAGTGGGCACCCAAAACCTACGAATCCAACCTTTCCACCATCCAGAACCTGATTATCCCCTATATCGGCAGCATGGAGATGCAGAAACTCAAGCCCTACCACATGGAGAACCTCTACACGACCCTGAGTAAAACACCCTGCGGTTCGTATATCGAGGGAAAGAAGCAGGAACTGACCGAAAAGCAGAAGCAGCGGTTTCTTTCTGGCACAACCATCCATGAGGTTCATCGGCTGCTGGGTACAGCGTTCCAGTATGCCGTGGAGTGGGGTATCCTGATCAAAAGTCCTGTTCCTGTGGACAGCCCCAAGAAGTCCACGCAGGAGCGTACCATCTGGACGGTAGAGGAAATGCGGGCAGCACTGGACAGCATGGAGGACCCCATCCTGCATCTGGCAGTCCATCTCACGCTGGTGGGCGCACTGCGAGAGGGCGAAATCGTAGGTCTGACCCCGGAAGATATTGACTTTGACGCAGCGGATGGCATCGGAACGTTCCGTATCAACAAGTCCATGCAGCGGGTGCGAAAAGAAGCACTGAACCAAGTAGACGATGGCTGTATCATTAAGGTATTCCCGGACAAGCTGGAGCGCAGCACCACTTCTCTCATCCTGAAAAGCACCAAAACGGCGTCCTCCTGCCGCACCATCTTTATGACCTCTGCACTGAAAGAGGAATTGAAGAAGTGGCTGAGTCAGCTGGCGGCAGACGAGATGAAAGACCCGACACGCTACCGTGACAGCGGAATGCTGTTCCGTCTGCCCAACGGTCTGGCGGTGGAGCCGGTGCTCACCCGCAAAAAGTTCCTCAAATGGCAGGATGCACACCCGGAGTTCCCTCGTATCGTGTTTCACGGTCTGCGTCATTCCAGTGCCACCTATCAACTGATGATCTCCGGCGGCGATGTGAAAGCCGTTCAGGGCACCACAGGGCACGCCACGGCGGATATGCTGGTGAACACCTACGCTCATATCCAGCAGTCCTCTCGTGTAGAACTGGGCAGGAAATTTGAGGAAGGGTTCTATGCTAAACAGGAAAGCCCCAACCCGCAGGCTGTACCCGCCGCAGGCGAACCGACCATCTCCATGACCGCTTTGCTGGAACTTCTGAAGGATCCGAAACTGTCTAATGAAAAACGTTCAAAATATGACTTTTCATTTCATTATATGATTGCAAAAGCATCTGGAAATCCATTGCTTGCATTGATGACGGAAGCAATTGGAACGATTTGTCAGGAAATGATTCATAAAGCTTTTTTATTGCAGGATAGTCTGCGGGACAGTATCGCAAGACATAATTTGATTATGAATGCAATTAAGGCAAGAGATGAAAAGGCAGCGAAAGAGGCAATGCGTGGACATCTGGAGCGTTCAAAACGTAATTATGAAGAATATCTGCAGAGACAGCAGGAAGGATAAAAGGAGATAGCGGAGAACGACTGAGGATAAAGTAATGGGATTATTTTTGTGTATAAAATAAAAGACATGGAATTGCTTGACACTTTAATGAGAATATATTATATTAGAAAATGAGTTAGGAATAACTAACTCATTTCTTTTAATCAATGGTTAGATAAAACTAATTTAAATATGTTAAAACTAACTTGTGGGTTTAAAGAAAAAGAATAATTCATGCAGAATGGGTGACACTAAAAGAACTGAAAAGTGTCTGACAGGCTGAAAGGAGACCTCGGAATGGAAAGATATCTGGTGGAGAACTGTTCTCCAACGCTTGCTTCGCTGAAAACCGGGAATTTATTTTCATATAAATACGATTCGCTGGAAGAAGTAGAATTCTATGTGGAATTCTGGAATCAGTGCATGGCAGAGAAAGGGGTATCCGTATGTATTCTGAAGATCCGAAAGCAGACGGCATTGATCTACGTATTCAGAAAAAACTTTCTTGAGCGTGATATGAAGCGCCCGGGAGTGGCGGAACTTCTGAAAAAATGGGGATACGAAAGTACTGATGCAGACTATGCGCTCAGACATTTGCGAGGGCGTCTGGAAAATAATGAGGATTTTCCACACGAAATCGGTCTGTTTCTTGGTTATCCGCTTGGAGATGTGATTGGCTTCGTGGAGAATGAAGGACGTAATTCTTTGTGCTGTGGGTGCTGGAAGGTGTATTGCAATGAATGTGAAGCGTTGCAGACATTTCAGAAATTCAAAAAGTGTACAGAGGTCTATACTCATCTGTGGAATCAGGGAAAGAGTGTTTTGCAGCTCACGGTAGCTGCTTGACATAAGTTAAAATTTTAAGGAGGATATCTTATGAGCAAAATTGCAGTTGTATATTGGAGTGGAACAGGTAATACAGAGGCTATGGCAAATGCTGTGCTGGAAGGTGTGAAAGAAGCAGGAGCGGAAGGAGAACTTCTGAATTGTGGAGAATTTGATGCGGCGAAAGTGGCTGACTATGATGCAATTGCATTTGGATGCCCGGCTATGGGAGATGAAGTGCTGGAAGAAGGCGAATTTGAGCCAATGTTTGAGGGATGCGTGTCAGCACTGAAGGATAAGAAAATCGCACTGTTTGGTTCTTACGGATGGGGAGACGGCGAGTGGATGAGAAACTGGGAAGATGAATGCCGTAATGCAGGAGCTGTACTTGCGTGTGACAGCGTAACATGCAATGATGCACCGGATTCTGACTGTGAATCTGCTTGTAGAGCACTTGGAAAACGGTTGGCATAATTGAAGTAAAAAATGTATTCAAAAATATACATTTTTTAAATGCGTTGGAGATTGACAAGAGAGTTGATTTGACGTTAGAATGATTGAAGCAGAACAGGGGACTGCGGGAAATATACTTTTAGGAGGAAGTTATGGAACAGGAATGGAATTCATTTGTTGGAGGAGTTTGGCAGAAAGAAATTAATGTCCGTGATTTTATTCAGAAGAATTATACACCATATGAAGGTGATGATTCTTTCCTGGCTGGTCCGACGCAGGCTACAAAGGATCTGTGGGATCAGGTAATGGAACTGTCGGCTGAAGAGCGTGCTAAGGGCGGAGTTCTGGACATGGACACTAAGATTATCTCAGGTATTACATCTCATGGACCTGGATATCTGAATAAGGATAAAGAGAAGATCGTAGGTTTTCAGACAGATAAGCCGTTTAAACGTTCACTTCAGCCGTATGGTGGTATCCGTATGGCAGTTAAGGCCTGCGAAGATAATGGTTATCATGTAGATCCACAGATCGTTGATTTTTTCCAGAAACACAGAAAGACTCATAACGATGGAGTGTTTGACGCATATACACCGGAGATGCGTGCATGCCGTTCCAGCCACATTATTACCGGTCTTCCGGATGCTTACGGACGTGGACGAATCATTGGCGATTACAGACGAGTAGCTCTGTACGGAGTGGATCGTCTGATCGAGGATAAGCAGAGACAGAAAGATGGTACCAGAGTGATCATGTATTCTGATGTTACCAGACAGAGAGAAGAGCTTTCAGAGCAGATTAAAGCACTGAAAGAGCTGAAAGAGTTGGGTAATATCTATGGATACGACATTTCCAAGCCGGCTTCTAATGTAAAAGAAGCAATCCAGTGGCTGTATTTCGGTTACCTTGCTGCTGTTAAGGAGCAGAATGGTGCAGCAATGTCGCTGGGAAGAACTTCTACATTTATTGATATTTATGCAGAAAGAGATCTGAAGAATGGCACATTCACAGAGGAAGAGATTCAGGAATTTGTTGATCACTTCATTATGAAGCTTCGCCTGGTTAAATTTGCCAGAACACCGGAGTATAATGCACTGTTCTCAGGTGATCCGACATGGGTAACAGAGTCTATCGGTGGTATGGGTATCGATGGTCGTACAATGGTAACTAAGATGTCATTCCGTTACCTGCATACACTGGAGAATCTTGGAACAGCACCGGAGCCGAATATGACCGTACTGTGGTCAACAAGACTGCCGAAGAACTTCAAGAGATTCTGTGCTAAGACATCCATTGCATCATCATCTATCCAGTATGAGAATGATGATCTGATGCGAGTAACACACGGAGACGATTATGCAATTGCTTGTTGTGTATCTTCTATGCGTGTCGGTAAAGAAATGCAGTTCTTTGGCGCTCGTGCGAACCTGGCTAAGTGCCTGCTCTACGCTATCAACGGTGGTGTGGATGAGGTATCTAAGAAACAGGTTGGACCAAAATACCGCCCGATTACTTCAGAGTATCTGGATTACGATGAGGTTATGGATCGTTTCCAGGATATGATGAAATGGCTGGCACAGGTATATGTTAATGCACTGAATATCATTCACTATATGCATGACAAATACTGCTATGAGCGTATTCAGATGGCACTTCATGATAAGCAGGTAAAACGCTGGTTTGCAACCGGTATTGCAGGTCTTTCAGTTGTTGCCGATTCGCTGTCAGCGATCAAATATGCAAAGGTTAAGACGATCCGCGATGAAAATGGAATCGTTGTTGACTATAAAGTAGAGGGAGATTTCCCGAAATATGGTAACGATGATGACCGTGTAGATGATATCGCTTACACTGTAGTAAAAGAGTTCATGCACTATATTAAGAGTAATCATACTTATCGTGGAAGTGTTCCGACAACATCGATCCTTACGATTACATCCAATGTTGTATATGGTAAAAATACAGGATCCACACCAGACGGAAGAAAAGCAGGTGAGGCATTTGCTCCGGGAGCTAACCCGATGCACAAGAGAGACAGCCATGGTGCAGTAGCATCTCTGAGCTCTGTATCTAAGCTTCCATTTAAGGATGCACAGGATGGTATTTCTAATACATTCTCTATCATTCCGGGAGCACTTGGCAAAGAAGATGCAGTATATATGAGCGATATCAGCCTGGATGACCTGAGTTTCTCTATGGAGCCAGACTGCGCTTGTGAGGAACCAAACCTTACAGATGACAGAGAGGAGGAAATGTAATATGAATATCAGCGAATCACAGATTGATAATTTGGTAAACCTTCTGGATGGTTATGCAGAAAAAGGTGGACACCATCTGAATGTTAATGTATTTACAAGAGAAAAACTCCTGGATGCACAGGCACATCCGGAAAAATATCCGCAGCTTACCGTCAGAGTATCCGGTTATGCAGTAAACTTTAATAAACTGACGAAAGAGCAGCAGGATGAGATTATCGCAAGAACCTTCCATGAGAGCATGTAAGGTTCTGGCGGGGAGAATCAATTGACAGGATATATTCATTCCACAGAGAGCTTCGGGACCGTAGATGGTCCCGGAGTTCGTTTTGTAATATTCTTTCAGGGATGTCCTATGCGTTGTAAGTACTGCCACAATCCGGATACGTGGGAGATCAATGCGGGCACGGAAGTGACCGTAGAAGAACTCTTGGAGCGCTATGAAAGAAATAAAGAATTTTACCGCAAGGGTGGAATTACAGCTACAGGCGGAGAACCGCTGCTGCAGATTGGATTTCTGACGGAGCTTTTTACAGAAGCGAAGAAGCGTGGAATCCATACCTGTCTGGATACATCTGGCATTATGTACAGTAAGGAAAAGCAGGACGAATTCGAGCGGTTATTCCATGTGACAGATCTGGTGCTGTTGGATATTAAACACAGCGATCCGGCAGGACATGTGGAACTTACCGGAAGAAAGCAGGAAGCGGTACTTCAGTTCATGAAAGCTCTTGAAAGGGCAGAGATACCGGTGGTAATTCGACATGTGGTAGTGCCTGGGATTACTGACAGTGAAAAGGAACTGACAGATACCGGACATCTGATCGGAGGCCTGCGTAATCTGGTGGGATTAGAGATCCTGCCATACCATACGATGGGAATTAATAAGTATAAAAATATGGGCAAAGAATACCCTCTGGAAGGCGTGCCGGAGATGAAACCGGAGCAGGCAAAGAAAGCGCGTATGACCATATTGAGAGCAATACAGGAAGTGAGGAGAAATTTGTAGGAATTTCTCCTTTCTCTTTATGTTATAATAAGATGTCAGGAAAAATACGAGGCAATCCACAGGCATCACAATAAGAAAAGAAAAAGGATGGAATAAGTATGAATACAGAGGCACAATTAAGAGAGCAGTTGAACAGGATTAATCGCAGAAGCTATCCTGCGTATAAAGATCTGAGAGGAAGTTATCAGTTTCCGGGATACATTCTGCATATTGACCATGTGCAGGGAGATCCATTTGCAGCTCCATCTAAAGTGAGTGTTGAAGTTATGCAGAAAATGGCAGGGTTTCCAAAGACACTTTTTAGTGAACTACATAGGAGAATAGCGTTACAAGATCATCTGATTCGTGAATTTGGAAAGGTAATGAGCGGATATATGTTTCAGGCAAAAGGTTCCGGCAAAAGTGGTCTGATGAGTATATCAAAATGCGGTCAGCAGGTGCTGGAACGAACCGCTTTGACAATGGATGACAGGCGGATTCTGGTGAGATTTGAAGTGGGCTTTCCGGCAAATGGACGTACGATCAATGCGCTGGAACTGGAGAAGATGCTTTTTCGTTTTGTCCCGGAATGTGTAAAACGGGCATTATACTATAGTAACATGGATGCGAAGAAGATTCAGGAAATCGTGGAATTGGCAGATGATCAGCAGGCAATCAGGGAACAGCTTCCAGAGCGCGGGCTGGTAGCGTTTGTGGCAAATGGTGCGATGCTCCCACGAGAAAGTGGTGTGTCAGATCGACCAATGCGAGGAGCAGTGCCATTTGAATCGCCGGAATCAATGGAAGTAGAACTTACACTTCCGCATAAAGGTAAAATCAAAGGCATGGGAATTCCCGAAGGGATCACCTTGATCGTTGGCGGTGGCTATCATGGTAAATCTACTCTTTTGAAAGCACTGGAACTTGGAGTGTATAATCACATTAAGGGAGACGGAAGAGAATATGTGATTACTGATCACACGGCGGTGAAGATACGTGCGGAAGATGGACGGGCTGTGTCTCATGTTAATATATCTCCATTTATTAATAATCTTCCGAATGGAAAAGATACGGTGGATTTCTCGACAGAAGATGCCAGTGGATCAACTTCGCAGGCTGCGAATGTAGTGGAGGCAGTAAATGCAGGCGCAAAAGCATTATTGATTGATGAAGATACTTCTGCAACTAACTTTATGGTGAGAGATGAATTGATGCAGTCAGTGATTGCTAAGGATAAAGAGCCAATCACGCCATTTATCGATCAGGCGAGGAATCTTTATAAAAATCAGGGCGTATCAGTTATTTTGGTTGCCGGAAGTTCCGGGGCGTATTTTCATATCGCAGATAAGGTCATACAGATGGATACATATCGTACATTGGATATTACAGAAAAAGTCAGAGCCATCTGTGAGAGAACACCGGAAAAGGAGGGCGGTGTTCATGAACTGGCGTTGAGTATGCTGGGCAATAATCTCTGGAAACAGAATGACAGAGTTCTTACAGCGTATAAGGTGGAAAAGAAACATGATCAGATTAAGGCGAAACAGTTTGGAAAAGACAGTTTTTCCATCGGTAAAAGTGCAGTAGAATTAAAGTATGTAGAGCAGATTGTAGATGTAGAGCAGACTACAACTTTGAGTTATGTGATGAAATACGTATTGGAACAACTGGAAAAGAATTCGCACACAGAGATTCACGAACTGTTGGAAACCATATGTGACAGGATCAATGAGAAGGGACCTGGAGCAGTGTGTGGCAGAAATGTGCCGGGAAATCTGGCAGAAGTGCGCAGACAGGAAATCTATGCCTGTGTGAACCGATACCGTGGATTCAGAATATAGAACCCATAGGAGCTATGTAGAAAAAAGTTTGAAAAAAGTGTTGACAAAACAGATGCTTTGCTATAAAATAAATTTTGTTGTGAGCGAGATAATTACTCACAACAATGTGTGGGCGTAGCTCAG